>Ga0315286_10002051_pt1 | contig 18625 bp, 17 predicted proteins | sample YL17G10_0_MG_FD_205038 | JGI IMG/M metagenome (GOLD analysis project Ga0315286, IMG submission 205038) | Sediment microbial communities from Yellowstone Lake, YNP, Wyoming, USA - YL17G10_0 | ecosystem: Environmental > Aquatic > Freshwater > Lake > Sediment | place: USA: Wyoming | collected... | reverse complement strand
ATGTGATGTCGGTGCAGGGAAGATATTTTCTAATATGTGTTCCACTGTTTATATATGGATTATCACAATTGTATGTAAATAAACCTCGGTTTATTAAGATTTGTTTTGTGCTTTTTTCTTCAGTTCTTTTCGTTGTATTGATTGTAAGCATGATATATTACCGATATTATGATTTCTCAAAAACGTATTCAAATGGCGTTGATCTACAAAAACGTATTGAGAATGAAGACGTATTAATTAATTCAAAGAACTTCATAGTGTCAACTTCCTCATCATTCGTTCTCTCCTCTTTAGTAGATAAGAAAATCAATGGATTCCAGTTATTGACGGCCCCGTCAGACATACCGGTTGATATTCCGTATCGATATCGCGTCTCTGATGAAACATGTACTAAATCATTCGCTGAGGGCATTATTAACCCATTTATTATAGATAAACAAGGCATTGCTACAATCAATATACAACCATTTCTGAATATGAAGGAAAAGATTTGTTTGATAATTTCACCAGCCGTTCCGGTTGTCTACACAAAAGGGTATTGGCAGATTAAAATAGACCAAAATAACGTACCAATTTATCAATTTCTCTATATTCCACAATAAGCTATAATGGACCTTGAATTTATATATCAATATGACAAGCCATATCAAGCATATCGTGTTCGTTGTCCCCATTTACCTGCCCGCAGCTCTTGACGGTTCGGCGATGGTAATACGGGATTTAGCAGAAAGTTTAGTCAAGCAGGGTCTTCAGGTAACAGTTCTTACATCAGATGCGCTAACCAGCAGGCATTGGTATGATCCTATTTTCGGAAAAAATCTGCAAACACGTGAGTCTGTCATCAATGGCGTTAAGGTCATTAGACTTCATACCGCCTGGTTCTTTTCATCTATTCTTTATATTGTCAACAAACTACTTGGAAAGAGTCAATTAAACGACCCATTAGTTGATTGGATACGATTATTATATTTCGGACCGTATTTCATAGGTATTAAAAAATCCATTTACGCGGTCAAGCCCGATGTATTGGTGCTCTGTCCTTTTCCGTGCGGTTTCTGTTCCATTGTTGCAACTATTGCGAAACAGCTATCAATTCCGTATGTTGTGATTCCTTTCTTCAAACCTGATAATGCTTTATTTTCTAATCCGCTGCTTAAAACGATTTTAAAAGATGCAAAAGGAGTGTTTGCTCCTACGGTTACCGAGCAAAAGCTGTTAGCTAAAATTGTCAGTATTCATAACGTTGCAATATTGCCGAGTAGTTTTGATTCTTCCTATGTAAAATCATCCATGAAACAGATACAAAAAAGAGCGGGTGAGATTAAAAATGATTTATCATTGCAAGGAACAACAATATATTTATTTGTCGGAGCGAAAGGGAAAGAAAAAGGCATTTTTGATTTTGTGAAAGCAAGCAAGTTCATAGAAGATAGTTCAGCACGCTTTGTTATTGTTGGTTCTGATACTCCGGATTGGATACAGTACCGAAAAAATATTTCAGATTCACGCATTATTGAACGCGGGTATACGAGTGGATTAAACAAATATGCATTTTTTTATCTGTGTAATGCTTTAGTTTTACCCTCAACCTCAGATAATTTCCCTTTAGTTTTTGTTGAAAGTTGGTATTTCAAAAAGCCAATTATCGCATATGCGCATTATGCTATTCCTGAAATTTTATCGGACGGCTCCGGCATAAGCGTAGAAACAAATAATATTCAAAAATTGGCGCAGGCAATGAAATATGTGAAGCAGCATCCGAAAAGTGCTAAATTAATGGGGGATTTAGGGTATAGTAAGGTTACCCAACACGATAGGGCGATTGTGACAAAGCTTTTTCTTGAAGGATTACGCATATTTGATATATGAAGAAAATATTGTGTTTTAGTCGGTGGATCATCGCTACACTTCTTTTTTTAATCCCTCAATTATTTTGGGGAACATTATATGATATCGGAGGAGATGATACCCGCCTGTATTATTTGTTTCCATGGGAATTTATTACTAAATTCGCCCGCCATATCATTGTCGATAATGCGTTAGGGGTCAAAAGCGATTATTACACCCTTGCCTTTTTTACTCCCTTTATGACCCTGATGTCACTCGTGAAAGAAATAGCTCCTTTTATTCATGTACAGCATTTTTTTGTGGGATTGAATTTAGCCGCCGGCTTTTTATTTTTCGGTTTGCTATTGGGCCGCTTCATAAAAAATGGGTTCCACAAGAATGAAATTGCGATAGTTGGCGGTTTAGCTTATATTTTCTCAAATTTTTTGATTCACACGGTATATACTCATCAGCTTTTATCAATGTATTTGGTTTCAGTCATCCCGGCAATGTTATATTTTTTCCTAAGAGGTATTCAGGAGAAACGTATTATATATACTCTTTTTGCTTCTTTAATATATTCAATATTTTCAACCGGTATGAATACCATGCCGTGGTTTGCCGGCGTGATCATTGTTTGTACGCCGTTATTTGTCTATTTATTCTTTTTATATAAGAAGGAGTTTTTTTTGCATGCGCTCGTATTGGCACTATCTACATTTCTATTGAATGCGTATTGGATAGTACATTATATCTATCCATTGCTTTCCCGGAATTCTTCGGCAGGAGGGTTAGTCGGAGTTAATAACGCAGGTTTTCTGGAGGGAACGATTGACCTTGTTCAATCCCTTTCACGCCTGAATTCACCGTTGAACGTATTTTTCAATACAATCAGAGCCAGTTGGAATACTATTCCTTTCTATGATGTTTCTTTTATCTTAAATGGAATCGCGTTTTTTCTCATTTTATTAGCAGGGCTTTTGCTAAAAAGGTCTCAGTATAGAAATTATTATGTAATATTTTTTAGTTCATTACTACTTTCTTTCTTCTTTATCGGTCCGAGTTTTGGCGCGTGGTCAGTGAATGTTTATATCTGGTTAGTGCGGTTTGTCCCGATGTTTACGATATTTAGAAATATGTATGATAAGTTCAGCATTGCCGTAGCTCTTTTGTACGCGCTTTCTCTGTCAATAAGCCTTGCCATGATAGCTGAAACAAAGATGCGTAAAGCGATGTGGTATTCATTGATAGGCGTGATGATGGTAATGCCGATTATCAATGCCGTACCAATGTTATTTCCACGTACTAATGATAATCGGTACTCAACCCGTGTGACGGGTGTCTTTAACACGGACTACCAGGAGTTGGTAACATACATACGATCAATGAAGGACCCGTCCCGGTATCTATGGCTTCCCCTTAATGTCGCAAATTACGTATATCTCTCTGATAAACTACCGGGGCATTATTATTTTGGTCCTTCACCACTGCTGCTTCTTGCGGGTGCGACAGATTTTACGGGGCTGTTAAGTTTTGGCACGCCTTTTGATTACAGTATCGCATATCAACTAAAAGAGCAGTTGATTGATAAGAACTATCGGCAAATCGGGGAACTTTTCCAGCATTATAATATCAATTACATTATCCTGAATAAGGAGGGATTAGTTTCAGAAAGAAAGAAATATTTGTTTGATCTTGACCTTTATGAACTTCAAAACGAACAATTATTGAAGGCCCTACTGGGTGAAAAGGTTAAAGATTTTGGAGACCGGTATTCTCTTTTCCGTATTACGCCTCAATTTAGTTCCGATAAGATTTACTTAAGTGCCAAAGACACTCTACGGACAGATCTATTTTCAAAGGTGGAGTTTACAAAAGAGGACAGTTACCTGTTTGATATCAAACTGCCGGTAACAGATGCTGAAAGGACGCTGGTCTTTTTGGAGAACTACAATAAGGAATGGGAACTACGGGCGGTTTCCCCCACAAAACAGATACTTCTGGCTAAAGGTCAACCTGTTCAGGTCCCGTACGCAAATACGTTTGCCATACATCCTTCGGAGTTACGGTCACTTCCATCGGATATGTTTATTCAGGACGGAAATTCTACGTTCGTGCATGCGCGACTATATTTTGGTCCTCAAAAATATACAATTTTCGGCACGGGAATTAGTATTTCATCGGGAATACTGATCATAGCGGTAATTATTATATCTACAATAAGGAATAAGAGGAAGAAAATAGTATGAAACATTTTAAGGCAATCGGTATTGTAATTGTTGCAATGATCTTTTTCGTTTTATCGTTTTTTTTCTTTCATGATGTCCGACCGACAATGTTGGTCCAATATTCTTCCGTTAAACCTCAAACGCAAGTATTTTGGGATGAGATTCTTCCGAAGAAACCCTTTGTTTTTGCTTTTACTGCTGATGAGGACAATCTCGGGTCTGTTGAAGTACGGTTCCGATCGTATAAACGGCAGGATAACTATGCGTTATTATTTCAACTTCAGGAAGTAGGAACAACTAATATGATATACGAACATATCTATTATTTGTTCCCGTTTGAACAGGAACGTTTGTTCCCATTTGGTTTTCCTGTGATTTCAGATTCCCGCGGCAAACACTATGAAATCACATTGTCATCAATAGGAAGTAAGGATATCCCAGTAGCTGTAAGTCACGCGTATCCTTCGGTTACGGCGAAATATTATGAGCCTTGGTCACAGTTAAAATCCCATGGGATATCCAGTATTCGGACGTTTGTTTACAAAAAAGCAATTAACACAATCACCAATTGGCAGTTTATTCTCAATGCTATCCTTTTTCTTTGCCCAATTACTTTCTTGCTATATATGTTTGTCTTCAAAATGGAAGTGAGACAATCGATGTTTATAGCATTCATCAGTAATGTGATTCTATTTTCTTCCCTTGGATATATGGTGGTGATATCAGGGTACTTATATTTGTATGTTATTGTCTGTTTCCTCATTGCCAAACGTCTATTCGGTTGGTCTTATTCTATTCCGTTGATATCGACGTTATTGTGTATGGCTGGTTCTGTAGGGGCGTTATTGATGGGGAAGTTGATGGTTGCCGAACAGGCGGCCATATGGATACTGCCGACAGGCGTTTCTTATCTTTTGTATGTACCGTTTGAAAAAGATTCGCCGGTTGGCAAGACTTGGATAAACAATGTCAGAGCGGTTCAAACGTTATTTTTAAGGATATACACAATTGTTTTGGTGCTGATTATTGTTGGATTAGGTTATTCCGGTTACAATAGCATTAAAGCGATTCTTTTTACCAAACCGTCAGATAAGCCAATTGTCTCCTACGTCGGACCGACAACAGCGTATAACGCCTCGTTTGTTCTTATAAAAGGCTCAGGGTACGGGAGTGAATATACCGGATTGATACGGATCATGAGTACCTTTGGTGAAATCCAGGAATCAAATTGGACAAACAAGACGATTGTTTTTAGAATTCCACTGGAATGGACTCCCGGGACATTTAGGTTGTGGATGGAAAGAAGAGTTGATAATAATTGGATCAAAGTACCAAATAGTGAATACAGTGTTAATCTTCTTGACAAAAATAAGCCGTGGAGTGAAGACGACGATCAATATTACCGGCAGGTGACAAGCGGTCCTGATGAGCTACTGAAAGCCAGTGAATATACCATGGGTTGGTATTACTAAGCGTATGAATATTTTTCAAAATTTCTATTTTGACAATAGTTTCTTATACCCGACTCAGGCATTCTTAATGCTCGCGTTTTTGTATGTTTTTCTCAGCGCAGTTGTTATTACAGTCATAATCATATGTTTAAGGAAGCATGAGAAAATTTTGTTAGCTATTTCAAACGACCCCGTGCTTTCTTTATTGATAGTAACGATGATTGTTTTAGGTTCTCGAATAGTAATCATGTTTTTTAATTCTTCTCATGTGCAAATACTTCCGGAAAAAATATTTGAAATGGATACGGTTGGCAGGGATTGGCTTGACGGCGTAATGATTCCGGTCATGAGGCTATGGAAAGGATTGCCGTTTAATCCTCAAATCGGATATGGACAGGGTTTGACCGTGTTTGTCGGAATGCTGTTCTATCCGTTTTATATATTTGGAATTAGTACGCAGGAAACATTAGTGAAGTTTTCGCAAACAAGTTACATATATATGGCAAGCTTTGTTCTGTTGACTTATATTGTTTTGATTTTTACTAAATATAAAAATGACATTCGGAATATTCTTATCATCGTATTAATGACCTTCCTGTTTGGTTACTCTGGATCATTAGGCCTTGAGAGGGGAAACACGGATATTATATTTTCACTGGTGATGTTATTGCTGTATTTTTTCCGTATGCGAAAAAAGGGCCTATTAAAACATTTTGATTTTGTCGAGGCATGCATATTAGGAATGCTTACGGCATCAAAAATAACACTGTTGCCCATATCGTTAGCGTTTATTTTGACATCAGAGAAGTTATTACCATCAATTATATATTTTCTTTTATCATATGGTGTTTGGTCGATTTCGCCTACAGTATTCGGAATTCAAAGTTCTTTACTGGATTCGTATACTGCCTCAGCCATATTTCAAAAATCATTTTTTTCAAATGCACTATCAATAAGTTGTTGGGCCGGTAATCACGTATTGCGTGGGGTAGCCTCAAATTTTATTTTATGTTCCCAGGGAGCACTTGAGGAATTCAAAAAGGTATTTTTGATAATGCTAAATGTGATATTTTATATATTAGCCGGTACGGTGTTTATTTTACCGCTTGTTCCGTTAGCATTGCATCTAAAGAATATGACCGGTTCATTCATATCGTTTATACGCTATGTGTACGAGAATCGTAGTAGATTCTTTCTGTTGTTTTTAGTCCTTGCCGTGGCTGCTATCAATTTATTGCCGATTTTCTCTTTTTCCTACCGGTTATATTTCTCATTCGCCGTATTACTTGCGGCGTGGCACTCAATACGAAATATTCAGGCAAGAAAGGTATTGTTATTGTCCACGGTGTGTTTTTTAATAAAAGGCATGTGGTTTACCGATTTAAAAATTTTAAATGTATTTATAGCACTTCATTATATGAGTCTCATTTACGCAACTTCAATGGAGGTAAGCGTAACATTGGTTAGGCGAAAGGATTTTTATGCAGGGAAAAAGAAATAATGTCGGGCTGATTATCGGTGTGGCGACACTCCTGTTATGTCTGCCGTTTCGCGTCACTGCAACTGATTATTACTGCGCACAGCAGGAAATACAGTTGCCATATCCGGGAATGCTTTCAAATCATCCGTTATATGTTATAAAAAAGATCCGGGATAGAATACTTGAACAGTTTATCACGCAGTCTAACAAAAGGCTTGAATATTACCTATATGAGTCAAATAAATATTTTGCTGAAATGCTTATACAGAAGCAAGCAAAAAATGATGCCTACGTCATTAGCTCGGGATTACGGTCGGGAAATTTTTTTACGTTGTTTATTTCAAAATATAATCAAATAGCGCTAAGTGATACATCTATACAAAAGAAATTAATCTGTGATTTTTATTCTGGCATTGAATTTCAGATATTAAAATATCATGAAATTATTGCTAACATGCAGGATGGTGAGCAAAAGAAGCAACTTGTTCAGATTGTAGAGCAGCTAAAACAGAATAAAGACGGTTTTGATAATTTGTTAACAACAATGAACAGTAAAAGGATACCGTATGAATAATATAAAATCCATGGTCGCTGTTATTATTCCTTCATATAACGAAAGTGAGAATTTAATAATATTGATACCTAATATATTGCGTATTTTACCAAAAGCTCAAATAATCGTAGTTGACGATTCGATAGGAAAAGAGAGGACGAATACGGAAAGCATTTGCAAAAGGGACAAGGCACATATTACGTACGTTTCAAGAAATAAAAAGTTAGGAAGAGGGAGCGCGGTCATTAAGGGTTTGAAGGTAGCGTTAACTAATGGATCGGTACAGGTATTCGTTGAAATGGATGCGGATTTGGCTCATGATCCGAATGAAATCCCTATTCTTCTTTCTAAGATTGATAAGGCTGATATGGTGATAGGATCACGGTATCTGAAGGGAAGTAAGATTGTTAAGTGGCCGTTGTCCAGGCTTATTCAAAGTAAAATCATTAATTTCCTATTGAAACATTGGTTGGGTTTACACATTTCCGATTACACTAACGGTTTTCGTGCATATTCGCGAAGAGCATGCTCATATCTGTCTTCGATTCAACTCTATGAAAGAGGCTTTATCTCGTTATCAGAAGTTGCATATAAGCTGCAAAAAAAAGGTTTTACTATATCAGAGGTTCCAATCACCTTTACCGATCGTAAATTTGGTAAATCAAACGCAAATCTTAAAGAATTAATAACATCATTGCTTGGAGTTATCAGGATCAGAATGAGGGGATAATATATGATCTATTTTTCATCCGGTGACGCTCCGTTTTATTTTCCGGAACAAATGTCTTCCGTTTCATGGTTACCTCAAATATGGGAGTCATTGATAGGATTTGGAGAAAATCTTCTTCCGAGATTGTGGATAGACTACCCGTTCCGTTTCATTGTTAAACTGCTTGCCACTTTGGGGCTGGGATGGGGAGTGATTGAAAAAATAGTATGGATGCTGGCACTGGTCATTGGCATAGTCGGTATATATCAACTGGCGAAATTTGTCATTGGAAGAAGAGCTGCCTATATATCAGTTTTACTGTATCTGACAAACACATACGCGTTATTTCTTTTCGGAGGCGGACAGCTGGGCGTGGCATTAGCATACGGTTTGGCTCCATTGGTTATACTGAAATTCATCAGGAGTGAACAAAATGCGATACAAAACGGATTATGGTTGGCCCTCCTGGTTGTATTTGATTTGCGGTTGGCGTATTTAGTTCTTGGAGCAATTGTTTTATATCAGGGTATTTCAAAAACGTTTCATATCCGTACTGTGGGCATTTCCATGCTCGTTGCAGCGATTCTCCATTCGTTCTGGATACTACCAATACTTCTTACCGGTGCGGGGTCGTCAGGGGTGGCGGAAGATTTTACCAATCCCGGGATGCTTCAGTTTTTAAGCTTTGCTGATTTTTCTCACTCGATATCGCTCCTGCATCCAAATTGGCCGGAGAATTTATTCGGAAAAGTATATTTCCTGCAACCTGAATTTCTCTTGTTGCCAATCATAGCGTTTTTATCATTTGCTTTTATAAATAATCAGAATAAAGAAAGATTGAAGATGCTATTTTTTGGCCTACTTGCTCTTCTAGGAGCCTTTTTGGCAAAAGGAACGCAACCTCCTTTTGGAACAATATTTACCTGGTGCTTTCAGCACATTCCCGGATTTGTGATGTTTCGGGATCCGACAAAATTCTATCTGTTTATTGCAATCGGCTATGCAATACTCATTCCTTTTGCTGTTGGTGAGATAGGAAAACGTCTGAAAAAATTAAAGTGGGTTGTATATGTGGTATTCATTCTTTTTTGGTGTTTCACCATCCGTCCGCTATTTTTCGGTCAGCTGAGCGGTAATTTCAGACCGCAAGCAGTTCCTACGGAATATGAGATGCTCAAAAATATGCTGGTAGCTGATACAACTCCGTCGCGGACGCTATGGATCCCTTCAAAAGAAAAATTTGCGTATGCGTCAGATATTCATCCAGCCCTTGTCAGTTCAACATTTTTTGACAACGCGTCTTTATCAGGAATAATGACAATCGCAACATCATCATCGTTTCTTAAAGCTGTCAGCGATGCAGGTGTGCGGTATATCATTGTACCAAAAGACATAGAAGGAAGATTTTTTATGCATGAGTACAAATATAGCGATGTATTACGGCAGCAAGTTATAAAAACATTACAAGATACTGCATTAAAACAAGACGTAAATTATTCAGACGTGGCTGTTTTTGAAAACCCTTCATTTACAATGATGAAGAGCTCTGTCCCTGATATAGTTATGAAGCAGCAATGGTTTGCGAACTTTGGATTCGTGGTAAGCGTCGTTTCCTTAGTAATTTTTTGCATCATACTGGTATGTCGTTGATTTTTGCTTTCTATCTTATCAGCTCATGTTTGTGGGGAGCGGTGATTCTTCAACGCCTTACAAAAACCATTCCGACGGCACTTTTTATTGTCGGATCATTTCTACTCGGGACTCTTATTAGTGTTCCAACGACGTATATCTTATCTTGTTTATTTATTCGGACAGGGGATCCGATATTGTGGGGAGTGAGTGCGATAATTGTTATAGGAATTGCTTCAGGTATCAAACTAAAGTTCGTTAAACTGTATCATTTTGATTTGAGCACTAGTATATTGCTTTTATGTTCTTTTATCTTTAGTTCGTGGCTCATGTTTAAAACGTTTCACGGGGACGGAACGGGGCAGTTATTTGTCGGAAGCAATAATATATTTGATTTTAGCCACGCGCTCGGAATCATCCGGTCTTTCTCATTCGGGTCAAACATTCCGTTTATGTCGCCTTTTCAAGCGGGGCTTCCGTATTTTTATCATTTCCTTTTCACCTTTTACATAGCCTTATGGGAATATTTTGGCATTCCCATCGTATGGGCAATGAATATTCCAAGTATCCTGGTGTTTACGTCACTATTAGTCGTTGTATATTTCTTACCGCAGTTACTATTTAAACAATCTATGGTGGTCGGATGGTTGGCCGTATTATTTACTCTTACCAATAGTACGCTTACCTGGTGGCAAATACTTTTTCAGAAAGGACTGTCAATACAGACATTGCGGTCGCTATGGGTGTTGCCGACCTATCCGTTCGCCGGACCGTTTGATGGTTCAACTATCTCCATCTTTATGACCCTCAATAACTACGTGAATCAAAGGCACCTCGCATTTGCTATCGCGTGTTCCATGTTTTTTGTGATGCTGATAGTCAAACGGATAGAAGAGAAAGAAATGACAATTAAAAAATTGTTAGTGTATGGAATTTTGTTCGGGCTGTTGGGAATGTGGAATATCGCAATAACGATGATCGCGGTAGTTTCAACGGTCCTATTATTGGTTCTAACTAAATTGTGGAAACAAAGTATTGTATTCCTGATAGCTGCCGGTGTAGTTTTGCTTTTATGGTACGGCCAATATCTTTTTTTGTTTAATGAGCTTCTTATCTTTGGGAAAGCAATAGCTGGCACCGTAATATATTCGCAGGGAGTTTGGAGCGCGGCTCAATATTTCTTGATGAACCTAGGGTTTCTTCCGATATCCGTTGTATTGGGATATTTCGCAGTAAATAAAAAAAATAGGGCGTATGGGCTGCCGTTTCTTTTATTGGGTATCGCTTTGTGTGTTGTCAGCGTGGTAGAAAAACAGGGATTTGATCAAAAATTTCTTTCGTTTCTTGTCATCTGGGCAGATGTGTTTGCAGCTATCGGCGTAGGTTGGCTTTGGAAAAGACGCGCATTGATTTCAAAAATGGCTGCGCTATGTTTATTTGTACTCTTAACAATATCCGGTGTTATTGACCTATTTCCAATTAAGAACGAATTCGCATATCCGCTAGTTGATGGCAAAATGCTTCCTGTAATTTCCTGGATACATACGCATACCGCAAAAGATGCAGTGTTTGTATCGTATTCCGATATGGTTGATCCCGTAGCGTTTGCCGGAAGAAAAAATTATTTTGGTTTCTTTGGAAACCTTGGATGGACAGACCGGTCATCAAACGTGAAGAATATATGTGCAGGCGATATAGACTTGGCAAACAAGTTGGGAATATCGTACATTCTTGTTCCGAAATGGAAGAAAAGTGATTTTTCGTATGTTGTGGATACGACGTATTTCCTCGAGCATAGGATGCTGGTGTATGAAGATGAACGATTTATCATCTTTGACGCCCGTTTTTCTATGATACAATAACTAGTATGGATGCAGCAAAACCAGTTAGCGTTGTTACCGGTGGAGCCGGGTTTATTGGATCCAATCTTTGTGAAGCGCTTCTTGGAAAATACCATAGGGTTTTTTGTGTAGACAATCTTCTTACGGGATCTGAAAAGAACATTGAACAGTTAAAAACCAATCCTGATTTTACTTTTATCCGTTGGGATGTGATTAATGAGTTTCCGGTGTTGCCGAAGATTGATTACATCTTCCATTTGGCTTCACCTGCGTCAGTTTCAGACTATCAAAAATATGATGAGGAAACGGCTCTTGTGAATTCCGTTGGTACGCGAAATATGCTTAAGGTGGCAAAAGCGTATAAGGCAAAGTTTTTATTTACTTCAACAAGCGAAATATACGGAGATCCAAAAGAACATCCGCAAAAAGAAACCTACTGGGGGAATGTGAATCCCAATGGGATTCGCGCATGTTATGATGAATCGAAACGGTTTGGTGAGATGATAACAATGCTTTACGAGCGAAATCGGGGAGTGGATGGGCGGATAGCAAGAATTTTTAATACCTATGGACCGAACATGAGAAAAGATGACGGAAGAGTGATATCTAATTTCATTAACGAGGCTTTGGAAGGAAAACCACTCACCATATACGGTGACGGCAAACAAACGCGGTCATTTTGTTATGTCTCTGACCAGGTAGCAGGACTTATGGCATTGATGTTTGGGGATAATACGAAAGGGGAAGTGGTAAATATCGGAAATCCTGAAGAATACACCATGCTTAATCTTGCCAACAAAATTAAAACCATGACCGGCTCAAAATCAGAAATTGTATATGCACCGCTTCCAAAAGATGACCCGACACAACGAAAGCCGGATATTACAAAAGCGCAAACACTTCTCGGATGGAAGCCGTTGGTATCAGTTGACGAAGGGCTCAAAAAAACAATTGAATACTACAAATCGCTGTAAGGAGAATATTGTATGATCCGTATTATCACCTCGACAATATCACTTAAAGAACTGAAAGAATTGGCCAAAAATGGTTTAGGTTCGCTTGTCAAAGCGGTTGTTGATATAGAAAGAAATTTAATGGCGATAGATGGTGTGATGCACGCAGATGAAGAGCAGATGCTTCTCAATGATGGATCTCAACAAAAAGATCTTTGGGGTATAAATATTTATCCGGATCTTCCTACTGCTGATCGTATCGAATTTGATTCAATGATTAATATTCGTCCATCACAAGGCAATCCCAGTCGGTTAGTAGAAAATACTGAAATACAAAATAAAGTTCGAATTATTGTTAACAAAATTATCACCGAATAATGTATGTATCACTCGACGCTTACACAAGAAAAATGGAATACTCTCTCAACCGTTGAACAGCTTGGAAATATCGGTAGCGAAGTGTCACGAGCGATTACCTGGCGTTCGAAAAATTCAGAATATATGAAACTTGCTGTTTTCCGTGCTTTGGAATTGCTGGATTTGTCTGTGGGTGACAAAAAAAACAATGATAGTTTGAAAGAAATTCTTCGTGTTCGGGAATGCATTGCCGATTATTTTTTAGGGGATAATATTTATAAATTTACCGATGAATGGTGGAATAAATATTTTATGGAGTACGCAATAGCCGCAAGGAGACATACGTGAAACCACAGGACATCGGATTTTTTATTGTCTTAGCCGTACTTCTTGTAATGCGTAAACCAATCTGGTTTGTGTACACGGGACTTTTGTGTTTTGCTTTAGCAATTCCATTATTTGCCAAATGGGTATTTTTTACCGGTGAACGTTTGGTTTGGTACGGCGCAGTGTTTGTTTTTGTTGGTATAATACTCAGTATGGTAGAGCGGAAGGAAAAAAAGGTATGAAATTTTTTATTACCGGCGGAGCGGGGTATATCGGATCAATAACCAATGCATTTATTGTCTCTGGCGGTCACGAAACCGTTATTTTTGATAGTCTTGTGAATGGCCATAGGGAATCCGTTGGAAAAACACCGCTTATTGTCGGAGATTTATGCAATAAAGATGAAATTGATGCGGTGTTTCAGGATGAACGGTTCGATGCGGTGATCCACTTTGCTGCATTTGCCCTTGCCGGAGAATCCATGGAGCGGCCATATGACTACTTGAGAAATAATATCAATGGAACGCTCAATCTTCTTGAATCCATGCGTAAATATGATTGCAAAACCCTCATATTTTCTTCATCATGTTCAGTGTATGGATTTCCGAAATCACTTCCTGTGACCGAAGAATCACCCATTAATCCGATGTCCATATATGCTCAATCAAAACGATCGTGTGAAGAAATAATTGACTGGTATGAGAAGCTCTATGGAATCAAGAATGCAAAGCTTCGGTATTTTAATGCGTGTGGAGACATGCCGGATGGTACACTCGGAGAAGATCATACACCGGAAACACATATCATTCCCGTAGCGCTTCAAGCGGTTATCCAAGGTAAGCCATTTTTTGTATTCGGGAAAGACTACAAAACAGCGGACGGAACCTGTATTCGTGATTATATTCATGTGCTGGATCTTGCTGATGCTCATTTAAAAGCCGTATCGTCGATACTAAAAAATAAAGAGTCGCTCACTGTTAATTTAGGGGTAGGAAAAGGATATTCAAATTTAGAAGTGCTCCAGGCAGTGGAAAAAGTGACTGGAAAGAAGCTTGATATTCAATACAAAGAGCGACGGTTAGGTGATCCGGATGCCATATATGCAGACAATTCGAAAGCAAAGTCTGTCCTGGGATGGGAGCCGAAGTATACAACCATTGAATCAATCATTGAAACTGCATGGGCATGGCACGTGAAGCACCCAAACGGCTATAAGAGCTGATTTTCCCCGGATACCCTAAATACGCTATACTAAGAGCATGCGCATTGGTATTGATATCAGCCAAATGGTATATGAAGGGACCGGTGTAGCTAGATACGTCAAGGAGATGGTTCTTGGGATTACCAGGCTTGCTCCGGAGCATGAATATGTCCTTTTTGCCGGTACTTTAAGACAAAAAGAGACGCTTTTATCGTTTGTCGAGCTTGTTAAACAGCACGCACCACATACGAAATCCGTGATTGTTCCTATACCACCGACACTTCTGACTATTTTATGGAATGTGCTTCATATTGTCCCAGTTACCTGGTTTACGGGTCCGCTTGACGTTTTTTGGTCAAGTGATTGGACGCAGCCGCCGCTTGGAAAAACAATCGGAATGACTACAATCCATGATGTCAGTTTTATTCGGTTTCCGGAGAGTTTTCCTACGGTAATCATACGAACGCAGATGCAACGGTTGCGGCATGCTGTGAAGGAAAATAAGCTCATGTTATGTGATTCAAAAGCGACAAAGCAGGATGTTATTGAATTATTACGCGTGCCGGAGCACAAACTTCAGGTTGTGTACCCTGGATTTCGTGTGTAAAACCTATGGTTATTGCAATTGATGGCTATGAGGCAAATGTAAAAAATCGGGTAGGAATCGGTCGGTATGCGTATGAGATTTTAACTAGGATATATGCCATTCGAAAAGAAGATCTGTTCTATTCCCATATCTCCTTTCGAATCTATCTTCCTGATGTCCCCCGATCGGATATGCCCAAAGAGACGTCATGGTGGACATATCGGGTTGTTAAACCAAAGAAATTATGGACATTCATCGGGTTTCCTCTTGCTCTTCTTCGGGATACTCCCAAGGCTGATGTGGTATTTTCTCCAACACACTATATCCCGCGGTTTGTCTCCATTCCGAAAGTTATGTCTATCATGGATTTGTCGTATTTATCGTATCCAGAGCTATTTCGAGGCAAAGACCTTCACCAATTGGTTCATTGGACCAAATATGCGGCAAGCCATGCAAAACTGATATTCACAATTAGCGAGTTTAGCAGAAATGCTATAATGAAGGCATATACCGTCAATCCAAAGCAGGTCGTTGTGACCTACCCGGGATTAGTAACGGGCAATACTACAAAACAGCATATGCAGCCAGTTGATAAAAAATACGCAATTGCGAAGCATTACATCCTATCAGTAGGCACGATTCAGCCACGAAAAAATTACGAACGGTTAATAGAAGCATTTAGCTTGTTTTTAAAGAAAAATAAGCAGAAATTCGGCATTATTGACCTTGTCATTGTCGGGAAAAAGGGTTGGCTTTATGATGACATTATCACTGCACCAAAGCGGTTGGGTATTGAAAAGCAGGTGAAATTCTTGGATTTTGTGCCTGATAGTGACTTACCGGCTCTCTATAAGAATGCACTGTGTTTTGCGTTTCCAAGCTTATATGAGGGGTTCGGTCTTCCGGTACTCGAGGCTATGGCCCAGGTGTGTCCGGTAGTAGTAAGCAATAGTTCTAGCCTGCCTGAGATAGCCGGGAAAGCGGGCGTATATGTTGATCCAACAAATGTGGAAAGTATTGCCAACGGGCTTCTGACAGCGGTTCGACAAAGGAACCTAATGCAGGGAAAGATTCGGAAGAAAAAGGGGCTTGAACAAGTTTCGAAATTTTCATGGGATAAAGCAGCGAAAGAGACAATAGATCTCCTTGAGCGTGTTGGGAAAGGAAAATTGATATGAGAATATTAATTGATTTTTGGGTTTATTTGGCAACACTGACCGGGTATATACCGAGTCATACCATACGGTTGTTTTTATATAGACACCTATTCCGTATGCATATTGGAAAAGACTCTTCTATTCATTGGAGAGCCCAGTTTAATCAGCCATCAGGGATTGAAATTGGTCATAATACGATTATCGGCAATGATGCATTTTTGGATGGACGGTTTGTTCGCGACTGGAAAGGAAAAAAGACATTGCTATCCTATAGCCGCGAATTCATTAGTCCTATAACAAGACCACTTCGAATTGGAAATAATGTTTCCATTGCAGGAGAAGTGCGTATTTATACCATGGAACATGATATTGACTCTCCAGATTTTAAAGAAATCGGCGCTCCGGTTGTTATTGAAGATTATGTGGTCATCGGATCGCGGGTAACCATTCTTCCGGGAGTAACCGTTGGAAAAGGCGCAGTTGTGGCAACTGGCGCAGTCGTGACCAAGGATGTGGAGCCATACGCCGTTGTTGGAGGAGTTCCGGCTCAGTTTATTAAAAACCGATCTAAAAATCTTACCTATACCTTAAAATTTGCCCGTTTGTTTCAATAATATCTATTCTATGGATCTTTCTGTTGTTATCGTGAGTTTTAATACCAAAAAGCTATTGGATAACTGCTTAACGTCCTTGTATACAAGTATCCGGGGCCAATTGCTCGATGTAGAGATCATTGTTGTTGATAATGTCTCCACTGATGGAACACGGGAGATGCTTGCTAAAAAATATCCAAAAGTCAGTACTATTCTTAATACGGAGAATATTGGATTCGGACGGGCAAATAATCAGGGAATACTGAAATCAAAAGGGGAGTACATTCTCCTTCTGAATTCCGATACCATTATTCCCAATCATGCAATTGAAAAACTGTATGAATTTACAAAAAAGCATCCCAGATCGTTTGTCGGACCAAAGCTTCTCAATATGAATAGAACTGCTCAAACGTCTTGCGGACCGTTTTTTAGTCTGCCGGTTGTATTTGCCGCACTATTTTTAAAAGGTGATGTTATCGGGCTTACACGCTTCTCACCAAAAAAAACCAGACGCGTTGATTGGGTATCAGGAGCATGCATTATGGCAGCAAAAAAGCTCTTTATGGATGATCTCCTCTTTGATGAAAAGATATTCATGTATATGGAAGAAATTGATTTACTCATGCGGGCTAAGAAGAAAGGGTATGGAACATATTTTTATGCAGGAAGTCCCATCATTCATCTTGGCGGCGGAAGTTCTGTCAATAAGCGGACCGGACCGGTACTTAATATCTATAAAGGACTTATCTATGTGTACAACAAACATTGCTCAAAACGATCCGTAGTTGTGTTAAAATTCCTTCTCCGTTTGAAAGCACTGGTATCAATAGGACTTGGGGTAGTTACAGGAAGCACGTATTTGAAAACGACCTATGCGGAAGCTCTTAAACTGGTGTAATGACAATGTATTGTACGTAATGACGTTATTTCTTTTAGCGTTTATTCCGTTGTATCCAAAAATTCCTCTTCTTGATATTACACAAACATGGGTTTCCGTCCGGTTTGAAGACATATTACTTGCTATTACGGCCGTTGTGTTACTCGTGACATTTATTCGGGATCGGCGCATTACCAAGTCGCCGCTTTGTCGTCCGATTTTTATATATTGGATTGTGGGTTTTGTATCGCTCATCAATGCACTGGTGTTTATTTTCCCTCATTTTACCGGAGTATTTTTTCCATATCTGGCGATCCTTCATTTTATGCGGCGGATTGAGTATATGCTGTTATTTTTTGTGGCCTACGAAGCGCTGAAGAAAAAAGAGAGTATCATTCCGCTTTTATGGACGCTTGGAATATCATATGTTCTTATCATTCTGTATGGATTCGGACAGAAATTTTTGGGATTCCCGGCGTTTCTTACCATGAATGAGGAGTTTGCAAAAGGAATTCCGCTACGGCTTCCACCGACAGCTCGATTTCCGTCTACATTCGGAGGACATTATGATTTAGCTGCCTATCTGGTCCTTACTATTCCTATTATAGGAAGCTTAATTTTCGGCATGAAGAAATTGTGGCAAAAAATAGTTTTTTTTGCTCTTGCGCTTTTAGGATTGGAAATGCTTCTTTTTACTGCATCCCGGATATCATTTGGCGTATATCTTATTGTCATGTCCGTCATGCTTTTCTGGCAGAAAAAATCACTCCTTATTATTCCAATGATAGTAGTGAGCATGGTAGTTATGACATTTACGAGTGGTGCGTCAGAACGGTTTTATAAAACGTTTAGCGTG
>Ga0315286_10002050_pt1 | contig 18625 bp, 15 predicted proteins | sample YL17G10_0_MG_FD_205038 | JGI IMG/M metagenome (GOLD analysis project Ga0315286, IMG submission 205038) | Sediment microbial communities from Yellowstone Lake, YNP, Wyoming, USA - YL17G10_0 | ecosystem: Environmental > Aquatic > Freshwater > Lake > Sediment | place: USA: Wyoming | collected... | reverse complement strand
GAAGCGCACGTGGAAGTGACCCACCGCCTGCGCAACACGAACCTGTGGGCGGTGAACCTCGCTCCGTGGGCGCTGTCCGTAATGGCGGCGGCAGGCACGGCGATCATCCCGCTGCCCCCACGCCGGTTCCACCAGGAGAGCCTTCTGCCCGCCAACACCATGGCCCTCTGGGCCTACACCGACATGACGGACCCCCGTTGGCACTGGGGTAAGAAATACGTCCTCCTCAGGCAGGACCCGAACCTGGACACACCGCAGAAGGTAGGCGTAATGGCCCACGACGGCTGCGCAGCCTACGCGCGGGCCGGTCACCTGTTCGTCAAGCAGTTCAGTTATGTCGAGGGCGCCAATTACCCGGACCTTGGCTGCTCCGTCGAGGCGTTCACCAACGCCGACATGCTCGAACTGGAGACGCTGGGCCCGCTCGTAGACCTCCAGCCGGGCGCCGCCGTGGAACATGTCGAGCGCTGGCACCTCTTCCGCGACGTGCCCACACCGCAAGACGACGCCGACGTGGACAGAGATGTGCTACCCCTGATCAAAACGGCGAATTAGCTCGATATCCTCCCACTGGGCCGCAGTGACTTCCCACCGTGGGCGCCGGTTCCCTTGCCTCCACGTAGCGCGCGGAGTATTCTTGCGGTGAATTCCGGGAGTGACCGTGGTAACGGGAGGAGGCAGGACGATGGAGACTTCTGACTACTGGAGTCGATGGGCCAAGCGCCGCCTCTCTCGTCGGCGTCTGCTGACGGGAGCGGCCGGCGTGGGGACGGGGCTGGCCGCTCTGTCCCTGGTGGGCTGCGGTGGAGGAGAGGATGGGGCGAGCCCATCGCCGGGAGCGTCCCCGGGCGCATCTCCCATCGGATCCACTGCCACCGCGACGGCGGGTGAGCCGGGCAAGCTGTTCCATCGCTGGGGTGACGGCCCGCATCCAGCGTTGGTGGCGGCCACGGCCAGGGGCGGCGTCAACCGCTGCTTCGGCTACGAACCCATGACTCTGGACACCTTCGACCCCCACCAGACCCAGTTCGGGCCCACCTACAGTATGCACTCGCTCGTCTTCAGCAAGCTCCTCAAGTACTGGGACGCCTATCACGGGATAAGGCAGCCCGACCTGGCAGAGGCCATTCCCGAGATGCCGGACAACCTGACGTATGTCATCAAGATCCGCGATGGCGTGCGCTTCCACGACACCGACAAGGGGCGCCAGCTGTTCCCTCAGGTAGCCGGACGCCAGCTCACCGCTGAAGACGTGAAATACAGCATCGAACGGCAGATGAACAAGGAGAGCCCTAGGAGCAGTCTCTTTTACCGCATGACCCAATGGGAGACGATAGACAAGATCGAACTGGTGGACGCTCTGACCCTGAGGATCACTACCAAGAAGCCGACCGCCCCCTTCCTGCACTATCTGGCCGATTCCAACGCCTACATCATCGCCAAGGAACTGGTGGACCCCGCCAAAGACGACATGAACTCGCTGGACAAGATGATCGGCAGCGGCCCCTTTATGCTGGACAAGTTCGTGGGTCTCCAGGTGATGCGTTGTGCGCGTAACCCCGACTGGTTCGCGAAAAACGACCTGGCTGACCAGGGGATCTCCGATCGCCCTTTGGTGGATGCCGCGGAGTTTATCTGGCAGCCCGCGGACGATACTTCTGTCGAGGTTGCCTTCAGGAGCAAGCAGGTAGATATGACCTGGTTCAGCGACAACACGGCCCCTGATAGGGTAGCTCAGGAATCGGGTGCGTTCATCGACGAATGCATATCGGGCAGCTGGATCAACAGCCGCCTGCTGGTGGCCGACTCACCGGCGGCCAAGTCGCCTTTCAAGGACGTCCGGCTGCGCCAGGCCCTGAACCTCGCCGTCGACCGCAGTCGCTTGGGCCAACAGATATACCAGGGCTCCTGCCAACTGGTGCCGCCGGTCGCTCAGGCGCTGGTCGGCTGGTCGCTGCCACTCGAGGAGCTAACCAAGAGGCCGGGCTTCCGGTTCAAGCGGGAAGAGAGGGAGGAGGACCTGGCCACAGCCAGGCAGCTCTGGGAGGCGGGCGGGGGCCCATCCATCGGAACCGTGGAGTTGATGTACCCCGCCATCCCAGACATGATGAAGGCGGCCTTCCCCCAGTTCCAGCGCATGCTCAAGGAGGCTCTCGATTTTGAAGTCAAGGGCCATCTGGACCCCACCGGCTACACGGAGATCGGCCAAGCCGCCCTTCAGAAGCGCATGGTCTTCTCCTTCAACCTCGACAACGGCTACCTGGAGCCGGACGACTACCTTCATGCGTACTTCCACAGCACCGGGCCCAAGAACTCGTTCAACCTGTCGGACCCTACCCTGGACCAAATGCTGGAAGCCCAGCGGGAGGAGTTCGACCAGGAGCGACGCCAGCAGTTGGTGTACGACATCCAGCGCTATCTGCTGGACAACGTTGTGGCTCGACTGGACTACGTATCGCTAATCAACCGGGGCACCAGGTGGCCCTACTGCAAGAACATGCAGTACGCCCCCTGGTTCGGCGATATCTACTGCAGAGCTGACGTGTGGCTGGACAGCAACGATCCCACGTTCCAGGGAAGGCCCGCGTAGGCGTCCGAATCACGCGGCGGCGTTGATTCGCTGGGCGACCGCCACCGTGCGGTCGACGAGGTCGTCCAGGCGGAGCTCGCCGACACCCGCCAGCGCCACCGCAATGCGGCCCTGCCACGGCGCGGTCCAGTACTCGGGGATTGGGCGGCCGGTAAGGCCCCACAGGCCACCGACCGTGGCGCCGTTGCAGTCGGTGTCCCAGCCCGCGGCGACGACCTCGCCGATAGCCGCCGAGTAGTCGTCTCCATACGACAGCAGGGCCCACACAACCAGGGCGAGGTTGTTCAAGCTATGGATCGGTGGCAAGCCTGCGTACCGTTCGTGGATCTGTTCGACGGCGCACTCCACCCCCACAAGCGACCGCCCGAAACTGATCGCTTCTGAGACGCCGCTCTCACGCGGAATCTCGCGAGAAGCCACGTCGACTGCCTCGTCCAGCCCGCTCGAAGTCGGGATCGCGCTGGCGAACGCAGCAACGAAGGCCGCCGCCTCAACGCCGTCTCCTCTGTGGGAGAGCGAGGCGTCACGGCGTGCGAGATCGGCAGCCAGCTCTGGCCGTCCCGGGCAGACCCAGCCATACATGTCGGCCCGGATCTGCGCCCCGATCCAGTCGGAGTACTCGTTACGGGCGCACTCCGCGAGGTCGAAGCCCGGCGGCGCCCCATGGGCGAAGAACTCGCCGGCACGCTCCAGAAGCGTCTGGTACGCCGCCCGCTCCGCCGTCCACAGCGCGGCGGCCGGCAGAAGCTGCAACCAGGCGCGGGCCACGTCAGCCGTCGACAGCTCTAGACCATGCCGTTCGAGCAGCATCAGCGCCAGCACCGTGTAGTTGATGTCGTCATCCGGCTCGCTGCGCGAGAACTGACCCCGACACGACTCCCGCCCCGTCAGCTCGACCAGCGTGCCCGCCGTCAGCGGAACATAGTCGCGCAGGGGCAGCGCACCGGCCTGGCGGAGGTACGAGGTCAGCGCCTTGCGGCCACGGGTGACCGAGAGCGCCTCGACCGCCTTTCCGAGCTGACAGCCCGAAATGCGGCCTGCCCAGGCGTTCCGGATCCGAACTGGGTCGATCACTGTCGTGCTCATCTGTGCACCAAGCCTACCCGTGCAGCTCCACAACATCGCCGTCCACGAGGACGTGTTCGCGGCCCACACGCTGGCCTTCGAACTTGGCCGAGCCCCAAAGCAAGGCGTACTTCAGCTTCTGCTGCCAAGCCTTGTGGATATCCATGGCCGCCTCCTCTACGGTGCTGCCCTGAGGGAGCACCAGCGGGTTCTCCAGGTTCGGCTCTGCGCCCGGCGCCGAAGTGTATACCCGGATCACCCCAAGAGACTTGAAGATCTCCCGCCCGAGCTCCTCCAGCCCCACCGCCTGGCTGGCGGAGGTGTGCACCACCGGGAAACGCTCCCCGTAGCCCGCCAGCAACCGCTGGAACGCGTCCAACGCCCCTCCCAGATCGGCCTTGTTGGCAGCCATCACCAGCCGCTTGTCTGCCTGCTCACGGTCAGGCTCCGCATCGTCGCCCGGCCCCAGGGGCTTGATTCCCCACTGGCGGAGCAGCCGAAGGACAGCCTCGACCTGCATCACCGGGTTCGCCCCAAGATCCACGACGGCCACCAAGAGGTCGGCGTTGCGCATAAGGCCGAACAGCCGGCTCTCCAGCCGACCCTCGGACAGGGGAGGCGTGTCCACGACCTGGATGTGGATGTTTTCGAAGCGCAGCATCCCCGGCTCCGGCACCTGGGTGGTGAAGGGGTAGTCCCCAACCCTTGCCTTTGCTCCCGTGAGGGCCGCGAGGAGGCTGGACTTCCCGCTGTTGGGCGGGCCGATCAGCACAGCCTGCCCAGCCCCCTCCTTGCGGATGGCGAAGGGGTAGGGCCGCCCGCCACGGGACGCCGTCGGGTGATCCAGATCGTCCATGAGCTTGGCGATCCTGGCCCGCAGGTCGGCCTTGAGGTGATCGGTGCCCTTGTGCTTGGGCATGAGGGCCAGCATCTCCTGTAGGGCGGCCACCTTCTCTGGGATAGTGCGCGCGGCCCGGTACCTCTTCTCGACTTCGTGGTAGTGCGGTGGTAGATTCGCCGGCATGGCACGAGATCACTGCCGCTAGGCCTCGAGAGCTGCCGGACGCAGCTCAGCGTCCAGCCTCTCCGCGCTCTGCCTCAGCAAATCCCACGCCCGCCGCACGTGGGCTTCGGTCGTGCTCAGGTTTCCGATGGCCATCCTGAGTGTGAACTTCCCGTTGAGCTCCGTGTGTGACAGGAAGACCTCGCCCGTTCCATTGACGCTCTCCAAGAGCCGCTCGTTGAGCCGGTTCAGGTAAGCTTCCGTCTCGCCGTTGTCCGGCAGGCCGCAGGGGCGGTGGCGGAAGCAGACGACGCTGAACGGCACCGGCGCCAGCAGCTCGAAGTCCGAGCTCGCTTCGATCCAGCCCCAGAAGCTTTCGGCCAGGGCGATGTGGGCGCGCAGATGCTGGCGCAGGCCCTCGGACCCGAAGGCCCGCATCACCATCCACAGCTTCAGCGCCCGGAACCGCCGGCCGAGCTGAATCCCGTAGTCCATGAAGTTGCGAACGCGGTCTTCTTCGGGAGTGCGCAGGTACTCCGGCACCAGGCTGAAGGCCTGTTTCATGACGCCGGGATGGCGGCAGTAGAACGCGCTGCAATCGAGGGGCACGAAGAGCCACTTGTGCGGGTTCATGACGATGGAGTCGGCACGCTCGCAGCCGGCCAGCGACCAGCGCTTCTCCGGCAGGATGGCCGCCGCGCCGGCGTAGGCCGCATCGACGTGGAGCCAGAGCTTGTAACGCTGGCAGACGTCGGCGACCTCCGGCACGGGGTCGACGCTGGTGGTGGAGGTGGTCCCCACGGTGGCCACGACACAGAAGGGCCTCCAACCCGTTTTCAGGTCTTCTTTGATCGCCGCCTCGAGGGCGTCCGAGCGGAGGCGGAACTCGTCATCCACCGCGACCTTCGTGACCCCGGCCTGGCCCAGCCCCAGCACGATCGCCGCCTTCTCGATGGAAGAGTGCGCTTGCTCCGAGGTGTAGAGCCGGAGCCGAGGCAGATCCGGCCGGCCGGCCAGGCCCTCCTCCCGGATGCGGAGGCCGAGAGCCTCGCGCGCGACGGCGATGGCGCACAGGCTCGAGACGGAGGCCGAGTCATTGATGATGCCCATGAACTCCGGCGGCAGCCCCAGTAGCTGGCGGAGCCAGTCCAGCACAAGCTCTTCCAGCTCGGTCGCCGCGGGCGACGTCCGCCAGAGCATGGCATTGACGTTAAAGGCGGAACTCAGCAGCTCTCCCAGAATGCCAGGCCCGCTGCCGGTGATCCCGAAGTAGGCAAAGAAGCCGGGGTGGTTCCAGTGTGTGAGTCCGGGCGCGATTATCTTCTCCACGTCCTCGAGCAGGGACTCGAAGGGCTCAGGTCTCTCGGGCGGCTCGGCGGGCAGACTCCCTTTGACCTGACCGGGCTCGACCTGCGCCAGCACCGCGTAGCGCTCCGGGTGCGCCAGGTAATCCGCAATCCAGTCGATCAGTTGGTGCCCATCGCGCCGAAACGACTCACTGTCCATGTCGCCCCTTCTTCCAGCGTCCGCGTCATGAGGACAAGACAATGGTGCGCAAGCGTGGCCGCGCTGTCAATGCGCCCGGTGCCGCGGGGCAAAGCCGTAGGGGCGCTGCTTGCCGCGCCCATGGTGCCACCGCCTAGTCGTCAGGCGCAAAGCCGCGCCGCGTGGTGTTCTCGGTTACCACGCCGGGCTCCATGAATTGCAGCAAGTAGTCCGGGCCGCCCGCCTTGTCGCCGGTGCTCGACATGGCCAGGCCCCCGAACGGCTGCCTCCCGACGATGGCGCCGGTGATCTTACGGTTGATGTACAGGTTGCCGACCCGGAACTGTGCCCTGGCCATGTCGATGTGGCGAGGGCTGCGGGAGAAGACGCCGCCCGTGAGGGCGAAGGAGGAGTCCGTGGCGACATGGATCGCCTCATCGAAGTCGCGAGCATGAAACACGGCCAGCACCGGCCCGAAGATCTCTTCGCGGGCGATGGGGGAGTCCAAAGAGACATCGGTGAAGACGGTCGGGCGCACGTAGTATCCCGGCCCAGGAGGGACCGCTCCCTCCACCAGAACCCGGCAGGTGCTCTTCGCGGCCTCGATGTACCCCGTGATCTTGTCGCGAGCGGCGGCGCTGATGACGGGAGGAACGACGGTGGCCGGGTCGTCGGGAGGGCCGCCGATGAGGCTGGCGACGGCGTGCCGCAGACGTTCGAGGACACCCTCGTAGGCCGACCCGACCACCACCAGCCGGCTACAGGCGCTGCACTTCTGTCCCGCGTAGCCGAAGGCGGACGCTACGGTGCCGGCGATGGCCTCATCCAGGTCCGCGTCGTCATCAATGATGATGGCGTTCTTGCCCCCCATTTCAGCGATGACGCGCTTGACGTTGCGTTGTCCGGGCCGGACCTGCGCTGCCGCCGCCAGAATCGACTGGCCTACAGCCGTGCTCCCGGTGAAGGCGATGATGTCGACGCCCGGATGCTCGACCAGGGCCCTTCCCACGTGGTCTCCTCTCCCGGGCACGTACTGGACGATCTTCGGCGGTACGCCCGCCGCCCGCAGGATCTCCACCAGACGATAGGCGATGATCGGAGACGGCTCGGCCGGCTTCAGGATGGCAGCGTTCCCCGCCGCGAGCGCCGCCGAGCTCATGCCGGTGATGATGGCGAGCGGGAAGTTCCAGGGCGCTATGACGGCCGCGACGCCCCGGCCCTGGTAGACGTACTCGTTGTGCTCGCCGAGCACGGCGCCCATGGGCTTCGGCTGTGCGTAACGCTCGGCTTCCTGCGCATAGTAGCGCAGGTAGTCGGTGGCCTCTGCCACATCCGAGTCGGCCTCGTGCCAGGGCTTGCCGCTCTCGTATACCATGACCGCCGCCAAGTCGTACCGCCGCTCCTCCACCATATCGGCCGCCCGCCGCAGGACAGCGGCGCGTTCGGCGGCCGGACAGTCGCGCCAGGAGGGAAAGCCCTCGCGGGCCAGGGCGACAGCAGCGTCGACATCGGCCGGGGAGGCCTGCGCCACCTGGCCTACGACAGTTTCCGGTTCGCCGGGGTAGCGCACCTCCGCCTCCGGCCGGTCGGAGACGCGTCGCTCGCCGATCAACAGCGGGTAGGCGCCGCCGAACGAGCCCCGCATCCCGGCGAGGGCCGAGAGCATGCGCTCGCGAGTGTCGGGGTCGAAGAAGCGGGCGGGGCCGGCGTTCCTGAATCCCGAGTCCACGGGCGCTGGCGGCGCCTCGACCTTCGGTGTGGGCGTAGAAGCAGGCGCAGCGTGACCCAGCCCGGTATGGAACCAGGCCTGATTGGAGCTGTTCTCCAAGAGACGCCGCACCAGATACGCCATCCCCGGGATGATCTCTCCCACGGGAACGTAAACCCGCGTCCGGTAGCCTTCCGCCGCCACAGCCGCCCGCACACCTTCGGCCATGCCGTAGAGCATCTGGAACTCGATATCCGAATCCGGGAGGCCCGCCGCCCTGGCCTTGGCGACCGCCTGGGCTATGGAGCGGGGGTTGTGGGTGCCGAAGGCCGGTCGTAGATGCGGCCAGGCCCCAAGCAAGGCATCGGTGCAGCGCTCGAACGAAGTGTCGGTCTCGACCTTCTCCTCGAATACGGGCACAGGCCACGAGTTCTGGCTGGCCACGATCCGTTCCTCGTCCCAGTAGGCGCCCTTCACCAGCCGGATGGTGAAGGGCACGCCGCGACGCTTGGCCAGAACCTCCAGCCGGCTCAGGTCGTCTAGCGCATCCTTCAGGTAGGCCTGCACGACGATGCCGATATCGGCAACGTCACTGAATTCGGGACCCTGGATCAGTTCGGCAAAGATCCGCTGGACCAGGTCCTTGTACAGGTACTGCTCCATATCAAAGTTGACGAAAGCGCCCACCTGGCGGGCCAGGCGCAGTACGGACCGCAGCCGTGCGCGGACCACGGCGCTGACATGCTCCGGGGCGGCCGGCTCGAAGTGAGGACAGAGGGCGGAGCACTTCACGGAGACGTTGATCGACGGGACCCCGCGCCAGCGCTCCCCGCGGGGCGCAACCCTATCGATGTCGGCCGCGAAGGTCTGTAGGAGAGCGAGATAGCGCCCCTCGTACGCATCCGCCTCGGCATCAGAAAGGGTCGCTTCGCCCAGGAGGTCGACGGTGTGACCGACGCCCTGCCTCGCCAGATGACGCAGGGCGGGCAGCGCCTCGGCCGGCGTGGCGCCGGCGATGAACCGATGGGCCATGGCCAGCACGCCCTGGCGGATGGCCTGCGAGAGCATCGGCCGGAAGACGGGCTGGGAGGCGAGGGCGGAGACAGTTCTCACCGGTTCCGGCCCCGAGCCTTGAAAGTACTGCCGGAAGTGATCGGCGACCGCAGAGGGAGTGCGCAGTGTGGGGAGAACGTCCACGAAGCGGAGCAGCCTCACCCGGAAGTCTGGGGCCTGGCTAGCCCGCCCGAGAAGGTATTGCTGCCACCAGGAAGGTGTCAGCGCCAACCGCTGAAAGCCATTAGTGCCGCCGGCAAGCTTCCGCTCGAGCTCGCCGATGGCGATCTCCAGCGCGACCTCCACCTGCCCTCACCTCACCTATCTATTGTACCGCAAACGTGAGGCGTGGACATTCCGGGTCGGCCATTGACACCAGCCGTTTCCCGTGCGTACGATGGAGACTGAAGGTTAGCACGAAAGATTCATCACTTTCAGCGAGATTTGCAGGGATTTTGGCTGGCTTGGGGCGGCGCTTTCTGCTGAGGCAGGTGCGATGAAGCTGCAGGCCCAGGAGCTGGGTCTGGCCTACGGGCCGCTGGAGGTCATCAACGACCTCAGCCTGGACATCGATGCCGCCGAGATGGTGGCGGTCATCGGGCCCAACGGCTGCGGCAAGTCTACCCTCCTGCGGGGCCTGGGCCGTCTGCTACGTCCGCGCACGGGTGTGGTGCTCCTGGACAACCGCGACATCCATCACACAAGTACCAAGACAGTGGCCCGCACCCTGGCCGTCCTCACCCAGACCTCCGAGGGAGCACCCGACCTGACGGTCGAGGAGCTCGTGTGGCGCGGCCGCTATCCCCACCAGACCTGGCTCCAGGGCGCCACCCGCCGCGACGCCGACGTGGTGGAGCGCTCCATCGACCAGTGCGACCTGCGCGACCTGCGGGGTCGCCGCCTCGCGGAGCTGTCGGGAGGGGAGCTGCAGCGAACCTGGCTGGCCATGGCCCTGGCCCAGCAGCCGCAGGTGCTCCTCCTGGACGAGCCCACCAGCTTCCTGGACTACTACCACCAGCTCGAGGTGATGGACCTCCTGGCGAACCTCAACAGCCACGGCCTCACCATCGTCATGACCATGCACGACCTGAACCAAGTGGCCCGCTACAGCCGCCGCGTCATCGCCCTGCGCGACGGCCGCATCTTCCGCGACGGCGCGCCGCCCGACGTGCTCACGCCGGAGGTCCTGCGCCAGGTGTTCGGCGTGGACGCCTACGTCTTCACCGACGACGCGACGGGCCAGCTCGTCTGCCTACCCTACGCCCGCAGCGACGGGCACGTCCTCTTCAAGAAGCACAACAACCGCAAGCGCTAGCTTGCGTGACGCCTCGGAAAAGGGCTCGGTTAGGGATCCGCCGCTTGTCCTCGCGGACAGGACAGCGCAGCCAGCTCGGCACCACCGGTGTGCAGTTCTGGATGCGGAGCTGATCTGTGCTATGGCTGATGGTGATGCACGGGGTACTCCATGCCCTTCTTCTCGGCCATGAGCATGAAAAGCTCCCGATCGTCCTGGTAGGGGGTGAAAATGAGGTTATCTCGCTTCTGGAGGGACATAGCCCCCTGCCCGCAGACGATCTCGCACACGCCGCAGCCCAGGCACTTCTCGTGGGTGACGTGGGCGACGCCGTCCTCCCCCATGCTGATGGCGCCGACTGGGCAGCGGTCCACGCACGACTCGCAGCCGCTGCACATGTCCTCCTCGATGATCATCCAGTAGCTGGACGGGGCCACGGCGTGGGTTATGCCCAGATCGGTCACGCCGCGCAGGAGGCCGCAGGCGTGCCGACAACAGTTGCAGATAAACCAGGGGTCGTCCTTCACATTCATGCTGATGTGCACCAGGCCGGCTTCCTCAGCTCGCTCCAAAGCGTCGACCACGTCATCGACAGAGGCCAGGCGCCCCACCATAGCCGCAGCGTGATGATGGTCGAGGAGGGGCACGCCCGGCTCCACGCCCCCGGGCACGGCCTGACTCAAACCGATGCAGACGTCCACCGGGTCGTCGCAGTTGCGAAACGCGATGCGGCAGGCGCAATGGTTCAGAGTGAGCGGCCTGCCGTTCTTGACAAGCTGGAGGGCATCTTCGTAGGGCAGGACGCTCTCTTTCACCGTCTTGACCGTCGGCACGGCACGGATGAGGGAGACACCACTGCCATGGAACTCCCGCCCCATGCCCTCAAGGAAGTACTTGTTCCACAAGTCACCCAGACGCTCGAGGTCCACCGACGATTCGCGCATCATGAAAGGTTCCTCGAACAGCCCCACACCCAACCCCAGAATGTGCAGGCGGAACGTGCGCACACCGTCGGGGCGCCGGAAGCCTCGCACAAAGAACCGCCCGGCCATCTTCGCCAGTATCGGAGCGGCCTCGTCTACGCTCACGCCCGCCCTGCGGGCGATGATCTCCCCCGGCTCCGGCTCGAAGCTCATGGCAGCCGCCAGGCGCGCCTCGTCGGGGTCAAAGTAGCACTTGAGGATCTCGATGAAGGTCTCGCTCTTGGGGGCACCCAGAGGATGACGAGCATAGACCCTTTGTAGGTCGTGATAAGGTTCATCCTTGCTGTTCTGCGCCACCGCTTGACTCCTTTTCAAGAACCTGATCTCACAAGCCCTAGCGCGCTATGACGAGAGCAAGTACAGCATCGCTCACCTGACAGCCGAGATCGGCGGACGGCGGTCGGCCCAGGGCCGGGCCTGTTCGAGCTGAGTGGCCAGGCGGAACAGAGTAGCCTCGTCCCCAAAGCGGCCTACGAAGTGGGCGCCCACCGGCAGACCCTCGCCGTTCCAGTAGAGGGGCACTGACATGGCTGGCTGGCCCGTGATGTTACAGATGGGAGTGAAGGGCATGAAGACCGCAGAACGGGTCAAGCCTTGGAGGGGGTTACCGGGGGCAGGGTCGAAGCTACCGAGGGGTGGGGGCGGTTCGGCCAGGGTGGGCGTTAGCCACACGTCGTGGTCCAGGAAGAAGCGGGCGACATCGCGACTCAGGCGCTGCAGGTCGTGCACGCCCAGAATGTATTCGGAGGCGAGCCGCTGCCGTCCCGCCTGGTACAGGGCCCAGGTGTAGGGTTCGAGGAGATCAGCCGTCGGCGTCCGGCCGCAGCGGCGGGCCCAATAGTCGACTTGGGCGGTGGTGGAAGCGCATATGAGGTTGATGACAGATTGCGTGATGAGTTCCTGATCCAGAGCGGGCGAGACCTCCACGACGTCGTGGCCCAGGTCGGCGCAGAGGGCGGCGGCGTCCTTCACGGCGGCCACGCAGTCGGGATGGACGGGAACGCCGGCACCGGCATCGGTAGTGAAGGCAATGCGCAGGTGGCCGGGATCGGCGCCGACCTCCTCGATGAACGGCCGCTCCGGTGGCGGGGCCCAGTACGGGTCGCCCAGATCGGGGCCAGAGGTGGCATCCAGGAGAACAGCACTGTCGCGCACCGACCGGGTCAGCGCGTGACCGATCACCAGGCCGTGCCAGTCTTCGGCAAGGTCGGGGCCCAGTGGCGTGCGGGCGCGGGTTGGCTTGAGGCCGAACACGCCGCAGCACGAGGCGGGGATCCGGATCGAGCCGCCGCCGTCGTTGCCGTGGGCCATGGGAACCATGGCGGCGGCGACGGCGGCACCCGAGCCGCCACTGGAACCCCCCGCGGTGCGGCCGGCATCCCAAGGGTTGCGGGTAGGGCCGAACAGCCGAGGCTCGGTGGTGGGAAGGAGGCCGAACTCGGGAGTGTTGGTCTTCCCCAGGACGATGAGTCCTGCCCTCTTGAGCCGGACAACGAGCTCCGTGTCATGGTCCGACACGTAGTCGCCCAGCAGAGCCGACCCCTCGGCGAGCCGCGCGCCGGCGTATTCGGCCCCCAGGTCCTTGAGGAGGTAGGGTACGCCGGCGAAGGGCCCGTCGGACAGGGGGCCAGAGGCGACCCGACGCGCCTCCTCGTACATGGGGGTGACGACGGCGTTGAGGGTTGGGTTCAGGCGCTCGATCCGCTCGATGGCGGCGTCAACGAGCTCGATAGGCTTGACCTCCTTGCGCCGCACGAGGTCGGCCTGGGCAGTACCGTCGAGAAAGGCGATGTCGTCCATGGGATTCCTCCTACCTCTGCGATTGTGACCCTCAAGTCTGGAAGATCCGGGCCGCGTTCCGGTAGAGCCACTTCTCCTTCACGTCGTCCTTCAGAGGAAGCGCTCTCATTTCCTCGACAACGTCTGTTATTGGTATCTGGTAGTTGCCCCAACCCGAGGCAAAGACGATCCGGTCCTGGAGCAAGGTGTTGCCGAACTGCATCAGCATCTCCCATCCCGAGCCGGGAGTGGCCAGGTACTTCGGCCGGTGACACCTCCACCACCTTGATCCCTTCCAGAGCCATCCTCATGCCGACCTCCGCCAGCGCCGTTCACCAGCCCATTCTGGCGCCCACTGTTCCCTAGGACCTACGTGTCCGTTACGCCAGTCGCGCCTCTGAGGCAGGACAAGAACTCGACGACCCGCCCTTGGAACATGCTCCTCATCGGCCAGAGAAGCAGGTCGAACGGCCTCCGGAACTCCTCTTCAGACAGGACGCGGCACCCCTCCGGGGTTTCCTGTAGAGTGAACCGGTGGAATCCCGGCACGCCGAGCACCTTCCCGGTCCAGCAGATTACACTGGGGTTCTCCAGCGCAGTCACTCGGCAGGGGAACTTCAATGTGATGCCTGGGAGGAGCGGCGCCGGGACAGTGACGAAAAACTGCGCCCCCACCTCGAACCGAGGCTCATGGGGGAACTGCAGCCCCCACGGACTCCATTCCGGCCACCTCTCGACCGCTATGAATGTCCGCCACACCGCCTCCGTGTCAGCAGGGATGGTGGTGGATGTCACGATTCTCACTGGGATAGCCTCTCACCTTATGCGGGTGCGCGCCGGCAGAAAAGCAAGACAATAGTGCGGAAGAGAGCGGGCGCTTGTCAACCTGGCGGGGCCCTCGCGCGTGATGATTGGAGACGCACCCTGGATCGCAGCTGCGGAGGGCCGGGTGGGATTCGAACCCACGACTCCCGGATTAGAAGTCCGGGATCCTTCCGAGGAATCAGCAACTCGACGGGATCAGGGGCCGCGAGCGGGTATGCGACATGGTCTGGCAGTAGACCAAACGAGCCCTGATCACCTGCCTGAAAAGCAGAAGGCCGCCCGTGTGCGGCCGCTCGCTACGTACGTGAATGACAGACAATGCACGCCCTGTGGTACCGACGGTAAGCCCGTTGTAGCTGGTACTCAGATAAGAATTGAATGGGCGCCGCTGCCGCTACTGGTTCGACGAGGAAACCTGGAGGAATTGCAGACGAACTGCTACCTCACACCCTGTCGACGAAGTGGATGACGCCTTCCGATCGCTGCTCACGAACGGGACTCGGGATGGGGGCTGACTGCCGTCGACGCGGCGCTGGGGTGCACCAGGAGCTCCAACTCTCTTAGCGTATCGTAGGTCCGGGCGGCCAGGGCTTCCCACAACGCCGGGCCGCTCAACTCCGCTCCCTCAGCCTGCTCTGAGATGCCTTGCAGATATCGCTCGTCGCAATCGATGGGGTCACCGAAGATGAGCCGTACGGCTTTGCCCAGTCGCGGAATCTTCGACCCGATGGGCAGGATCTCGTGCATCCCATAGTGGTAGTAGGGGAGGGCTATTGGTTGCGTCTCCGCCATCAGACGTCCGACCCCCGACTTGAAGGGGTGGGTCATCAGAGCCATCGGGTGCCGGGTCCTCCCACCTTCAGGGAAGATGTGAACCCACTGACCTTCACGCAGTCGGTCCCGCAGAAAGTGGAAGCCAGATTGGTCCAGCCCCGCGCCACGGACTATCGGGACGCCCTTGCCTAAGGTGAAGAACCACGCCACCAACGGTGACCCGAAGAAGTTGACTGCGTCTGTAGCGGCCCATCGGATTTCCTCGTAACGCGGCAGGTCAAAGTTGGGTGGGAGTATGGGGTCGTCAAACAGCGAGACGTGATTGCTGAAGGTCAGCAAGCCGCGGCCTTGGCGATGCTTTAGGGCCTCGAATTGTTCCAGCCTCTCGATGTCTAGCGAGTTCAGCGTCGTCATGAAGAACCTGCAGAGGCGAATAATCACCCCGGCCATGAAAGGCTGATACCACTTCTGGCCCGGCTTCCAGCGGGCGACGGCGTCCAGTTCGCGCATGCTCCTCGACATAGGCAGCCCTGGCCTCCAATACTACTGCTATGTCAGCGTTGCCGAAACAGGCGCTCGCCAGTGGGGCCGCGAAATGAGGGTTCCCGGTATGGTATTCCAGCGGTTCGTCAGCCGGATCGTCGTGCCGAATGGTCGGCTGCTCGCTTCAAAGCCGGCGCAGTTCAGGACTGACACTCCGGTCGTCTAGCGGCTGGTCTCCGGGTTCAGTCGTCGCGCGGATTATTACATCTGACGGGTGGAGGGCCCGGTGGGGTTCGAACCCACGTCTGCCCGGATTAGAAGTACTCCGGCGGTAGCGCATAATCGCTATCTGCAGCGGGCGTAGTGGAGTACTCGAAACCGCCCAGCCCGGCAGTCCGGAAGTGAGTCTGGGAGTCGGCGTTGACCCGACGGCACCAGCGAGATGATCGGGTTTGAACGCGTAGGAGCTTGGGAAAGATACTGAATGGAGGGCCGGGTGGGATTCGAACCCACGACTCCCGGATTAAAAGTCCGGGGTCTTCCGAGGACCCACCAATCAAGGTCCGTCAGCTGGGATCGGGCACGTTTGGTCGATATGGGAAGTGAGCCCTGATCGCCTGCCTGAAAAGCAGGGGACCGCCCGTGGGCGGCCCTCGCTACGCATGCGTTGTGACGTTCAGGTGCGGGCTGGAGCGGGAGACGGGAATCGAACCCGTGTGACCTGCTTGGAAGGAACAACCTCACTACCTAGGGCAAGGCTAATTGCTAACCCCTCAGATTCGAAAACCGGGGCGAAATCGGGGTGGAAATGAGCTCTGGCCGAAACCGCCGACGCGGTAATTGGCTAGACCAGCGCCACTCCGTGCTCGGCGGCTTCCCTCACGATGGTCGGCTCTGAGCGCAACGCCTCGAACTCGGCCGGGGTGTAGCACAGCACATCGACACCAACATCGGCGTGCCATAGCTCATAGAGTTCCGGCAGCCTCTTCAGGAACGGCACACCGGTGAAGTCCGGCGAAACCACAATGAAGTCATAGTCACTCCACCGGTCCGCCTTCCCCTCCACTCGGGAGCCGAACAGGATCAAGGCCGACAGCCGATATCGCAGGCGGAGCGTGCGCGCGAACTCTTCTACGACTCCGTCGACCACTCTTGCCTCACCCACGCCAGTGCCCCCTCGGCCACCTGAAGATAGTGCTCAGCCATCGCCTGATCAATCCCGTAGGCCGGCTCGCGCTCCAACACCACGTCAGGATAGCGAGTCACCACGTATACCCGCGACAGTTCGGTCAAGTCGCGCTCGAGTGTCGTCGGCGCCCCTGCACGGCGGGCGAGCACCACCAAGTCGTGGATCCGCGGCGGCGACTCCTCGCCCTTCCGAACGAGGATGGCCTTGAAGGCCTTCTCCACCGCCTGCTGCGCATGAAACGAGGCAGCGTTCCCACCGCCGTGCCGCAAGCAGAACCCGAGCCGTCTCCAGATCCCGCTCAGCGTATTCCCGCCACCGTTCCGGAGAGACCTGCATCTTCTCTCGTCCGATTATACCATCCAGTCGCCAGCGAGAGGCCGTCGATGACGCTCGCCTCCCAGTAGCGCCAGTCCTCTTCTTGCCCGCGCTTCCCTCACCTCAACCTCTCCCCCATCCGGTCCACCGGGCTGAACTGCTCGTGGGCCCGCGCCGCCTTCTCCGCGTCGTAGGTCGCCGAGTACCGGCGCACCATGGCCGGCGTGCTATGGCCCAGGAGGTACTGCACATCCAGCTCCCGCGCCCCGTTCTCGATGGCTCAGGTGGCGAATGTGTGGCCAAAACGATGAGGGTGCACCTTCTCCACGCCGGCCCTCCTCCCCAGCCGCTCAAGGAACATCGCCACCGAGTGGGGCTTTAGCCTCTTCCCATCGTCAGACAGGAAGAGCGGCCCGGGCTCCCACCCCCTGAATCGCTCCAGGTAATCCTCCAGTGCCTCCCTGGCCCTCGCCCCGAACCGCACCACCCGCTGTTTGTTCCCATTGCCGTGCAGCACCCTCAGGCGCTGGCCCTCCAGGTCCACGTCGGCCAGATCCAGACTCACCAGCTCCGTCCGCCTGACCCCCGTGTCCAGCAAGAGCAGGATGATGGCCGTTCGACGGGCACCCCAACGGAAGCGGGTGTCGCAGAGGGCGAGAAGCCTGGCGACGTCCTCCGCCGAGTAGGGCTGCACGATCTTCTGGGGCAACCGGCTGTTTCCTGGTCGGACTAGGGTTCAAGGCAGTATCTCGACGGCCCAGTCGAATTCGAACCCATCGCTACGCGCATTGAAGCTCAAGGACTCCTAGTCCGAACCGGTCCATAACATTTTCGCTGGACGACGAAAAGGGGAACTGAGTTCATAGAGTGCCTGTCCCCGGGTGATCACCTGCCTGAGAAGCAGGTGATCATCGCTCGGCGATCAGTGCTGCCAAGCGGCCCGGATTGTCAAGCAGAGAGTCGTAGCCATGGCAATCGAGTGGGCATCCAACAGGTGCAAGGCTGGCCCAAATAGCACGCCGCGTCAACCCTCCGGGTACGCATAGCATCTTGGCACCCCACACCCGTTTCCCGCTCCAAGTATTGCCTCCAGATGCCGAATTGACACTTTTGCTGTTCGTAGCAGCCACCGTCCTTACTTGGATCGCCGGCAACTATCGACCGCGGCCGACCAGGCTATCGGGGCGGTAGGTTGCTCGCGGGCGGAGGCTCCGCGATGGCGGGGCTGCTCTCGTCGGCCCGGCCGATCTCGACCTCGGCCGTGTGCGGCTCGCGGTCGTCGACGAGCCGGATCGACCCCCCGTCCTGCTCAACGCCGTCGACCACGATGCGCACTCCGTCACCCGCGCCCGCTCGTCGAACGGTGATCGCGTAGGTGGTCTCCCGGTAGCGGTAGCTGAGGGTGAACGACTGCCAGTCGGGCGGCAGGCAGGGCTTGAAGGAGAGCCGATCCACCTCTAAGCGAAGGCCGAGCAGCGACTCGACGATGAGCCGGTACATCCAGCCGGCGGCACCCGTGTACCAAGTCCAGCCGCCTGCGCCCGTATGCGGCGGCAGCGCGTAGACATCGGCCGCGACTACGTACGGCTCGACGCGATAGGTCGCAGCCTTCTCCGCGCTCGACGTGTGGTTGAGTGGGCTGATCAGCGAGAGCAGCTCCCAGGCGCGGCGGCCATCGCCCAGCGCCGCGAACGCCATGACCGCCCAGATCGCGGCGTGCGTGTACTGGCCACCGTTCTCCCTCACGCCCGGCGGATACCCCTTAATGTAGCCGGGGTTCAGGTCGGACCTGTCAAACGGCGGGTCGAGGAGCTGGATGAGGGCCTGATCGCGGCGCACGAGCAGCCGGTCGACCGACTCCATCGCGATGCGAGTGCGGCGCGGGTCGCCGGCGCCGGAGATCACAGACCAGCTCTGGGGTATCGAATCGATCCGGCACTCCGGGCTGTCAGCAGAGCCAAGCGGCTCGCCGCTGTCGAAGTAGGCGCGCCGGTACCAGTCGCCGTCCCAGGCGTGCATCTCGGCGGCGTGGCGGAGCGCCGCGGCCTCCAACTCTGAGCGCTCGGCGAGGGCGGCGTC
>Ga0315286_10002049_pt1 | contig 18626 bp, 15 predicted proteins | sample YL17G10_0_MG_FD_205038 | JGI IMG/M metagenome (GOLD analysis project Ga0315286, IMG submission 205038) | Sediment microbial communities from Yellowstone Lake, YNP, Wyoming, USA - YL17G10_0 | ecosystem: Environmental > Aquatic > Freshwater > Lake > Sediment | place: USA: Wyoming | collected... | reverse complement strand
CACGGGTTCGGCGGACCGCAGGAGTTCCACTCGGGATGGAAGACACCGCCTATCGCGGTGCACTCCGCTTCGAGAACCACGAAGCATTCCTCACCGACGCAGCAGACGTGCGGCAGTGCGCACGGGTTCGGCGGACCGCAGGAGTCCCACTCCGGATGGAAGACGCCGCCCAGCGCGCCGCACTCAATCTCGGTCACCACGAAGCACTGCTCCCCGACGCAACAGACGTGGCTCTGCGCGCAGAGCAGGAAACCAGTCTCGGCCAGCGCCTCGAGCCCGATGCCCTGGGCGTAGTACTCGACCCGAACCCAATACATGCCCTGGGGAAGCGGGGAAGGAACCGTCCATGTCCGCACGACATTCAGTCCCGTTCCTCCCGGATAGTTTTGCTGATCATAGATGATGGTGTGTGACGGGTCATAGAGCCGGAAGGAGACGTGGTCCGGGACGGTCATGTGCTGGATGCTCCAAGTGATGGTCGCCGTGCCTCCCGGGTTCACCACGCATTCCGGGGGCAATGGGGTGACACCCAACGAAATGACCGCCTCCTGATCGGCAATCGCGCTGAAACACAAACTGCCCAATCCGATCAGAATGGACGCCAGCAAAAGAACCCTAATGCTACGCATCGCTGCCTCCTCAAGGTCGCCTGATCGTGGGGGAAGTCCTACTTCATTCCCTTGCAACCCCCAGACCGCTACGAGCACCGAAGCATTCAACCACGCAAGAATTCTAGCATGGAACATGCGTGCAGGCAAGTGAGAATTTGTATTGTCAACTGGCTCGGATGTCCTGCGCAACTTATTGTCTCGCAGGGAGTAATAGAATCGAGTTCGACGTGAGTCTATCCAGTCCTCGGTGTCACTTGCGGTGGTCGTCAACTTCCCGGTGACGGATGAGCGCCAGGCCCGTGCGCGGATCGGGCGCGCGGCGCAGCTCGATCGACAACAGGCTAGCAACCACTTCCAACGTCGGGTCCACGATGGCCCGGACCAGATGCCCCCCGCTCGTCGAGCCGTCGCGGCGCCCGACGACAACGTGCGCATGAACCCGAGGTTCCCCTTCCAGCCGGCCGAGATTGCCCACCAGCGAGAGCGCCTCGACCTGTTCCTCGATGCGGGTTTCTTCGTAGCGCCGTGTCTCGGGAACGAAGTAGGCGAACGTCACCTCGCGGAACGCGCCCAGGCCGATGAAGTGCGCACCCCGGATCCCCTCCCGGCGGGTGAATTCGGTCAGGCCCGTGATCACCTCCTCGCCGGGTTCGAAAACCAGGACGAAGGTTCCTCCGGCGGCGCTCTCGGCTAATCTGGCCTGCATCAATCCCGCGATCGAGCTGATCGTCGACGCCGCGCGCATCGTCCTGCGGCAGGTTCTCGACCTCGATGTCCGGCTCCACTCCGTGGTTCTCTATCATCCAGCCGCGTTGCGGATGCCAGCTGGCGGACTCCGGCTGCGTCAGGATTCCCCGGTCGACCAGCGGCCGGATGTCGGAGATGCCGATCACCCCGCCCCAGGTTCGCGGTGGAAGCGCCGAGCATGAGGGTGAAGCCGAGGGTGATCGGGGACAGCGAGGCGGCGGATCCCGTGACACGGCGGGGCCGGGCGGCGGTCGGACGCATGACTCCTCCTGAAATCGGTCCGTGACACACAACGCACGCCCCCCGCCGCCAGGGCGAGGGGCGTGCCGGGTGAGGGAGTATCCAGGATTCTGTCCGTCCCCGATACGCCGAACTCCGGCCGGGAGTTTCCTCGAATCCGCCCGTTCTCCCGGCCCCGCGCCGCACCGATTGCGCCTTGCACCGGCCCGAACCGTCGATCGATCATGCAGCATGCTTCGCGTCGAGGGTCTCACCCGCGTCTATCACCTGGGCGGCCAGGAGATCCGCGCCCTGGACGGGGTGGACCTGGAGGTCCGCGACGGCGAATACCTGCGGCTGGTCGGGGCGTCCGGGTCGGGGAAGTCCACGCTGCTCAATCTGCTCGCGGGCCTCGACACGCCGACCGCCGGGCGCGTCGAAACGCCCGACGGTCTCCTTTCCGAGATGCCGTCGCGCCGCCTGGCCGCCTACCGCGCCCGGGTCGTCGGCATGGTCTTCCAGACCTTCAACCTGATCCCCCACTTGACCGCCCTGCAGAACGTCGAGCTCGGGATGCTCTTCCTCGACATCCCGCGTGCCGAGCGCCGCCGGCGGGCGGGCGGCATGCTGGAGAAGCTGGGGCTGGCGGATCGCGTGCGTCATCGGCCGCAGGACCTCTCGGGGGGCGAGCAGCAACGCGTCGCACTCGCGCGGGCGCTGGCAAAGGACCCGAGGCTGCTCCTGGCCGACGAACCGACGGGCAACCTCGACCAGGCGACCTCCGGTGACATCGCGCGTCTGCTGGCGACCCTGAACGCGGAGGGCCTCACCGTGATCCTGGTCACGCACAATCTGACGCTCGCCGCGGCGGAGGCGCACCGCACGCTGGAATTGAGCTTCGGTCGCATCGTGCGCGAGACGGCGCACGTCGGCGGAGGGCCGGCGCGATGATGCGCGAGTTCGTGCGCATGGGCGCGGGTAATCTCTGGCGCTTGAAGCTGCGCACGGGTCTCACCGCGGCGGGGGTGGCGATCGGCATCGGTGCGATGGTCTCGATGCTCTCGTTCGCTTTCGGGATGCAGCGTAACGTTGTCGCGCAGTTTCGCTCGCTCGGGCTCTTTCACACCCTGAACGTGATGCCGCGGTCGGCGGGGGAGAGCGCCGAATTCGGCCTGTTCCGAACCGGGGATCCGGACGACCCGGACGCGCCGCCGATCGAGCGTCGGCGTCACCGGGCGCAGGAGCAGGTGCGCGAGATGACTTGGGAGGAGAGCGAGGGCCGCGCGGCGGACTCGTCCGCCGCGGTTCTCGACGACGCCAGTCTTCGAAGCATCGCGGCGATCCCCGGAGTCGCCCTGGTCTACCCACAGGACACGTTCGATGCCTATGTCGAGTGGCGCGGGCACGGCACCGACGCCTCGGCCCAGACGCTTCCCGCGCGCTTCGTGCAAACGCGCACGCTGGGCCACCTGATTGCCGGCCGCTTCTTCACCTCCGACAGCGCACGGGAGGCGGTGGTTAGCCGCCGTCTGCTGAAACGACTGGGCGACGATCCCGACTCGATCGTGGGCGACACGCTCCATCTGCGGGTCGCCGGCCGAGCTCTCCTGGCGCGCGAGTTCCTGCGCCAGACGCTGCCCCGCATGGGTCTCGCCCCCCAGATCCAGGCGCTGGTCGAGCAGATGGCGGAGCGTTTCCTCGCCGGCCTCGGTGCGAGCGAAACGCAGGTCGTGGTCTGCGGGGTCGCGGATCTCTCCGGCGGATGGGGCTTCCGCCTGCAGGACCTGCTGGTGCCACCAAACGTCGCGGCCGGGCTCGATCGTCTGAGCTTCAGCGATCCGATCGAGTTGCTGGCGCGTCTGAGCGCGCCGAGCGCAGCGGGCTTTCCCCTGGCGATCGTGACGGTGGACGAACGAGCCGATCACCGCGCGGTGCGGGAAGCGATCGAAGCGATGGGATTCCGAGTCCTCTCCTTCGTCGATCAGTTCGAGGAGATGCGCCGCGGGTTCCTGATCTTCGATGCGATGGTGGGCGTGATCGGCTTCATCGCGCTGGTCGTGGCATCGTTGGGCATCGTCAACACGATGGTGATGTCGATCCTCGAACGCACGCGGGAGATCGGCATTCTGAAATCCCTCGGCGCGGAAGATCGGCAGATCCGCCTGCTGTTCCTGGTCGAGACGGCGCTGATCGGCCTGGTCGGGTCGCTCCTGGGCCTCCTGCTCGGCTGGGTGATCTCGCGCATCGGGTCGCTGGTGGTCAGACGGATCATGATCGCCCAGGAGGTTCCGCCGATGGAGATGTTCCACCTGCCGTTCCTAATGATCCTGGGTGCGATCGCCTTCGGCATCGGGGTGAGCCTGGCGGCCGGACTCTATCCGGCGGCGCGCGCGGCGCGGATCGATCCGGTGCAGGCGTTGCGCCGGGAGTAGGCCGGGCGGCGCTGTGCCGCGATGCCGTGGGGGCGCGGGCCGCATCAGTAATGGACCCTGTCCATCCGCACGTTTCCCTTTTCCGTGAACCTCACGCCCTCCATCTCCAGGAGCGCGCGCTTCATCCGGCTGCCGCCCTGGTAGCCCCCGAGCCCGCCGTTGGCACAGACGGCCCGGTGGCACGGGATCACGATCGGGAATGGGTTTTGCGCCAAGGCTCGCCCCACCGCGCGCGCGCCACCCGGCACCCCGAGATGCCGCGCCATTCGCCCGTAGGTGCTCACCCGGCCACGGGGGATGCCGTGCTCCGCGAGCAGCACCCGGCGCTGGAACGCGCCGCACCGCTCGAGCGCGATCCTCTTCAGATCGAAGACGACGGGCTTGCCCGTCAAGAAGCGCTGCAGATCCCGGGCGAGGTCGACGATCGGTGGGCAGGTTGCGTCCCGGGCGTCGGGGAAGATGGCGGCTACGGTGCTTGCGGCCGGCGACCCGCTCCGGGCCAGCAGGATCTGTCGCACGCGCGGACCGGTCGCCGCCTCCCACCAGACGATGCTCATCGTGCCGAAGGGAGTCGAGACCCGAGCGAAGAAAGACGGCGCGCGCACCTCCACTCCGCGCGAAACCAACGGGCCAGATTGTCCGGGGTGCATCATCCTCCCACATGCCCGCAGGTGCCGCGGACCGTCCATCCCACCGATCATACGGGTCCGTCTCTCCCGACCCACCCCTAGCGATACCGGATCCCGGCGTCTGCTACAATCTCCCGAGCGACGCCGGAGCGGTCGGGCGGGGTCGGTCCGGGGCGCATCCCGCGCCCCAGGGAGCAAGCCATGCAGATTCTGGCCGTCTATCCGTGCGAATCGGAGCAGGCCGTCTTCGAGAAGATGCCTCCCCTGGGCATGCTCTGGATCGGGGGTCAGCTCCGCCGCGCCGGCTACGGAGTCGAGTTCGTCGATCAGCAGGTCGACCCGCGGGATTGCGCCTCGCTGGCGGAAGCGGCCCGGCCGCGCCTGGCTCTGATCGGCGGCACGAGCCACAGCCGCTTCGTCTCGTTCGAGAATGCGCGGCGCATCAAGCAGCGTTCGCCCGAGACGATCGTGGTCTACGGCGGGCCGCACGCCAGCTTCACGGCCGAGGACACGCTCACGCACATCCGCGACATCGACGTCGTGGTGCGCGGCGAGGGGGAGGAGCCGTGCCTCGAGCTCGCCGAGTGGGCGATCCACGGGAGCGCGGACCCCGCGGACTTATCGAGGATCCGCGGCATCGCCTACCGCGTCGACGGCCGCGTCGCCCAGACGCCGGTGCGGCCGCCGATCCGGGACCTGGACGCGCTGGGGCCGCCGGATCGCGACCTGGTGCCGCTGGCGCGCTACGCGATGACCATGGACTACCTGGGCGTGCCGGGGACCTCGATCATGACCGCCCGCGGGTGCCCGATCGCCTGCACCTTTTGCTCCGCCTCCGCGATGTTCGGCAAGAGCTACCGCGCGCGATCCCCGGTGCAGGTGGTCGACGAGATCGAGGGACTCCTCACGCGTCACGGCGTGCAGGGCATCAAGATCTTCGACAGCACCTTCACGCTGCAGCGAGCGCACGTGGAGGGCTTCTGCGCCGAGCTTCGACGGCGCGGCCTGCACATCCCCTGGGAGTGCGAGCTAAGGGCCGGCTCGGTCGACCGGCGGTTGCTCGAGACGATGCGTGAGGCGGGCTGCTACTACGTCGACGTCGGGATCGAGTCCGGCAGCCAGCGGGTGCTGGACGCGTGCGTGCACAAGCAGATCTCGCTGGAGAGCGCGGTCGAGTTGCTGCGTTGGACCCGGGAACTCGATCTGCTGACCAAGGTCTTCTTCACCCTCGGTCATCCGGGGGAGACGCTCCGCGAGGCGCGGGAGACGAACCGCTTCATCCGGCGCCATCGCCGGAACATCCGGCTCTCCGCCTACCAGGCGGGGGTGAAGATCTACCCCGGGACGATGGTGGAGCAGTACGCCCGCGAGCATCAACTGATGCCGGAGGGCTTCCGCTGGTCCGCGCCGTACCGGAACCTGCTCAACCGTCGGCTCTTCCGCGCGCCGGACAATGTACCCCTGTTGCTGCAGCCGGGGCTGGGCATCGAAGAGCTGCGCCGACTGCGGATCGAGTTCATCCTCATGCGCGTCACCTCGCCCCGCTTCGTCTGGGAGAAGTTGCGGGCGATTCTGCGCACGCGGCGGATTGGAGAGTACCTCCGGATAGTGGGACGCGGGGCCGGTCTCGCTCGCGCGCGCCGCCGCCCGGGCTGAGCTCGCGGCCCCAAGCCGGCCCGGCCTCTTGGGTCCACCCCCCCCGGCATGCGATAATGGTGGAGTGGAATGCCACCCCGGGTGGGTGGCGCGAAGGGAGGAGATTATGCATCGATGCCGCACCAGCCCCTGGCTTGCCCTGGCCCTCCTGCCCCTGCTGGCGATGACCGCCGGCGCGCAGGAGTGGTTGAACATCCGCCTCAATCAGGACGCGACGACCCAACTCCAGAACGAGGAACAGATCGCGCTCAATCCAATCGATCCAGACAACCGCGTCGCCGTCTGGCGCGATTTCCGTCTGGGATACCGCCAGGTCGGCTGGGGCTACACGTTCGACGCTGGGGCGACCTGGCACGAGGGCGGGCTCTTCGTCGAGACGCACTATCCGTGGCAGAGCGATCCGGGCGTCACGACCGATGCCCTGGGCAACTTCTACGCGATCGTCCTCTCCTTCACGAGCACGGACCAGCCGAACGGATTCTACGTATACAAGTCGACCGACGGTGGGGTGAGCTGGGGCCCGCCGATGGAGGTGGTCAACCAGACCCCCGGGGTCTTCGAGGACAAGGAGTTCATCGCCTGCGATCGCACGCCGGGCGCCTATCGCGGCAACCTCTATGTCTGCTGGACGCGGTTCGGCTTCAACACCGACATCGTGATGCGCCGTTCGACGACCGGCGGCATGAGCTGGGGCAGCACGACGACGGTGAGCGATCAGTCGAGCGTGCAGTTCCCGATCCCGGTGGTGGGGCGGACGGGGGAGCTCTACATCGCCTGGACGAGCTACGCCAGTAACACGATTCGGATCGATCGCTCGACCAACGGAGGCGTCTCGTTCGGGACTGACCGCACCGTGGCCAGCGTCTACACGCCCTCGACGATTCTGAACGGCAACATCGATGCCTACTCCTCGCCGCACATGGACGCCGATGTAACGACCGGGCCCTACGGCGGCCGGCTCTACGTCGCATTCATGGATCGGCGGAATAGCCTGCCCGACTTCGACATCTGGGTCACCTCGAGCGACAACGGCGGGACGAGCTGGTCCACCCCGGTTCGGATCAACGACGATGCGCCGGGCAACGGGCGCGATCAGTTCTTTCCCTGGCTCACCGTCGACAATCAGGGGATCGTGACGGTCGTCTTCCTCGACCGTCGCCACGATCCGCAGAACCGGACCTATCACTGCTATCTCACCCAATCGACCGACGGCGGGACGCACTGGCTGGCGAATCAGCGCATCAGCACGGAGCCGTCCGATCCGTGGAACGCGTTCGGCGGCCCGCCTCCGGCGACCGATCCGGTCGATGCGTACCCCGGAGCGCCGGGCGGTCACGCTGCCGCGCCGGCGCGCATCACGGCCAGTCGCGCGGGGCTGTTGGGCGAGTACATCGGGGTCGCGGCCTGGAACGGGGTTGCGACACCGGTCTGGACGGACATCCGGAACCTCAACCAGGACGTTTACGCCGGCTACTGGGAGAGCGGCCAGAGTGTCGGCGACGATGCCCAGGCGCCGTACGGTGAGCTGCGCCTCGCCGCCCGTCCCAACCCGGCGATCGCCGGGCAGACGATCACTCTGTGGGCGCAGGATGCCGGCGGTGCCGCAGCGCGCGCGCCGCTCTGGATTCTCGATGCTTCCGGGCGACTCGTGAGGACGATCCCGGGAGCGGAGGGCGCGACCTGGAACGGACGCGGCGCGGATGGGCGACGGCTCGCACCGGGGGTCTACTTCCTCCGCCTTCCGGACGGTGCGTCGCGGCCCCTGGGCACGCTGGTCCTCTTGAGATAGCATCGCCCGCATGACTCAGGATTCGGGACACATCGAGTTTCGCCCCATCCGGCGCGAGGATCGCGAGCGCCTGCTGGCGATCGCCACGCGCGTCTGGGAGGGCCACGACTACCTCCCGGCGGTCTTCGACCGCTGGGTGGACCAGCCCGGGACCTACTTCGGCGGCCTCGAGCTCGACGGGCAACTCGTCGGCTGCGGACGCGTGCAGCGCTTCGATTCGCGGCGCGGCTGGCTGGAGGCGCTGCGGGTCGATCCCGACGCGCAGCGCCGAGGCCTGGGTCGCGAGATGTCGCGCCACGTCGTACGCACGGCGCTCGCGATGGGTCTGCAGGAGCTGATGTTCTCGACCTACTTCGACAACCTCGCATCGATGTCGATCAGCGAGGGATTCGGATTCCGGCGCATCGCCACCTTCACCCACCTGGAGCTGGAGAAACCGAACGAGCGGCCGGCGCCGCCGCCGTCACCGGACGCGGCCCGGGTGCGCATTGCCGCGGGTCTCCCCGACGTCACCGGCTTCGTTCGCAACGACTGGCTTTTCGTGCCGGCGGATGCGCCGGACCTGGCGCGTCGTTTCCCCCACGCGCGCACCGTCACGGACGGCGCGTGCACGCTGATGCTCTGCGACAACACCAAATACCCCGGGTGGCTCGAGATCGGCTGGCTGGACGCTCCGGGAGGCGATGTCCCCGGCGCGTGCCTCGATGCCGTGCTGGAGACGGCGCGGGCGGAGGGTCGCGAGGGGGTGCATCTGATGCTGCCGGCCGGGATGCAGCTCGCGACCTTCACCGAGCGCGGCTTCGGCTTCTTCGAGCGCGAAGGAGACGTCTACCTCTACTCCGCGCGGGCCGACGAGTTGCGGATCTGATCCGGGAGCCCGCCAGGACCCGCACCGTCGGCTCAACCCTCGTCCGCCGCCGACTCGGCCGCGATGTTGCGGCGCACGGGGGTCCGCGCACTCTCCCGCGCGGGGGCCCGCGCGGGGGCCCGCGCGGGAGCCCGCGTGGGAGCGGGTGTGGGGGCCGGTGTGCCCTCTCGCTCGGGGCTCCGGGTGCGCCGCCGCACGCCCCCGCGGGAGCCCCGGCGGGTGCGCTTCCGCTCCTCGGCCTCCGAGACCGAGGTCACCACCCAGGTGCCGCCGGCCCGCTCGTCGCGCCCGACCTCGAGCACCCCGTGGGCCATCGCGTCCTCGAGCATGTCACCGAAGGTGGCGTAGCCGTAGCGGCTCTCATTGAAGTCGGGGCGCTTGCGCTTCATCGCGTCCTTGATCAGAGAGGAGTAGAGCATCTCCCGCCCCTCGCGCTGCAACGCCTGGGCGGTCTGCAGCAGGAGGTCGAAGAGCTCGCGCTTGCTCTCCGGCACGAGCTTCATCGACTCGGTCGCCGCCGGGGCCGGATCGCGGGCCAGATCGTCGTAGAAGATGAACTCGTCGCAGTTGGCGATCAGCAGGTGCGAGGAGGAGCCGCGCACGCCGATGCCGATCACCGACTTGTTGTTCTCGCGCAGCTTGGAAACCAGCGGCGAGAAGTCGGAATCGCCCGAAACGATGACGAAGGTGTCGACGTGCGCTTTGCCGTGGCACAGCTCCATGGCATCGACCACCAGGCGGATGTCGGCGCTGTTCTTGCCCGACATCTTGGGCCAGGGCACTTCGATCAGCTCGACCGCCGCCTCGTGCAGGTCGGCCATGTACTCCTTGTGGTGGCTCCAGTCGGCGTAGGCCTTCTTGACGATCACCTTGCCCTTCTCGAGCAGGCGCTCCAGCACCTTCTTGATCAGGAAGCGCTGGCCCCCCTCGCGCGCGCCGAGGGCGACATTGTCGAAATCGATGAAGACCGCCAGGTTGTTCGTTTCTTCGTGTGCCATGATCCGAATCTCCTCGCTCCGCCCTCGGGCGACGCCCAGCGCGACCGCGCCGGACCCACCGGCTACGCTAGCACGGGACGGGGTGGGCTGCACCTGTCTTCCGCACCGCCTTGTTGCGGTCCGCCGGGCTCCGTACACTGCAAGGCGGGCGCCCGGGGAAGGGCGCGAACCCTACGGGAGGCACGGCATGGAATGGCAGATGCTCTCGACCCATGACCACGCGCGCCTGCGCTTCACCGCGGCGCTCCTGCCGATCGGCACCGTCGAGGCCCACGGGCCCGGACCGATCGGCACCGACAACCTGATCCCGGCGGCGCTCGCCGAGCGGCTGTCGCTGCGTCTCGACATGCCGGTGCTGCCCCTCATGCCCTACGGGCTGGTTCAGTCCCTGCTGGCCTATCCCGGCGCCTGCTCCCTGACGCCGGCGACGCTCGAAGCGTGCCTCTTCGAGATCGGCGCGTCGCTGCACCGTCACGGGCTGCGCCACCTCTTCGTGCTGAACGGGCATGGGGGCAATACGGCCGCGCTGGGTAACGCGGCGCAACGGCTCTTCCGGGAAACTGGGCTGAATGTGGCGGTTCTCGACTGGTGGTGGGAGGTGCAGAAGCTCGCGGTTGAGATTTTCGGCGAGGGCGGCATGGGCCACGCGGCCATCGACGAGATGGCGATGCTGGTCGGCCTGCGGCCCGACGTCGGCGCGGCCGTGCCGCGCGAGCCGGTGCCCGCCTTCTACAAGTACAAGGGCCTCCAAGTCTTTCCGTCGCCCCGCCCGGTGATCACGTACGATCACGCCGACGAAGCTGTCGATTTCGGCCGTCTGGACCCCGAGAAATGCGCCCGCTTCGCCGAGCAGGCGACGGATGCGATGGAACTGATGATCCGCGAGATCCTGGAGGGCTGGGAAGAGATCGGCCGCTAGAGCGCCCGCAGCCGCCGCAGCGCCATCTGCGCGATCTGTCCCCCGATGCTGAGCGACGCCGTCGCCGCCGGCGACGGGGCGTTCAGCACGTGGACCATCCGCCCCATCTCGATCACCCGGAAGTCGTCCACCAACCGTCCGGCGTGATCGACCGCCTGGGCGCGCACTCCCGCACCGCCGGGTTTGACGTCGTGGCGGGTGATCTCGGGCAGCAGAACCCGCAGCGCGCGCACGAAACCGCGCTCGCTCACCGATCGAGAGTACTCGCCGATTCCCATGCGCCAGAAGCGCAGCGCCATGCGCCAGAAGCCCGGGTAGAGCAGGGTCTCCGCCGCGTCGCGCGGCGAGAAGCTGTTCTTCCGATACCCCTCGCGCTTGAACGCCAGCACCGCGTTGGGTCCGGCCTCCACCGTGCCGTCGATCCGGCGCGTGAAGTGCACCCCGAGGAAGGGCAGGGTCGGGTCGGGCACGGGATAGATGAGGCCGCGCACCAGCGCGCGACGCTCCGGGACCAGATCGTAGTACTCGCCGCGGAAGGGGATGATGCGCACCCCGGGATCGACCCGGCAGAGACGCGCCACCCGGTCCGAGTAGAGCCCGGCGCAGTTGATCAGGAAACGGCAGGGGAACTCACGGTTGGCGGTCAGCAGCACGAAGTGGTCGCCGCCGCTCCGTATCGCCCGAACCCGCGCGCCGGTGTGCACCTCTCCGCCCTGCCGGCGAACCAGGCCGGCGAGCGCCTCGGTCACGCCGACGTAATCGACAATGCCGGTCTCGGGCACCCAGAGGCCGGCGATGCCCGTGGTGTGGGGCTCGTGCTCGCGGATCCCCTCGGGCGTCAGGCGTTGCAGCCCCTGCAGGCCGTTCGCCCGCCCGCGACGCTCCAGCTCGTCCAGCACCGGCAGCTCGCGCTCGCGGGTCGCGACGACCACCTTGCCGCAGCGCTCGTGCCGGATCCCGTGCTCGGCGCAGAAGCGATAGAGCGTCTCGCGACCGACCGTGCAGTTGCGCGCCTTGAGGGAGCCGGGTTTGTAGTAGAGGCCGGAGTGTATGACGCCGCTGTTGTTGCCGGTCTGGTGCGCCGCCAGGCGGTCCTCCGCCTCCAGGAGGACGACCGAGACGCCGCTCGCGGTCAGCGCGTGGGCGGTTGCCACACCGACGATGCCACCGCCGATGATGCCGATGTCGTGGCGGGATCCGTTCATGACGCTGCTCCTCATGACCGCCGGGCGGCGCCCGGCACGGAAAAGCGGACGATACCAGATCGGTCCGCGGGGCGACAGCGCCACCGCAGCGCGTGCGGCGTGGTGCCCCAAAGGAGTAGAATAGCAAGGACTCTGGGGGGTGTCGTTCCGCGCCGGCGCGCCGAATCCGGAGGTGCAAGCTGAGGGTGCTGCACCTCAACTTGCCGATCGCCGCCCGGACCTCGGAGCAGGTCGTGCCGAAGATCGCCGGGACGTCCGACGGCGGATGCTACGTCGGTTGGTACGACCTCGTTCCGAACCAGCCGAACCCGTTCTCCGGCGTGACGCGGCTGGAGCTCGGTGGGGGCGCGCCGGGTGTCGCGGTTCGCGTGATGGATGCGTCCCGCCGGCGGGTCCGCTCCCTGATCGCCGACGGCGCGGGGACGATCCGGTGGGACGGCACGGACGACTCCGGCGCGCGGTTGCCCGGCGGCGTCTGTTTCTACGGCCTGATCGGCGCGTCGGACGCGGGCGGGATGCAGCGCGCCGTGCTCGTTTGCTAGCGGACCGAGGCCCGCAGAGGGAACAGCGGTGGAGACGATCACCGTTCGCACCAGCACCCACGCCCAGTTCGTCGACGTGACGGACCGGGTGCGCGCGCTGGTGCGGGACTCGGGCGTAGCGTCGGGGGTCGTGCACCTCTACGTGCCGCACACCACCGCTGCCGTGACGATTAACGAAAACGCCGATCCCTCCGTGGTGCAGGACATCCTCGCCGATCTCGATCGCCTCGTGCCCGAGACCCAGCGCTACTACCGGCACGAGGAGGGAAACAGCCCGGGTCACACCAAGTCGAGTCTGATCGGCTGCTCGCGCGCGCTGCTCATCGAGGACGGCCGACTGGTGCTGGGCACCTGGCAGGGGATCTACTTCTGCGAGTTCGACGGGCCGCGGACGCGAGAGATGCACGTGAAGATCGTGTCGGACCCGGTGGGCCCCGCCGGCCCCACCGCCGGGAGGTAGCGCCGGGTGCCGGATGGTTTTCCCGCTGACGCAGCCGAGTTCTGCATCACCGATGTCGGTAGCACGACGACCAAGGCGATCCTCTTCCGTCGGGATGGCGCGCAGTGGCGCTTCCATCGGTGTGAGGCTCCGACCACGGTCGAAAAGCCTCAGGAAGACGTAACGGTCGGCGTGCTCCAGGCGTTCCGCGCGCTCGAGGCCGAGACCGGCCGGGTGCTGCTTCGCGACGACGCGCCCGCCGTGCCGTACCTCTCGACTTCATCGGCCGGGGGCGGCCTGGCGGTCGTGGTGACCGGGTTGGTGGGCGAGGTGACCAGCCGCAGCGCGGCACGCTGCGCGCTGGGCGCGGGGGCGATCCTCCTCGACGTGATCGCGATGGACGACGGCCGCACGCCCTACGAGAAGATCGAGGCGTTGAAGCGCCTGCGTCCGGATCTGGTGCTGCTCGCCGGCGGCTTCGACGGCGACGCGATCACCGGTCCGGTCTTCCTGGCGGAGCTGGTGCGCGAGGCGGGCCTGCGCCCGAAGCTCTCGCCGACCGCCGCGCTCCCCGTCATCTACGCCGGCAACCAGCGCGCGCGCGAGTACGCGCGGGAGACGCTGGGGGAGCGCTTTCTCTTCCATCCGGTGCCGAACATCCGACCGGCGAGCGAACGGGAGACCCTCGAGCCGGCGCGCGAGGCGATCCACGAGCTGTTCATGAATCACGTGATGTCGCAGGCGCCGGGCTACGAACGGCTCTTGCAGTGGGTGGACGCGCCGGTGCGCCCCACGCCCGCGGCGTTCGGCCGCATCCTCGGGCTCGCCTCGCGCGAGATGAAGGGGCGGATCCTGGCGATCGACATCGGCGGGGCGACGACCGACGTTTTCACCGCGGAGAAGGGCGCGGTCTTCCGGACCGTCAGCGCGAACCTCGGCATGAGCTACAGCATCCTGAACGTCGCGCAAACGGCGGGTCTCGGGGCGATCCAGGAACTCCTCGACGCGCGTTTCTCCGACACGGAAGTCTGGGATGCGATCGGCAACAAGCACCTGCACCCGACCCGGCTGCCCGCGACCGAGGCGGAGTCCACGATCGAGGAGGCGGTTGCGGCGATCGCGATCCGTGAGGCGGTGAAGGACCACCTGCAGGTGCGCCGCGGCGTCTCGCTCAGCCGCGGCAAGGAGGAACTGCGCATCCAGCGTTGGGGCGAGGCGCGCCCGAAGAGGCCCGTTGCGGCGGGTCCGTTCACTCTCGAAGGCTACGATCTCGTCATCGGGAGCGGCGGGGTTCTCTCGCACACCCCGCGTGAGGCGGCGGCACGCATGCTGGTGAACGCGCTGCGGCCGCGACGGCACACGGAGCTGGCGGTAGACAGCGCATTCCTGTTTCCGCATCTCGGGGTGCTGTCGGAGTCCGCGCCCGAGTTGGCGCTGCAGCTCTTCCACGAACTGGGTCTGGTCCGGCTGGCGCGGCCCGGCGACGGCGCGCGACCGCCGGCTCCGTCGCCCGCACCGGCGGCGCGACCCGGCGACGATGACCCCGGCGGATCCGCGCGTCGGGAGGACCGAGTGCGCCGCGGCGAGCTGCGCGAGGCGCGCGAGCTTGTGATTCCCGGGACGGTCCTGGTCGACGCCGGTCAACAGGTCGAGGCGGATGCGGTGGTCGCCCGCAGCAGCCAGCGCTTCCTGCGCCCCTTCTTCATCGACGTGGCCGGCGCGCTGGGGATCGAACCGATGGCGGTTTCGGCCAGTCTGACGCGGCAGGTGGGGGACGAGATCGCGCCCGGGGATGTGATCGCGCGGCACAAGGCGAACGTGGTGGTCACGAAGGAGTTTCGCGCCCCGATCGCGGGGCGCATCGATCGCGTGCTGCCTTCGGGAATGCTCGTCGTGCGCGAGCGCACGGAGGATGCAGTGCATCGCACGGTGATCCAGGTGGCGCGCGATCTCCGTCTGCCGCCCGAGCAGATCCGGCCCTGGGTGCGCGTGACGGTGGGGCAGGCGATCGAGCGCGATCAGTGGCTGGCCGCCGTGGGACGGCCGGAGGAGATGCGCGTCAGCCGCGCGCCGGTGCGCGGGAGGGTCCGCCACATCGACTTCGACTACGGCGTGATCACGATCGAGCCGCTGCTGGATGAGCTCGAGGTCCGCGCCTGGCTGCCCGGGCGCGTCGATGCGGTGACCGATCGCGGGGCGATTGTGGTACAGGCCGGCACGGAGATCGAGGGCATCTGGGGCCGCGGGGGTGAGGCGTCGGGCACGCTGCTATGGGATGACGTCCGTGAGGGTCAGGTCACGGTCCTCGCGGCGGCGACGCGCATGGATCTCTCCCGCGCCGCCGCGGCCGGGGCGGCGGGTCTGGTTGCCGGCTGCGCGCACTTGAAGGAGATCCTCGAGGCGGATCCCGCGTTCACGGTCGTTCTGACCGAGGGTTTCGGGGATCGGCCGATGTGCTCGGTGATCTCGGAGGCCCTGCGCGCGGGCGCCGGACGACTTGCGTTGCTCGACGGCCGCACGGAGCTGCGCGTCGGCGTGCGCCGGCCGAGGGTGCTGCTGCCGTATTCCTCCGGCGATTGAGTGCGAAGCGTGGGGGAGATCCGAGTGCGAGCCATGAGCCTTCCCCTGGCCGCGGTTCTCGTCGCCGCGGCCCTCTTTGGCGCCGCGACCCCGGCCTGCAAGCTCCTCCTGCGGGCATTCTCCCCCCTGCAGCTCGCCGGCCTTCTCTACCTCGGGGCCGCGGCAGGGGTCCTTCCGATTCTGCTGTGGCAGGGATCACTCGATTCGCCGCGTCGCATGTCGGGCACGACGCGCGCTCGGCTCGGCGGTGCGCTCCTCTTCGGCGGTTTGTTGGGTCCCCTCCTGCTGCTCCTGGGTCTGCGTCAGGCTCCCTCTGCATCGGTCGCTCTCTGGCTTAATCTGGAGCTGGTAGCGACGATCGCGCTCGGCCATCTCCTGTTCCACGATCGACTGACCAAGACCAGCGCCGTGGCCGCGCTCGGCACGCTGGGCGCCGCCGTGCTGCTTTCCGCCTCCGGGGGCCCCGCCAGCATCCAAGCCGGTCTCCTCGTCCTCCTGGCTTGCCTTTGCTGGGGCCTGGACAATCACCTGACCGCCCTGATCGATGGGATTTCACCGGTACAGACGACCTTCTGGAAGGGCCTGGTCGCCGGCACCATCAACCTCGCGCTCGGTCTCTTCACCTCTCCGGTCGGGGGAGGTCCGGCGATGGTCGGACTGGCGCTTCTGGTCGGGGCGGTCTCGTACGGCGCCAGCATCCTGCTCTACATCGCGTCCGCGCAGCGGCTCGGCGCCACGCGGGCCCAGATCGTCTTCGCCACCGCGCCGTTCTTCGGTGTGCTCCTCTCGCTCCTGATCCTCGGTGAGACCCTGACGGCGCTGCAGGGGGGAGTCGTGTTGCTCGCGGCGGCGTCGGTCGGCGTGCTGGCGATTGAGCGCCACGGGCACGCGCATGAGCATGGTGCAATGGATCACGCCCACGGGCACGCTCACGACGACGAGCATCACCGTCATCCCCATCCATCGGGCGTGATCGGTCGGACCCACGCGCACTGGCACAGCCACGAACCGGTGACGCACGCCCATGCCCACTGGCCCGACCTTCACCACCGGCATGCCCACCGGGGCGACCCGGAGAAACCGACGTCCGCCGACCGCCCGTGAACGCCGGCGATGCCGCGGTCCTGTGCGGGTTTGAAGACGCTGCTATCCACGGGCGTGTACGGCGAGCGGCGACTTCGCATTCAGATCACGAATGGCAGCCTCGGCATCTCTCGCAAAGGAAAGCAGTTGTAGGACGTGACGAGTTTCTTCACCTGACGGCACGCCTCCTGCACCCCTCACCGTGCGAAAGGGGGTGGAGATCATGAAAACCAGTCGGTTCTTCCGTGTCGCGCTGCTGGCGGTCTGCCTGGGTGGCGCGAGTCTCGTCTCGGCCTCGGTGGACAGCACCAGAACTCGGGTGTCTTTCATCCCGACCTCTCGTCTCTTCAACGTGTCGACCGCGGAGGTGCTCCGCTCGCTGGACATCTGCTTGAGCGGGGGCGGGGCCTTCAGCGCGGAGAGCGAACGCAGCTTCCTCGGCCGCGCCGCCATCGGTCTGGGCGACGTGGCGGAGGTGGAGATCTCGACGCTCTCGGTGCTCACCGCCTTGCAGCACAGCTCATCCAGCGTTCCGACCTCGGCCTTCAAGATGCGCATCTTTGGGGAGAAGGGTAATCGGCCCGCCCTGGCCTGGGTGCTGCGCAGCACCACGGCGTGGCGGGACGTGAACGGTCCCGAGGAAGGGATCAAGTACAGCACCCGCCTCACCCGGCTGCAACTGGTGGCGACCAAGACGATCAGCACCGTCGCGCTGCATGCCGGCGCCGGTTGGGCGGACATTCGGGCGAAGGATCCCGGCGGGCGCGGACGCGAGCCGCGCTGGGACGGCGAGCTGAAGCGCAACATCTTCTCGCCCCTCGCCGGTTTCAGCGTGCAGGTCAACCCGCGAACGACCGTCATGGGTGAGGTGGAGGTCGTGCCGCGATACGACTTCAGCGAGGGCCTGGAGAAGGCGGACGAGATGATCTTGAGCGCCTGGAGCGGCGTGATGGGCGTTCGCTTCTACTTCGCCCGGTGGCTCTCGACGGACGCGGGCGTCACCTACCGCAGCGACTTCGCGGGGCTGGCCGACGCCACGATTCGGGCCAGCGCGAGCGTGGTGCTCCCGCTCGGGGAGGAACGACTCCGCTGGAGCTGGAACTAGACGCCAGGCGGACGGGGCGCGGTCCGCGTTCCGGACTGCGCCCTGCGCCAGATCCCTTCCTGCGCGATGATTCCCGCCAGTACCATCACGGAGCAGAACCAGTAGGGCAGCCGCAGGTCTCCCCGCGCGCTCGCCAATACGCCGCCGATCAGCGGGAACGAGAAGTTGCCGACCCCGAGGAGCGATTCGTGGATCCCGGCGCGCCGGCCGCGCGTTGCGTGCGCCGTCAGGCTGTAGGTGATGCTGGCGTGATAGGCGAGACCGAGCCCCGCGCCGATCGGGATCGCGACCAGCAGCGTCAGGGGCAGCGCGTGGAGGAAGGGAAGCAGAAGCGCGCCGGCGGCGACCGCAAGCTGGACTCCGTAGGACGGAAGGCGCCGGCACTTCCAGCCCCCGTGGCCGCGCAGGAACCAGAAGGCGACGGTCTGGGCGACGAAGACCGTTCCCATGAAGACGCCGAAGCTGCCCGAGCCCCAGCCCTGCTGGAGCAGGAACTTCGGATACTGGATGTTGAGCGTGTTGCCGACGCCGAAGGCGATCGCGTTGGCGATCCAGGCCATGAGCAGGAACGCTTGGATCCGGCGCGCGTCCTGGTCGGCGCAGTGTATCGACTGCGGGCCATCGACCGGCGGGGTCGACCGGCGTGAGCGGGGCAGAATCAGGGCGACGAAGAGCGTCGTCGCCGCGCCGGCGAGGAACAGCGGCGCTCCGCCGTAGCGCGCATGCAGCACCCCGCCGAGCACGAAGCCCATCGCCTTTCCCGCGCTCCAGGCGACGTTGAAGACCCCGATGTTGCCCGCCAGG
>Ga0315286_10002048_pt1 | contig 18627 bp, 12 predicted proteins | sample YL17G10_0_MG_FD_205038 | JGI IMG/M metagenome (GOLD analysis project Ga0315286, IMG submission 205038) | Sediment microbial communities from Yellowstone Lake, YNP, Wyoming, USA - YL17G10_0 | ecosystem: Environmental > Aquatic > Freshwater > Lake > Sediment | place: USA: Wyoming | collected... | reverse complement strand
TTCCCGCATCTCGCGGATCCGTTTGGAATTGCCATTTCCCGGCGAGGTCCAGGATGTTCGCCGCCGGCGGCGCAGCCAGACCGCCGCCGATACAGAATACAAGCACAATCAAGACCGCCGAATATTTGCATCGTCCGCCCATGGTCCGCTCCTTCGGTCGGCGCGCCGCGCTCCGTCCTCACTTGGCCGGCGCTGGGCCGGCTGCGGGCTGGACGTTCGTAATCTTCACGGCAACCGGCCAGTCGGGCCCTGAGGCGATGGAGATAGGATCGCCGGGCTTGCTTCCCGGCTTCCGGATAAGCTGGATCGTCTGCTTGCGCTCGACCTTGATGTGGAGGCCTTGAGCATCCTCCTTCCACTCCAGGTCCCCAGCCTGGCTGAGAAGGGAAATTTTCGTCTGGGGCGTCGTCTTGACCGATTTGATCGTCAGCATCCGCCCCGGCTGACGGTAGGCTTTGCCCGGCTTCAGATCGAAGTCCAGGTCGGTGAAGGCATAAACCGTTCCGTCGGTTTTGTGGCGGGTGAACCAGACGTCGCCCTCGTTGGTCGTCGTCCAGGGCCGGATGCCGCGCACGGCTTCGCCGTAGAGCATCATCCAGAGCCCCAGCTCCTGGAGCCGGTCCACGTCGGGAGCGGCGAAGCGTCCGTCGGGGCGGGGCCCGACATTCAGGAGCATGTTGCCCCCCCGGGCCCGGATGGCGATGAGGTTGGAGATGATCTCCCGCGGCGTGCGGACGTCGGCTTCAGGCTGATAGGACCACTGGATGCTCGTCGTCATACAGCTTTCCCAGGCGCGATCCGTCGCCTGGCCCGGGATTTCCTGTTCCGGCGTCGGAATTTCGCCCCGGCCGATGAAGACGTCCTGCTTCACCTGCCAGGCGCGCTTCTTGAGGGGCTCGCACTTGCCGTCGTACCAGATCATGAAGATATCCCCGTAACGGGTCAGCAGCTCCTCGACCTGGCCCCGTTCGTAGTCTACGAAGCTCTTTTTCTGGGGCCCGAAGAGGTCGGGGCTGGCGAATTCGGCCTCATAGAGATGGCTGAACCGGCGCCCCGTTTCGAACTGGTAGCGGAAGTCGCCCGGGGAATAGTAGATCCCGATAAGGATGCCTTCCCGGCGGAACGCCTCGACCAGCGCGGCCAGAATGTCCCGTCCGTAAGGCGTTTTGGTGATCTTGAAGTCGCTATAGGCCGAGTCGAACATGCAGAAGCCGTCATGGTGCTTGGCGGTGAAGACAACGTATTCGATCCCGGCCAGCTTCGCCGCGCGAGCCCATTCGGCCGGCTTGAAATCGACGGGGTCGAAGGTCTCGGCCAGGGCATAGTACTTTTTAACGTAGTCGTCCGAGGCGTTGTTGAGCGGCCAGGAGATCTCGGTCCCCATCTGGGAATTCGGCCCCCAATGGATGAACAGGCCCAGGCCCGCGTCCCGGAAGAGCTCGGTTTTGGCCGGATCGTTCGACAGCCGGACCTTGTCCTCGGGGATGAGAGCCGGAGGCTGCGTCTTGAGGGACGCGTCGGCGGCGGGCTTGCCCTTCGCGCAGCCTGCGATCATCGCGAAACTCGCCGCAGCCATGACGAGGGCCAGCATGGCCACGGCCGTCCGTTTCCAACCGGGGTTCGTTCGGGTGAGCATCATTCGAGCCTCCTTCCGCTTAGCTTCGTTCTTTTTTCAATAATCGCCGTAGAGTTTCACGGCCTCGTAAAAGGCCAAGACGTTGTCCACGGGCGTCTCCGGGAGCAGATAGTCGTGGCTGGGGGAGGCGATGTATCCGCCTCCGGGCTTCATCGCCTCGAGGATCGCCCGCGTCCCCGCCCGGACAGACTCGGGCGAGCCGGCGATCAGCAGGCGGTGCGTATCGATGCAGCCGTTGAGGACGATCCGGCCGCCGAAGGCCGATTTCAAAGCGGCCGGGGTCATGCCCCGGGCGTCCGGCTGGAGCGACTGGAGCGCATCGAGGCCGATCTCGATCATGGCCGGGATCAGAGGGGCGAAGCCGCCGCAGCAGTGGAGCATGACCTTCAGGCCGAACTCGTGGCCGAGGTCGACGAGCCTTTTCAAGGGCGGCAGGAAAAACCTCCGAAAAAGCCGCTCACCCACGATCGGACCGCATTGCGTCCCGAAATCGTTCCCGATGAAAAAAATGTCGAAAGCGTCGGCCGCGGCTTCGAAGATGCGGCGGCTGACGCGGAGATAGTAATCCAGGATGCGATCCAGAACCGCGTCGACAAGCGGCGGATCGTCGATCATGGCCGTCATGAGACGCTCCATCCCGAGGAGATCGATCGCGTCGTGATAATACGGTGACCAGTCCCCGCCGAGGACGGCATAGCGGCCGCCCCAGGCGAGGGCTTCGGCCCGGATGCGCGAGACGTCCATCCAGGCCGGATCGGGCCAGGGAAAGGCTTCCACTTCGGCCGGGTTCCGCGCATCTTTCAGGGGGTGATCGAGCGGCTGGCCGTAGCCATAGCCGTGGCGTTCGATGCCGAACGGCGTCCGGCTCGTGGAACCGGGCCGGGCGAAATGCGCGTCGGGCGATCGCTCCGGTGGACCGGCAAAGCGTGCCGCAACGCGGCGGAAGTCGTCGCCGATGTGGACGGAGAGGTCTTCATCCGAAGCGAGTCCCAGGCGGCGGCGGGCCAGGTCCCGGAACTCGGGAGAGGCGCCCATCCAGCAGGGCACATGGTCGGATTCTTGGTAGGCGAACGCCGTCCGCACCCGATCCCGTGAAGTCAGGGCTGTTTTCAATAATTCTCCCCATCCCCTCCGGCGGCGTCGATCTTATGCCGGAAGACACGATAGACCCAGATCTGATAGGCGATGACGATCGGGACGAAAACGAGAGCGACGACGGTCATGATCTTGAGCGTATAGGGGCTCGACGAGGAATTGAAGATCGTCAGACTGAACGCGGGATCCATCCGGGAGGGGATCAAATTCGGGAAGAGACCGACAAGCCCAGTCGCCGTGACCAGGAGGATCGTGGCCCCGGACGACAAGAACGCGGCAAAGGCCCGTTTCCGGCTGATGAAAAAACGGGTGGCGAATAGGGCCGCCACCGCGCCTGCCGGAATGGCCGCCCAGAACGGGCTCTTCAGATAATTGGCCGCGAGTTGGGTCGAGAAATAGGAAGCTGCCAGAAAGCCGGCCGCGAGGATGAGGAGATAGCTCCAGAGCTCGCCGGCCATCCGCTGGGCCCTCGCGCCCAGCTCGCCCGCCGTTTTCAACGACACCCAGAGTGCGCCGTGAACGCCAAACATCGCTGCGAAAAGCACCCCGGTTAGGATCCCATAGGGATTGAGTAGGCCGAGCAGGGTGCCGTGATAGCCCGAGGCGTCGATCGGGAGGCCGCGAAACAGGTTGCCGAAGGCCACGCCGAACAGGAGCGCCGGGAGGAAGCTCGCCGCGCCGAAGACGAGGTCCCATGTCCTCGCCCAGGCCGCACCCGCGGACTTCGCCCGGAATTCTAGGGCCGCGCCGCGGAAGATCAGGCCGAACAGGATAAGGAGCAGGGCGGAATAGAGAAAGCTGAACAAAGAGGCATAGGCCGCGGGGAACGCGGCGAACGTCGCCCCGCCGGCCGTGAGGAGCCAGACCTCATTCCCGTCCCAGACCGGTCCGATGGAGCGTCGGATGGCGGCCTTCTCGGCCGCGTTTCGTCCCAGGAACCCGTAGAGCATGCCCGCGCCGAGATCGAACCCGTCGAGCACGAAATAGGCGGCCCACAGGATACCCCACAGCACGAACCAGACGATTTGGAGACTCATCGCGCGGCCTCCTCGGGTCCCTTGCGGGCGAATTTCCTCAGCAGGAAGATGTCGACGGCGGCCAGTAGCCCATACACCAGCGTGAATCCGAGGAGAGATAACAGGACCTGGCCGGAGGAAATGGACTTCGAAACGCCGTCGGCCGTCTTGAAGACGCCATAGACGAGCCAGGGTTGGCGGCCGACTTCAGCCACGATCCAGCCGAGCTGGATCGCGATATAAGGGAGAGGGATCGCAAACAGAAGGGCTTTCAAAAGGAGCGGCTTCGCGGCGATCCGCCCTTTGCGGGCCAGGAGCCAGGCTCCGAGCGCCAGGATTACCAGCAGTCCGCCGAGGCCGACCATGATCCGGAAGCTGAGAAACGTCAAGAGGACGGGCGGACGCTCGTCGGGCGGGAAATCTTTCAGGCCCTTGACCTCGGCGCCGGCTTTATGGAAGGCGAGAAGGCTCAGGCCATTCGGGATCCGGAGGCCTTCGACCACGTTCTTGGCCTTCTTCTGGTCCGGCCAGACAAGAAGGGGCATCGGAGCGCCCGTTTGAGTTTCCCAATGGGATTCCATGGCGGCGAACTTCGCCGGCTGCGTCTTCGCCACGTCGACGCCGCGCATGTCGCCGGTAACCACCAGGAGCAGGGCGGCGGCCAACCCAAAGGCCGCCGCGGTCTTGAGTGAGGCGTTGAACACCTGGAGCTCGTTCTTCCGGAGGAGATGGAAGGCCGAGATTCCCATGACGAAGAACGCGGCCAGGACAAAGCCCGAGAGGACCGTGTGGATGAAGATCTGCCAGCCGGTGCCGTTAAAGACCAGGGCGGCGAAGTCCGTCATTTCGGCCCGGCCGTTGCGGAGGACGTAGCCGACGGGGTTCTGCATCCAGCCGTTGGCCAGAATGATCCAGAGGGCGGAGAGGTTCACCGAGAACGCGACCAGCCAGATCGCCAGGGCATGGGCCCTTTTCGAGACTTTGTTCCAGCCCAGAGCCCAGAGCCCGATGAAGGTCGACTCCAGGAAGAAGGCGGCCGTGGCTTCGATGGCCAGCGGGGCGCCGAAGACGTCGCCGACATATTTGGAAAATTCCGCCCAGTTCATGCCGAACTGGAACTCCATGGTGATGCCGGTGACGACGCCCAATCCGAAATTGATGAGGAAGAGCTTGCCCCAGAACTTGGTCATCCGGAGATACGTCTCGTCACCCGTCCGGACATAGCGTGTTTCCCACCAGGCGACAAGGACGGATAGGCCGATGGTGAGGGGGACGAAGAGGAAGTGGAAAATCACCGTGGCCGCGAACTGGAGCCGGCTGAGAGTCAGGACATCCATGGGTTCATCTCCTCGGGTTCAACGGACCAGGGCGGCGTCGGGGACGGGCTGTTTGGCCACGTCGATTTTCCCGGCGACATCGAGGACCACCACGGAATCGTTAGCGTCGGGCGCCGCGGCCGGGAGGGAAATGATGAGCGAGTCCTCCTGGCGGGCGACGGACAGAGCGCTCTTCTTGGCGTCGGAAAGAAGATAGGCTTTTTTCGGCGCGTTGAAAATGCCGGGCACGACGAGCCGCCCGTCGGCCGGCCAATCGAAGACGTGGAGGTAGAGGCGCGCCCCGCCTTCGATGGCCTTCTGCGTGCTCCGACCCCAGTCGAGCTTCTTAAAAGGGCTGGATTGGGTACCATAGATCGATTCCCCGTTCACCGCCATCCAGGCGCCGATTTCCCTCAGGCGCTCGACGCTTTCCGGAGGGAAGACGCCCTCGGCGGTCGGGCCGACGTTGAGCAGATAGTTCCCGCCTTTAGAGGCGATGTCGGCCAGCATCCGGAGCATGGTCCGGACGGGTTTGAAGGCTTTGTCCCGGCTGTTGTAGCCCCAGTTGTCGTTCATGGTCATGCAGGTTTCCCAGTCCAATCCCGGGACCCCGGTGGCCGGGATCGTCTGCTCGGGCGTGCCGAAATCGCCCGCCGACTCCTTGTCCTGGGAGAAGCCTTCCATCCCGGAGCGGCTCGCGCCGACCCGGTTGTTGATGATGATGTCGGGCTGGAGGCCGCGGACGTAGCGATAAAGGTCGCGGCCGTAAGCCTCGGTCCAGGTGTTTTCCCACTCGCCGTCGAACCAGAGGACGCCGAGGGGGCCGTAGCTCGTGATCAGTTCCTTGAGCTGGGCTTTCATATATTGGATGTAGCGGTCGAAATTCGCGCCCGCCGCGGGCCGGTCGGTCTCCCAGTCGCGCCGCGGCAGATAGTCGGGATGGTGCCAGTCCATGATCGAATGGTAGAAGCAAAGCCGGATACCGCCCGCCTTGCGGCAGGCCTCGGCCAGCTCCTTCAGGATATCGCGCTTGAAGGGCGTGGCCATGACGTCGAAATCCGAAACCTGGGAATTAAACAGGGCGAAGCCGTCATGGTGCTTGGAGGTGATGACAATGTATTTCATCCCCGCGGCCTTGGCCATCCGGACCCACTCGTCCGCGTTGAACTTGACGGGGTTGAACTGAGACAGGAACTTGTCGTAGACCGGGAGCGGGATATGGGCGTTGTTACGGATCCATTCGCCATAGTTCGTCTTGCCGTTCCACTCCCCCGCCGGGACGGCGTAGAGCCCCCAGTGGATGAAGAGCCCGAACCGGGCATCCCGCCACCATTGCAAGCGGGCGTCATGGGCGGCCCGGGTTTCGAGCTGGGCGAACAGGCTCGGACTTCCCAGGGCGGCCAGGAGAGCCAGGGCGCAGGTCCAACGGCGGATCGAAGTGCGGTTCATGATGGCTCCTTTCCAAGGCGCAGGCTTTCGGCCTTGCGAAAGCCTTTGATGGTGATGTCGCCGCCGGGGTCCACTTCGACCAGAGCGTAGGCGTTGTTCTCCGGGCCGCTCCCCTCGATCATGCCCTTGAACGTATAGTAGGAAATCCCTTTGATTTTCGCCAGCGCGCCTTCGTGACGGTGCCCTTGGAAGACGGCCTGGACTTTCCCCGACCCCTCGAGGATCGCCCGGACGGCGGCAGCGTTCCTAACGTAATAATCGCCTTGCCCGTCGAGCTGCTGATGTAGGAAGACGATCACCGGCTTGGTCGAGGCGACAAGCTCGCTCCGGAGCCATTCGAGCTCGGCGGCCGGAACATTGCAGTCGGGCCAGGCGAACTTGCCGTGGTCGTACGGCGCCCCGTCGGCCGCGAAGTCCGCATCGAGGACGAGGAAGCGGACGCCGCGGACATCGAAGCGGAAGAAGCTCCATTCGGCGGGGAGGCCGGGGTTCCCGGCCGTGCCCAGGAATAGGGCCTTGGACAGGCTGTCGACGTCGTGGTTGCCCAGGACGTGATAGCGCGGCCCCTTGAAGGCCGCATAGGCGGACTCGATGCGCCGGAGGTACGACAGGGTTTTGGATTCGACGGGCGCATCGTCCTGGTCTTTGAAATCGCCGAGCTCGATCAGGAAGTCGGGCTTTTCCTTGTTCATCACCGCCACGAATTCCTTGAATTTCGCCAAGGATTCCCGGTACGGACGGCTGCCGCGCGCCTCGATGTCGGCATAATGGACATCGGTCGCGACGCCGAATCGGACCACGGCCGGCGGCGGCCCAGGCAGTTCGACGCGGGACGGGGCGCACGACGCGAGGAACGCGATGGCCAGGACTAGGATCAGAAACGGGGCGATCTTCCTTACGGAGCGGCGGCTCATTCCGGACCTCCAAATCAGCTCGGAGGGGAAGACCCCTTCCGACGGGCGCCGGGAAGACCCGGCCGCGGACGAATCGCCTTATAGATTATGTGGAGAGGAAATCGAAGTCAACCCGATAACCGATGGAACTCGCGCCCCGGAAGGCGATAGAATAGCCGGCGGACGACGCTCAACGCTTCGGACACGCCCTTTAAAGGAGAAGTTCCATGCCCGACCGCCCCTCGCCCTATGAAGCCCCCGAATTGTACGATCTGATGTTTGAAACCCTGGACTTCGACCTTCCCTTCTGGCTCTCGGTGGGGCGCGAAGCGGGAGGTCCGGTCCTCGATCTCGGATGCGGCACGGGCCGCATCCTTCTGCCCCTCCTGGAGGCGGGCGTGGACGCAGACGGCGTGGACCTCTACGAACCCATGCTCAACCGGGCGCGGAAGAAGGCCGCGGCCAAGGGATTCAAGCCGCGGCTCGTCGCGGCGGACATGAGTAACTTTTCGCTTCCGCGCCGCTACGCGCGGATCATTTCAGCGTTCAACGGCTTCGCCCACGCCGACACGCCCGACCGGCAGATCGCCGCGCTGACGCGCGCCCGCGAACACCTCGCCCCGGGCGGGGCGTTCGTGGTCCACATGTCGTACCCGGGCCCCGAATACTGGGCGGAGCCCGAGGGACAACCGGTGATGGAGCTCGAGGTCCGGAGGGAGCGCGACGGACACCGCTTCCAGATGTGGGACAATCGCCACAAAGACGTCATCGGCCAGCGCCAACGATCTGCAATGGAGATCCGGGAGCACGACGGGAACGGCGCGACGATCGCCGTCTTCAGCTTCGAGACGACCCAGCGCTGGGTCTACCGCTATGAGCTGGAGCTCCTGTTCCGCTTGTCCGGCTTCGGCCGCTGGGAATTCTACGGCGGGTTCGCCGGCGAGCCGCTCGAACGCGCCGACCAACAGATGGTCGCCTGGGCCTGGACGGACTGAGCGGGCGATCCAAACGCTCCGAGCTCATGCTCGAGGGAATAGCTATCGCTTTGAGCTGCTATTTATCAGGTTTTTACAGACTCTCCAGCTCGGCCCTGGCCTTCCTCATATTGCCTTCGCGTTCACCCAGGGAGTTTTCCAGTCAAAAAAAGAGCCCGTCCTCCTTGGGAAGAACGGGCTCTTTGAGGTGTTGCTTCTGCCGCGATCCAGTCAGTAGGAGAGTCTGAATCCCAGGCGCGCCGACCAGGGTCCGAATTTGGTTTCCCACTGATTGTACATCGGATGGGCGATGCCCCTCGAGGCGATGATGGACATGTAGTCCCGGGCAAATGTTCCGTTCAAGATTTCTGTAGTATAGCCCGTGAAGCTCTGCCTATCGGCGGTGGTGATGAGGCTCTGGATCGAGTCGGTGTCGGTGATGTTGTTGATCTGGAGGTTGATGGAAGCCCGCAATTTATTGCCGAGCTTCAAGGCGTAATCCAAGTAGATATCGGCCCAAAAGGTGAACGGCAGCCGGCCCAGGTCCGCCCGGCCGTTGACGTAGAAATACTTGGAGTTGTAGAGGATCTTGGTCGTCAAAGGCAGGCCGCTCCGGCCGTAGGCGACGGCCCCCACGGTCAGCCCGAACGGGAAGCGATAGGACCCGTACGCTTTGAAATAATGGGTCCTGTCCTGGGGGAGCGGGCCGTCGAGCACCTTGCCCTGGCCGTTGTACCCCATGAACCAGCGGTCGAAATCCTGTTCGACGCTCGGGCCGAGGCGGCCGCCTTCGTCGGAGCTGGCCAGGCCCGAATAGTCGCCGTAGACGCGGCTCAGAGTGTAATTGATCCCGCCCTGCCAGTTGTTGCTGAACCTCTTTTCCAGGGATATGTTGAGGCCGTAGTACTCCCTCGTCGCTTTCGGACAGGGCCAGTAGTCGTCGGCGGTTGTCCCGGGAGTCGAGTTCCAATCGAGGACGAACTTTCCGCCCTGCGAGATCGGCAGAGAGACGCCATAGCCGGGATTGCAGACCCAGAAGTCCTGGGAAACCGTCACGGCTCCGGTCGACGGATTGACCGTCGTGATGTAGACGCCGACATCCTCGATCGTCCGGATCAGGTGCTTCTGGACGAAGCGGACGGAGATGGCGAAGTCCTCCCCGAGCTTCTTTTCCGCGCCGAAGGAGATCTCCCGCTGCGCGGTAGGCTTGATGGCCGGATCGACCCGGTTGAGCGAAGGCGGCAGGTAATCCATCGATCCGGCATAGGTGTTTCCGGCCTTTTGGCTCGCCGCGTCGTCGATCGCCCCGCTCGCCGCGATCTTCGTCCAATCCGGGTCCTGGAGGGCGTAGTAATCCTCCACGCGCTTCGTGCCGCCGAAGGTGAGCTGGCCCATGTAGAGCTTCATCAGGTCATAGTAGATCCCGTAGCTGGCGAAGACCTTCAGGCTGGAATCCCCGAAGACATCATAGGTCGCTCCGAGCCGGGGGGCGATCGTGTCGCCCAGGCCGAACTTGACGGGATTCTCCGACCAGCCCGCATAGGTCTTGTTGTCCGTGAAGGCCGGCATGTACTGGCTCTCGGCCCGGACGCCGATGTTGAGGGTCAGCCTGTCCCGGATCGTCCAGGAATCCTGGAGGTAAACCGACAGATTGTTGCTCTTGACGTTCCAGACGCTTCCGGAGGGCGAGGTGAATGAGCTCCGGACGAGATAGTATCCATATTTGCCGTAATACGGGCTCGCCGGATCGGCGCCGGCGCCGACCCTGATGCCCAGATCATCGTTCGATTGGCCCCAATATACGCTCACCCGGGGATGGGTATAGCCGGTGAAGCGGTCCTCGTAAAGATAGTTGTAGCCGACGCCGGCCTTCAAGGCGTGTTCGCCCATCCAGTTGGCATAAAGGGACACGTCCAAGTTGTTGCTGATCTTCCCGCGCAGGTATTTCTGCGTCTCCTGGTACAGCGTGCTGCTCGTCCAGCCGGAGAGCTTAACCAGGTCCGGATGGGCGAGGAAGAAGGCATCGCTGGCGAACATGGAGTTCGTATTGCCGAAATAATACGTCGAGGCGTTGGGAGGGGCGATCTGCTGGTTATTCTGATTCTGCTCGTGCCAGCCGCCCCGGTAGCTGATCAGGAGGTTGTTGCCCACGGAATAATCCGCGGTCAGCGAGGCGCTCGCGTTCGGATAATCATACCCTTCCTTCGCCCATTCGTAGCTTGCGACCCCGTTGCCGTAGATGGTGGGCAAGGCCCCCCGGTAATTGGTGAAGCTGTTGATGAAGCTGGCCGAGAGGCGAAGGCCGGTGAGCGGGGCGGCCGAGAGCCGGATCGATGCCCCCAAGCCCTTGTTTTTCGCCGTGAAGGTCTGGAAGGGCCCCTGCCTCAGGCTAAAATCCCTCTGGGCCGCCGTTTGATTGTAGGTCGGGTTGAACGAGCCGTAGAACCACAGCTTGTCCTTGATGATATAGCCGCCGAGTCCGATCACCCCTTCGTACCGGTCGTAGTGGTCCCTGTCCTTCCCGCCATTGTAATACTTGTCGTCATAGTTCACATAATTCCAGACGTAGCTGCCGTACGGATCCCGCTCGAGGAAGGTTCTGGCTTTCCCCCGCATGTACGGCCGGTTGTTCTCGTAGTAGCCCAGGAATTCGGCGTGGAACTGGTTGCTTCCGGACTTCGTGATGACGTTGATGACGCCGCCCATCGAGCCGCCGAACTCGGCGTTGTAGCCCGAAGCCGTCACCTTGACCTCGTCCAGGAGCTCGAGGACGATGCTCTGGCCGCGGTCCCCGTAATGGAAGTCCGAGATATCCGCCCCGTCGGCGTACCACATGTTCTCGGCGCCTGAGGCGCCGTCAACCGAAATGCCGGCGGTGATGCTCTCGCTCTGGACACCGGGGATGGTGCTGATCAGCGAATCGAAATTCCTTCCCCGGGGAAGGGCCATGAAGATGTCCTTGGTCATCGTCATGCCCTTGACCGTGCTCTTGACATCGATAATGGGCGCCTGGCCGAGGACCGTCACCTCGGCTTCGACGGCGGCCTGTTCCAGGCTCGCGTTGATCGTCAGTGTCTGAGACAGTTCCAGAACGATGCCCTTGCGGATCAGGGTCTTGAAGCCCGGAAGCGAATAGACGATATCATAGGTTCCCGACGGGAGAGCCATCAGGCGATAGACGCCGTTGATATCGGAAACCGAGGCCGCCTTCCCGACCAGACGAGCGCTGGTGGCTTCGACATTCACGCCGGGAAGCGGAGCGCCTTGGTTGTCGGCAACCTTCCCGATGATCTTCCCTTCCGGCGTGATCTGGGCGAACGCTATTCCCGCGGTTGATACACAAATGACGAGCAAAAAAACGAGCAGCTTATGTTTCATTCCATCAACCTCCTTCTTTCGAATTTCTCTATTTCTCTCTCCCGACGTAAATGCATCCTCAATTCACCACAACCCGTGACTCCAAAACCTGTTTTGCTGACCTTCGGTCATCTCCGTCGAAGTCATCCGGATTCCGAACCACAGAATGGATGACTTTTTCGAAGAGAACACCCCCGCCCTGAAACTTAACCCTGACATTGAAATAAACCTAACTCCGCCAGTTGCCATTTGTCAAGAGAATTAACTCGTTTGCATACCCTTGTCCGCTGACTTCCTAACTTGAATTTGAACACAACCCTTGTCTTTCCGGGTCGGGGGATTGTGCAGATTGCGTGAGACTAGCCCAAAGCGCTCCATATTTTATTATTGGTTTGCCCCCCCCTACCCCCCCGGTCCGTAAAAACGCAAGGGGGGAATCGTCAGCATTTTGGGAAAGGAGGAGCGATATCGGCCCGCCGTTGGCACATGCTTTCCTGTACCATCCCCATCGTCGGAAGATTCAGCGGGATCATCGAAGCCAAGGGGATGAACGTCTTCGACACCCACCCGCCGCGGGTCCTGGAAAAGATCGCGCCTAAGACTTGAATATTTTTTCGATCTCGGCCGTCGCCTTCCGCAGGGTTTCCTTGACCTCGGGGATCTTTTCCGCACCGGCCTTGCGGGCCTGCTGCCCGATCATCCGGCCCAGGTCCGAGACGCTGCGCATGACGTCCCGCATCTCATCCTTGAATTCGGCGCTCCAGCCGCCCCACCAGCTCTTCATGTTGGCCTTGATTTCGTCGGTCTCTTTTTCCTTCTCGATGAGGAATTTCTTCCCCTCTTCGGAAATGGTATAGATTTTCTTTCCGTCCTGCTGGACCGAGGTCACATAGCCCATCTCCTCGAGATACTGGAGCGTCGGATAGACCGCGCCCGGGCTCGGCGTGTAGAATCCGTGGAACTGCTCCTCAAGGTCGCGGATGATTTCGTAGCCGTGCCGGGGCTTGTCCTTGAGAAGATCCAGGATCAGGTATTTGAAGTCGCCCTTGTGAAAAACCCTTTCCCCACGGGTTCCAAATCCACGTTGGTGGCGGTAAAACATTTTTCAAGCCTCCATTAAAGATATATAGAGATATATCTAGATATAGTTCTAAATATATCCATTGTCAAGAGAAAAACACGAATTTGACCTCAACGGCCATTATCCTTATGCTTATAGTTCGGGAATCGCGAGCGATCGGATGAATCTCCTATTCCCACCAAGGAGCGAGCAATGAGGCAACTTCGAAGGCTTCCCTGCGTCCCAGCTCTTCTTCTTGCGGCTGTCTTATTTTCACCGCATCGAGCGGCCTATCCCTCCCCGGGCCAGTCCCAATTCAACTCCAGGGTGGTTTTCGCCGAGAGCGGCTACACGCTTTACGGCGATTGGCGCGCCTGGGGCGACGTTCGTCCCGCACGGTGGGAGCCCGGACTCCCCTTGGTCATGGACGTCAATCTCTTCGTTACCGACGACCACCTCGCCCGCCTCGCACAGGAACAGAAAGTCACGGCCGACGGCCTCTGCCTCCTCGTCACGGCCGAGCGGACATTCGACGCCGACGGGCATTTCCGCCAGGCGAACGACGAAAAGACTTCGACTCTCATCACTCCCACGGGGCTCGCGATCGAGGGCGGCATCCAGGGCGCCGTCACGAACCGCTACGGCTATGATTGGCGCACGCCGGTTGACCAGTATTTGACGGTCAAGCTCGAACAGGCGACGCCGACCGGCGGCGGCCGCCAGGTCCGCTTCACCGTCAATACGGCGCTGCCGTCCGACCTTCCGCCCGGCATTTACCGAATCCGCCTCGATTTCGGCATCACCGCCAAAACTCGTATTTTAAATCTGAACTGCGAGACGTTCGCCGCGCGCGGTTTTCCCAAAGGCCAGCCGATCGAATCGCACCTCTATTCCGCGCCTATTCCGGCGAGCGGAACGAGCGCCGCGGGGGTGTTCGTGGACGCATCGCTTCTGAAGCCCCGCGTCCCTTGGGTCATCCTCAACGACTACAACTCCAACGGCTACAGGGGCGCGGTCGCAACCGAAGACCGGCCGTTCTTCGCTTTCTCCAACAGGAACCTGATTCCCGACGAGATCATCCTCCCGATGTACGACGACAACGGCAACCGGATCTCGTATTCGCTCGAACCCCAGTTCCCGACCGACAGCATCGAGGCCCGGTCCAATGTCCCCTGGAACTATGCGAGCGGCGAAGTGTCGATCATCGTCACCAATCCCGACGGATCGGTCACCGATCTCGGCAAAAACCCCTTCATCGGGAAAAAGGGCATCGGACCGACGACCGGCCAGTCGACGATCACGGCCTGGAAACCGCCCGTCTACGGCTACTACACGGTCTCCAGCTCGGGCCGGATCGACGACATCTGGGGCAACACGTATTTCGGCGGCGGGACCTACCACTTCTGGATCGCGAAGAGAATGACCCTGGCCACGGCGACGTTCCAGGGCATGGCCTATCCCGTGGGCGGGCGCTACGGCCGCGACATCCAATTCAATCCCGCGGTCCCGGCGGATGTCGAGGTCAATGCCGCGCTCTACATCAATTCAGACCCGGCCAACGCGGTGCGTGTCTCCTTCAAGGGCAAAGCCTCGTCGGGGGGCCTTTTCGGCTCGGCTCAAGGAATGCTTCCCCTGTCCCTTTCCTCCCCCGGAGAATATGCCGCCCAGGTCCTGGCCCAATACAAGGACCCCGACGGCCATCTTTGGGTCTGCAGCATGCGGCACGCGGGCGTCGTCTATCCCTCCGACTCGACGGTCGCTGCCCACGGCAAGAAGCTCTCCTTGGGCGGCAAATACGTGGACCGGGGGGAGACGCGCCTCGAAGGCTATACGATTCCAGGAACGGACACGAGCTTTCTCCAGCACATCAATTTCCCCTATGTCTCGGGCGACGTCCTGCTCATCGCCAGCGAACAGCAAGGGGCGAACAAGATCGAGCCCGTGCTGACCTATGAAGACAAGACGAAGAACGAAGCTTACGACACCAAGCTCGCGACCCTCGGCGCCTCGAACCTCAAGATTCGGACCTCGAACGGCTATTCCCCCCATCTCTTTCCCGAATACATCACCGATTGGATGTACTATTACGGCGCGGCCCCCCGCCCCGGCTTCATGTCCCGTTTCCTGGTCGGCGAGAACGGCGTACGGGCGCCCTATTGGCCGACAAGCCCGAACAGCTTCGGCGGCCAGATCGGGGCTTCGAACAACGGCGACCTGCCCGGCGACATCTACCGCCTCATCGGCGGCATAGTCGTCAAGAAGCAAGGCCAGTCGCCCCAGTACGCCGGCTACATCTCAAGTGCGTTCCTCCTGCCCAAAGGGACGAACAACAACCGGATCATCGCCGCCGGCGCCGAAGACGTCATCGGCTCCACGGGCCGGATGGCGCGCTATTACCTCGTCGGACTCCGGCCCGGCTCGATCTACGAGCCCGGCTGGAGTTTCGCCCCGGCCGTCCAGATCGATCCCATCCTGCCGGTCAACCTGAAGTTTACCCTCCAGTTCCCCGATGGACGGACGACGATCTGGCAGGGAACGGGCGACATCTACGGATCCTGGGCCGGCGCCACGAGGACGACGCTTGATATCCCGGGCATCTATAAATATTGGCTCGAGGGCGACTGGAACGGCTTCCCGGGCTATATGCCCGGGTTGCCGGCGAGCGGCGGCGAATTCTATGTCGTCGACGTCGCGAACCGTCCGGCGGGCGCGACCGGCATCCGGCTGAACGTCGCCAACCAGGCCGCGTTCGACGCTTCGAAACCGCTGACCATTTCCGGAACGAGCACCGCCCCGCTCGTCACTTACGCGGTGATCATCCCCGGCTCGGTGCTCGAGCAGGGCACGATCACACCCAAGTCGGGAAAATTCGAATACAAATTCGACCCGGTGGCCCTCAACCAGAAGTCGCCGACCTACGACATCATCAACCTCACGAGCGGCAAGCCCGAGCTTGGACGCGTGGTGCACTTGACTTTCTTCTCCCGCGAGGTCGCGTCGAACGGGGCCGGATATTGGAGCTTCACCCGGCTGCTGTTGCGGGGCAATAAAGTCTATTACGCCCGATAGCCATCGCGGCCGAATCGGGCTACAATCTCCTCATTCCGACGAAGAGAGGCGAACACATGCGCATACGGAACCTTCTTCTGATCGGCTATATGGCCATTGGTTTCCTGCTCATCGCGGGCGTCGCGGCCCCGGCAAACCTGGCTCCCAGCCCTCAGGCGGCCAAAGACGCGGACCGTGAAACCGACCCGCTTGTCTTGAAGAAGCTCGAATGGTTCCAGGACGTGAAGTTCGGCCTGATGATGCACTGGGGGCCCTACAGCCAGTGGGGCGTCGTCGAATCCTGGAGCATCTGTTCCGAGGACGAACCCTGGTGCCGGCGCAGCATCCCTGATTACGTCGAATACAAGCGCCGCTACGAAGCCCTGCCCAAGACATTCAATCCCGTGAAGTTCGATCCGGCCGTCTGGGCGAAGGCGGCCCGATACGCCGGGATGCGCTACGTGGTCCACACCACGAAGCACCACGATGGCTTTGCCATGTTCGACACGAAGCAGACCGAGTACCGGATCACGGGCCCGGATGTCCCCTTCGCCAAGAACCCCCGGGCTAACATCGTCAAGGAAATCTTCGAGGCCTTCCGCAAGGAAGGGTTCGGGACCGGGGCCTACTTCTCCAAGCCCGACTGGCACTCGCCCGACTATTGGGCGCCGGATTGGGCCACCCCCGACCGCAACGTGAATTACGATACGGCAAAGTACCCCGAGCGCTGGAAAAAATTCCAGGACTTCACCTACAATCAGATCCAGGAGCTCATGACCGGCTACGGCCCGGTGGACATCCTCTGGCTCGACGGCGGCTGGGTTCGTCCCTATCCGCCGCTTCCGGCCGAGTTCCGCGGCCTCCTCAAGCAGCCGTACAACCAGGACATCGACATGCCCCGCATCGCGGCCATGGCCCGCGGCCAACACCCCGGCCTGATCATCGTCGACCGGACCGTGACGGGCCGTTATGAGAACTACCGCACCCCGGAGCAGGAGGTCCCGGAGAAACCCCTGCCTTACATTTGGGAAACCTGTATGACCATGGGCAACTCCTGGTCGTACGTCCCGAACGACAAATACAAATCCCCGAACCGGCTGATCCACCTCCTCGTTGACATCGTCTCCAAGGGCGGCAACTTCCTGTTGAACGTCGGGCCCAACGCCGACGGCGAACTCCCGGCGGAATCCCTCAACCGGCTCCGCGACATCGGCGACTGGATGAAGGTCAACGGCGAAGCGATCTACAAGACGCGGCCCGTCGCGCCCTACAAGGAAGCCAAGACCTGCTTCACCTCGCTCGCCGACGGGACGGTCTACGCGATCTATTTGGCCGAAGAGGACGAAGTGGCACCGCCGGCTACGATCCAGCTGTATTCCCATGCGCCGGCGGCCGGGGCGAAGATTTCGATGCTCGGCGTCCCCGGCGGTCTGCGATGGGAAAAGACGGGCAAAGGCGTGCTCATTCACGTGCCCGAGGCCGCGCGGAAAACACCGCCCGGCCGCCATGCGTGGACATTCAAGATCCCGGCCGCTTAGAAAACCAGAGTACTTCAATTAGAATCGGATAAGGTTGGAGGACATGAATAGAGAAATATCAATAACGTTACCCCGTAAAAAGCCTTACAAAAATATTCTGCAGTTCAAGATCTCCATCATCGAGACCGATCCTCCCGTGTGGCGGAGAATTCAGGTGCCCGAATATTACACATTCTACGATCTACATGTTGCGATCCAGGATGCGATGGGCTGGCTGGACTATCACCTGCATGATTTTCGAATCCTGACACTGCGAAAAGTCTGTATGGATATTCGGATTGAAAGTCCGTTCGCCCTTGAGGACCTCGAAGAAGAAGCGCCCCTGCTGACTACAGAAGTGGCACTGACGGACTTTCAAAGTAGCGCGCATATGACCCTTATTCCTTGACTAACCACCGCGCGTGAATTACGATTTTCGATAGCTAAAAGGTGGAATTGTCTATTTATCCTGCATTATTCATGAATTCTTTAATGCCTTTTGACGAGCGGCAGGAAATGGGGGACACGATCCCGATTTCAGAAAATCGGGTCATGTCCCTCCATTTCCACCTTTCCCTCCGGAACGATGATATTCATGAATAATGCAGGTTATATAACTGTCAAGTCAAGGGACGAGCCTTCGGCTCGCCACTCGCCCGTGGCCTTTAACCACGGGCGAGTACGGCGGCAAAGGACCCCCGGGCAAGCCCGGGGCCCCGGCCGCCGTCGAGGGAGTGCCTGCCAAATGGGATACAGTTCCTATTTTTAGAGCGTTATCCAGGAAATAATCCGACTTAGTATTACAATTGGATTTTCTCTGGGAGGAAAGAAGCTGAAGAAAGGACCAGAAAGTGAGCAGTCGAATTACTAAACAAACTGAGAACAGCTCTGAAATTATCCTTTATCAGACCGAGGATGGCCGAACCCGAATCGAAGTTCGCCTCGAGGATGAGACTGCCTGGCTGACGCAAGTGAAGATGGCAGACCTTTTTCAAACTTCGGTGCCCAATATTAACATTCACATTCGTAACATACTAGAAGAAGGAGAGTTGCTCGCTGAAGCAACTATTAAGGAATACTTAATAGTTCAGTCGGAAGGCCAGCGTCAAGTTACCCGTCCGGCTAAGTTCTATAACCTCGATATGATTCTCGCTGTCGGCTACCGAGTAAGGTCTCAACGGGGCGTACAGTTCCGCCGGTGGGCCACTGAGAGGCTGCGCGAGTATCTCGTCAAGGGCTTCACGATGGACGACGAGAGGCTCAAAG
>Ga0315286_10002047_pt1 | contig 18637 bp, 27 predicted proteins | sample YL17G10_0_MG_FD_205038 | JGI IMG/M metagenome (GOLD analysis project Ga0315286, IMG submission 205038) | Sediment microbial communities from Yellowstone Lake, YNP, Wyoming, USA - YL17G10_0 | ecosystem: Environmental > Aquatic > Freshwater > Lake > Sediment | place: USA: Wyoming | collected... | reverse complement strand
TGTACCAATTCAAGATTGCAGACATTAGCCTTACTACGAAATAGGCAACCCAGATTGCGGCTCCAACGAATACGCCCTTGTTGATGAGCACATCGTAATTTTTTGTCGTCTCCATCACTTGGAGGGCAATATATAATCCAATTAGAAGAACGCCCATGACTATTGGATGTTCAAGTGCATGTATTATTTCATCATCAAGAGTTGTTCGTGTTTTTCTGGTTAATACCTTAATATAATTCTGAATAATAAAATAGGCAACCTTGGAAGCAATATAAGCAAATAATAAGATAGCAATGAAGTATATGATATCCCTTGTCACTGGGTCCTGCAGAAGCGCTATGTTTTCAAGCAATCTATCACCTTCATAAAATTTGGATTTAAATCTTTAAATAGGTTTCGATTTAAAACTTAACAATTCCCAATACCTTTAAATATTCCATTCTCAATAAATTGAATAAGGAGGTTCAAAATGCCTAAAGAAAAAATACAATGGTATCAAAGAATTGAGGGTGTATGGTTTGGAGCTTTGTTGTTCATGGCAGGCCTGCTATGGCTTCTTAAAGATCTCAACTTGATTCATAATGATTATTTCTGGCAGATTGCCCTCATGATAATTGGAGCGCTGCTTGTAATAAAGGAATTGGCGAAACCGAAGAAATAATAATTGATTCTAAAAAGAAAACCGCCGCACGACTTTCACCTTGTTCCTAAACCTTTAAATATTCCATTCTCCATAAATTGAATAAGGAGGTTCAAAATGCCTAAAGATGAGAAAATGTGGATGCATCATGAAAAGAACCCAATCTGGTTTGGAGTCGTGTTGTTTTTTGTGGGCTTGCTTTGGTATCTTAGAGCTGCAAACTACATAATGACCCCATATTTCTGGCAGTTTGTTGTAATGGGCATTGCTGTGCTGCTGGTTTTAAAGGGAATATTCAAATCCATGATGAAATAGGGTTTGCAATAGTAAAGATTTCTATATACGTTAAGCTATCTAGAATTTCACTTTATCAGCTATAAATTGTCCTAGGAAATTACTCGCTATAATTACCACTACGGCAATAGCCAGGTGCTCCAGTACTGCCAGCGCAGGATTTATTCCTTTGGCTTTGGCAATGATGTAGCTCATCCCGGACAGAAGCAATAATCCCCAGATAATTGAAACAATCACTGCCATGTTTATAGGAAGGACCCATACAAGAAAAATAAAGCTGAAGGAAACCAATACTCTTGTCAGGAAATTAGTGGAAGTGGAAAACCAAACTTCCTTCGCATTAAGCCCTTCCGATTCCTGATAGACATGAATTCCCAGCGAATCAGAAATATTATCCGCTATGGCAATCACAAGCATGGCGCCAATAATGGTCAGCTTTACATTTCCTATTCTCAAGCCCACAATAATTGCCAGATTGGTAATGATTGCAGCTGTGGCGCCAAAACTGAAGCGAGCCCCATGCATCTGTTTGCCTGCCATTTTTAGAAGTCTTCAAAAGAAGAGGTTAAATAATTTGCTAATTATATTCCACCACGATAAATAAAACCGCCGCAGCCCGGCATAGAATTGGAAGTTAAACGCCGCCCTAATTCTTTCCGGTTTTCTTTTACTGTAGACGACGCTGTATTTATATTTTTCTATTTTGGTAAAATGTCAGAAATTTAGAAAATTTCTGAGCATGATCAAGAACACTTGTGTTCTTGACAGAATTGGCAACTTTTCTGGTAACAAAATTGGCACAATTTAGAAAACATAATCGAAATCTTTATAAATAAGTTAAACTTATTTTAACTTAGGTGATATTATGGTGCAGGCACTTATAAAACTGGATGAAAATACAAATAGGGTTTTAAACGTTGTAAAGGCGAAATACAGCCTTGGTGACAAGGGAGAGGCAATAGCATTTGTCGTGAGCAAATATATTGAGGAATCTGGAGAGCCTGAACTAAGGCCCGAATTCATTGAAAAAATTAGGAGAATAGAAAAGCAGAAAAGCATAAAGGTAAAGGATTTTGCCAAACGCTACGGGCTGAGCTAGATGTATGAGCTAGAAATAAAGCCTGAAGTTGATAAGATATTCCGAAAGCTGGCAAAAAGGGACATACACCAGCTAAGAATAGTTCATAAAAAAATCAAGCAGATGCAGGAGAATCCTGAACGAGATTATAAGTTCTTAAGGAGCCCATTGCAGAACTATACTAGCGTCCATATAGACAGCCATTTCATTCTGATTTTTAAAATTGACCATGACAGAAAAACCGTAGTTATTTATTATTATGCCCATCATGATTATGCGTATGGATGGCATCCACAAAAAGCTTGATCCCGGTAGTGCTATTTGTATTACATTCTCCGAGCTCCCCTTATATTAAAGCGCAGCTATTTCCTTATCATGGTTAAAAATCACATCATAAAATTCCTAGTAAATGAGGACCAGTTCTCAAGAATCAGATGTAATGCATCGGCAAGAGGTCATAAGACAATCTCATCCTATCTCAGGGATTTGGCATTAAGCAGGGATTTAAGGTTTGAAATGATGCTTTCTGAAATCCATAGGGAGGTGGTTCAAAATGGAAGAAAAGCTTGAAATCGAGGTTCCGGAGTGGATCAGAATTCTTGAGGAGAAGATAAAAAGGCATGACCCGACATAAATGGAAATTGACGTCTTTACCCTAACTATTGTTGTTGGTGGGATTATGCTCGCTATAAGTCAAGCTCTGGCAATCAATAGCTATGTTAAAGCCATTTATGAATATGGCAGAGCCATTAAAGAAGCAACATTTGCTTTGGTTATTGTTCTCACAATTATAGCTAGCGGTTCATTTATTTACCTTCTTGTTAGGAATGCTTACGATGAATTAAGAGAAATCTATGTAACATCACCTGAAATTGAGGAAGAAGGCACAACGGAAGAAGAAGATTCTGAAAGTATTGAAATTGAAGAGCCGAAGAACGAATTGCCTCAAATTGAGGAAGAGTGCATAACGGAATCGCCTGAAAATGAAGAGGAATGCAAAACGAATGAAATGCCTAAAAAAGCTAAAATTGCAAAACGAAAAAACATTACAATAACCCTTGATGCTGACAAAAGGTTTTTCAGGCATAAAGAGCTTAAGCTGGAAGAAATAAAATACCTGTTAGCCAAAGGCTACAGGATTTCTGAGCATAAAAGCTTAAGCTCGAACAAAAAAGAAAAATACCTTCTGAAGCCAAGATTCAATGAAAGTGAAAATCATTGCTATGTAGTTTATGCCATGGCAGAGTTTCTTGAAAGCAATTGGATTGAAGTTTCCCTATTTGCCACAAAAAAGCCAGACTTGACTTTTGAGATTAACGGGATAAAGTGTGCAATTGAGGTTGAGACAGGAAATAAAATCAACAAGGACAGAAAATGTATTCTGAATAAAGCTGAATACATGAAAAATAATTTTGACTATTGGTTTTTTGTTGTAATCAACAGGAATTGTGTAAAAAAATACCGCAAAATAGGAAAAACTATTGACATCAGGTATTTGCCAAACTTTTTGAAGAAATTGCTAAATTAGGCCCAAATTAGGCACGCAAAAAAAGGGGCTAAAATGCATGTTATCGTCTATAAAAGTAAGCGAAAAGGTTAAATTAGTCACCCCCAATAATAGACTCTTTCTAAGTAAGTGACTATTTTCCAAATTGGTGACTAAATGCCAAAATTAGACGTGCAAAATTAGTGTTTAAAAAAGCAGAATATTGAACAGGTATATTCCTGTGTAATAAATTCCGACAATTATGAATGTGACTGCAACTATTTTCCTCATCAATTTCTCAAAGGTCTGTATCTTGTTCATTATTGTTCCAAGCTTTGAAACACTGTAAACGAGAATCAATGATAAAATAATCACAGGAAGTCCTGTAGCAATGGCAAAGACAGAAGGAATAAGTATCCCATCGCCTGCTTTTATAGCCAAAGGAATAAGCATTCCAAAGAATAATACTCCGCTGAATGGGCAGAATGCCAATGCAAAGACTACTCCTAAAAGAAAGCTTCCGACAAAGCCTTTCCTGGCAAGCTTTTCCTTTAATGCATCAAGTTTTGCATTTGACTTGAAGAAGTTTATCTTTATGAGGTCAAGCATGATTATTCCAATAATTATGAGCAAAGGCCCAAGAACTCTTTCCCCATACTTTTGGAGGAATAAGGATATTGCCTGGACATTAACGCCAAACCATACAATAAGAGAAGCTAAAGCAACATACGTGAACATTCTTCCAAGAGTGTAAAGCAAACTTACAATTATTGTGTGCTTGCTATTGTCTATTCGTTTTGAAGCATAAGCTATGGCTGTGATATTGGTCGCTAAAGGGCACGGGCTTATTGCAGTCATTAATCCTATGAAGAATGCTGCAAACAGCGGAATATTGCTTGTTCCCATTGCTTCCATGAATGACATAATATTCATTTTTTGCTACCCCTGAGTTTATGCTTTTACTTCTTTAACTTCAAAATCTTTTCCAACTACTTTTTCCATTATATATCCAATAAGTATGAATAGCGGGAGGGATATCAATGTTCTTAAAATAGTGAATTTTATTCCTAAATAACCCATTTCAATACCCAGCATCGGAATCTTCATAGATGAGAAAGCTCCGAGATAAATAAAGATGTTTTTTACTGATGCTCCCTTTTTATATAGAATATATGCAACGGGAAATGCCCCGTAAAGGGGACCTGCCTGAAGCATAGCCAATAAGATTACTAAGAAAATTCCTTTTACTCCTGATTCCTTTCCGATGTGTTTTTCAATCATCTCTTTTGGAAACCAGACATCAAAAAGCCCGATTAATACGAACAAAAGCGGGATAAATGAAATCATCTCTATGAAAAATTGATTAAAATTAGAATAGATAACAACTCCTGGCTTAAATCCTATGAAATATGATCCTATAGAAAAGATGATGAATAAAATAACCCATGCATAATTTTTTAGGTGTTTATTCACATAAACCGCCCCATTAGAATTCCTATGATTATTGCGGCAACAAAATTAAGTACATTCCTAAATATGGCTGCTTTCTTTCCTAAATATTTTATCTCGAGGGGCAAAGTTACTATGCCAACCATCATCAGTGTTGTCATGAAGACTGCAACTACTGCATAAGTGGCGCCTTGCTTTAGTAAAGTGGCTGCTAGAGGATATGAGATGAACCCAGGTATGAGTGTGATTGAGCCAATAATTGCAGCTATAGTAAATCCGAGCCATCCTGAATTGGCTCCAAGATACTTTACAATCAAAGTATCGGGAATAAAAAAAAGAACAAAGCTGATCAGAATAAGTATGTTGAGGAAAGGATGTAGGATACTAAAAAGCATTTTCCAGCCTTTTTTTAGACCTAGAATAGTCTTTTTATTATCAAGAATAAAAGATACAATCAAGACAATTCCAGTCAATAGCCCAAAGATAAGCGTATTATTAAGCATTATCATTCTCCACTTAATTTTTGCTCAATAACACCTTTAAGATAATCCATATACTCTTCCTTATTGTTAATCTTATACCATACATTAACATTTTGCTCTGCTTTGAACTGCCCGTCTTTTGTGTAAGTTCCTATCCACAAGGATGAACCTGTTGCGCCATACTTTGCAACCAAATCATTGTTTTCTGGCAATTCTCCATTAATGTGACCAAAGATTATCTTTCCTGATTTTACTTCATCTGCAAAATAAGTGTTCACAGTCTCTTCTGCTAAGCTTCCAACAGCAATGCATGATGCACATTGGTGATTGCCATGGAAATGAAACACTTCAATCTTTTCTACTTTTGCAGAGCTTATTTCTGCTTTGCCTGAAATCGAATTATCTGTGTTCAAATCGCTATTGCATCCTGTAATAAACACTGCGAGCATCATAAATGTCATAATTATTTTTATTTGATTTTTCACTTTAATACCTCCTTATTAACCTACTATTGCACCATATATCAATCCTGAAATTGTTGTGAATACAATGATTAAGCCCACATAAACGAGTGTTCTTTTGGTTCCTATAAATTTTCTTAACACAAGGATGCTTGCAAATGATATTACCGGGTCCGCCAGCAAATACGCTAGTAGCGGTCCTTTTGCCATGCCTAGCCCCAAGAACATCTTTGCCATAGGAACCTCTACCAAAGTCGGGAAATACATAAATACCCCGAATAAAACAGCAATAAGATTCGCAATGAGTGTATTCTTCCCCATGAAGGTCGCAAGGAAGTTTTGAGGCAAAAGTGCTGTTAAGACTCCCGCAACAAAAATACCACCCAAGAGAAGTGGAAATATATTCTTAGTGAAAACCCATGTTTCAGAAAGCCACGCTTTGGTCTCTTCTTTTGTAAAGAATAATTTAATCAGAATTAGTAAAATAAGTATCAAACCCGCTATGCCAACATATCTCATATACCCGTTTACCCTTGTTCCTACAATAAGGATGGATATAAGTGTGATAAAAAATAAGATTAGCCTGTACTTCTGGAAGAAAGGTAAATCTTTGGTATCCTGAACTTCAGCACTAACAAGAGCAGGAGTTGCCTTTTTCTCCTCTTCCATATCTTCCTTCTTAAATATTGTAGATATTATTATGCCAATTACAATTGCAAAAGTAACAGACAAGATTATCCTGGCAAGAGCAAAGCCCCACCCTAAAACACTTCCTGTAAACAGAATGGCCATTATGTTCGTTGCAGGAGCGGTATACAGGAAAGCTAAAGCTGGACCTATTCCCGCACCTTTCTTTTTTATGCCTGCAAATAAGGGTAGGATTGTGCAAGAACATACAGCCAGTAGCAGACCTGCGACAACTGATAAAGGGTATGCCTTATACTTTGGAACTTTCTGACCGAGGTATCGCGTAATTTCTTCTTTTGGAAGCAGAGCTGACATAGCACCCGCAATAAAGAAAGCTGGAACAAGGCAGGTCAGAACATGAGCTGAAACATATTCAAGTATTGCTTTTACGCCTGCAATGAATAAATCAGTTAGTATCATTTAGTCTTGCCTCACTTTAAGAACTTTTTAATCTCTTCAACATCAGCAATCTTGCCATAAGATTTAACCTTGCCATCTATTACTAGTGCAGGTGTTGACATCACACCATATTCAATGATTTTGTCTATTTCTGTTACCTTAACAATATCTGCCTTGATTTTTAGTGCTTCAACTGCCTTTCTGGCGTTGTCTTCAAGCATCTTGCACTTCGGACAACCTGTTCCAAGTATTTCGATTTTCATAGTTATACCCCTCAGTTCTTATATGCAGTTAATTTCAAGCTTTCAACAGGCAATCCACTGTACTGCCTATCGCTTATTTCCCTATCTTCTGACTGAATCCTGACATCTAATCCAGCATCCTTAATCAACTTGAGATATTCTTGCTTCAGTATAGCTCCACCTACACAGCCTACAATCAATTTTTCGTCGCTCTTATCCAATTCAGAAAGCTCTTTCAGTAAAACCATATCTGAAACAAGCAATTTTCCGCCTTTCTTTAACACTCTGAATGCTTCACTAAACACTTTAGCTTTATCAGGTGCAAGATTAATGACACAGTTGCTAATGATAACATCAACTGAGTTATCATCTACTGGCAATTCTTCAATATCACCTAATCTAAATTCAACATTGTTAAAACCATATTTCTTTGCGTTCTCTCTCGCTTTCTTTATCATCTTTTCAGTCATATCTATCCCAATAACTTTCCCTCTCTTTCCGACCTTTTTAGCTGCAAGAAAGCAATCAAATCCAGCCCCTGAACCTAAATCAAGAACTGTCATCCCGTCTTTTATCTCCCCTAGCGCAGTAGGATTACCGCAGCCAAGCCCAAGATTTGCTTCAGGCACTTCCTTAATCTCTTGTTCAGAATAACCTAAGCTCTTTGCTATTTGCTCATTGTTCATGCTATTGCAACCGCATGAGCAACCACAGCCTGTATCCGCTATCATTCCATAGCTTTCCTTCACAATTTTTTTGATATTGTCTTTCTGTTCTTTTGTCATCGTGTTAACCTCACTCCAAGTGCAATTGTGTTCTTTCTTTGAACATTTTTGTTCTAAGCCATAGCGATACGTCTACTAATCCGATAAGTACAGGAACCTCTAACAATGGACCAATTACAGCTGCGAAAGCCTCCCCTGAATTTAATCCGAATATTGAAACTGCAACCGCTATTGCAAGCTCGAAGTTGTTGCTTGCGGCGGTAAATGCCAATGTTGCCGTGTTTTGGTAACTAACCTTCAGCTTCCATGCTATAAAAAAACTGATGAAAAACATAATTAAAAAGTATAGCAGCAAAGGTATAGCAATCCTAAGAACATCAAGAGGCAATTCCACAATATACTTTCCTTTTAGAGAAAACATTACTACAATTGTGAAGAGAAGTGCCACTAATGTCAGGGGTGCTATTTTAGGGTGAAATTTGTGCTCATACCATTCTTTTCCTCTTGATTTAATTAATACATACCTTGTTAGGATGCCTGCAATAAACGGTATTCCCAGATAAATAAAAACGCTTTTGGCAATTTCAAGTATTGTAATGTTTACGGAGAAACCCTGTAATCCCAAAAGAGGGGGCAAAAATGTTATGAATATGAATGCATAGACTGAATAGAAAACCACCTGAAATAACGAATTTATTCCAACCAAGGCTGCTGCATATTCAGTATGGCCTCCTGCCAGTTCGTTCCATACCAATACCATAGCAATACATCTGGCAATGCCTATCAGTATAAGCCCAACCATGAAATGGGGATAATCTCGCAGGAATACTATTGCCAAAATAAACATCAAAAGCGGCCCTATAATCCAATTCTGAATGAGTGATAAGGACAATACCTTTTTTTCTTTGAAAATATTTCCCAGTTCTTCATATTTCACTTTTGCCAAGGGGGGATACATCATAAGGATCAATCCAATGGCTATTGGAATAGATGTAGTCCCAATGCTAAACTTGGTTATTGTTCCTGAAATAGATGGAACGAAATATCCTAATCCAATGCCTAAAAACATTGCTGCGAAAATCCATACTGTAAGATATTTGTCTAAGGTTGAAAGATTTTTTAGTGAACTCATTTTATTTACCTCAATATTGGCATACTATTGTGATATCTTTCCTTTTCTTCAAACTAACTTTTTATATTCCAATTCACTTCTTCTCGCTTCCAATTCTTCTTTTACTTTCGGAAGCAGTCCAAAATCCTTGATTATTTTTTGAGCTTTTTCTCTGGTCTTATCTTCTTCAGCAAAACTGATTGCTTTCACCGGACACAAATTGGCGCAAGTCTGGCAAGCGACCATGCAGTTGTTTGGATTGACCACTTTTGACTTTCTGTTTTCATAATCATATTTGTACACGCCTCGCCCGCAGGAAGCGACGCACATTCCACAACCAATGCATCGGTTTTCATCTATTCCAGGATTCCACTGAATTTTCTCTCTTTCAACTCCATGGAATTTCGCAAATTTTGGGTCTAACAAATTTATCACCTATTCCTTGTTAAGATAATCGTAAGCATAATAAGCAGCCGTTACTCCCTGAGCTACACCAATAATGGCCTGCTTCCATTCGATATTTGTCACATCGCCAGCAGCAAAGAATCCAGGTACATTGGTTTCTGAATGCTGGTTGATTATAACCTCATTTTCCTCATTGAGTTTCACTCCTAATTCCTTGGCAAGTTTGCTTTCAGGAATGTGCCCTATATAGACAAACAATCCTTCAATGAATAATTCTTTTTTTCCGTTGTAATCTTTTTTAAGAATTAACCTGTCCATGTGTTTTTTTCCTTTGATTTCAATAATCTCATTATTGTTTATGATTTCTATTTTATTCTTCTTGATTAATTCATTGACTTTTTTCTGATTAGCCATTTCTGGATGAATCTCTTTTTCATTGTTAATTATGTAGACTTTCTTTGCATATTCGGTGAGTAGTATTGCTTCTTTGACTGCGCTATCTCCTCCGCCAGCTATCGCTGCAACTTTGCCTTTGATGTGAGTTGCATCGCATAATGCACAGTAGCCCACACCCCTGCCGAAAAATTCTTCTTCACCAGGAACTCCAAGTTTTTTTACTTTGGCTCCTGTTGCAAAGATTATTGTTCTGCTCCTGTAAGCTGATTTTCCTGCATTAATTGTGAATTCTTTTTTCTTTTTGTCATGGGTTATTTTATCAACTATTTCAGTCAGGCGATCTATATCATAATCCATTGCATGATTTTCCAGAAGTTGCACAAGCTTTTGACCATTAATGGATACAAATCCAGGATAGTTCTCCACTCTTCCTGTCAGTCCAAGGGTTCCTCCTGGAATCTCCCCTATCAACAATATTTTCATTCCAAGCCTTGCACCGTACATCGCTGCTGCATAGCCCGCTACTCCTGTGCCTATCGCTATGCAATCATATTTTCTATTTTTGTCAGGCTTATGCAGATATTTGTGCCTTGGTTCAAATATTATCTTTTCTTCCATTTTGTTACCTTAATAATTGTGGTGCAAATACCATGATTAATCCCAATATCGTGAGAATCACTCCGCCAATGAGTTTGCAGTATTTTGCATATTTTTCCCCGAATGTGCTTCCTATGGCAAGAGCTGCCATCCCAAATATTATCAGGTCATCAAGCATGAAGAATAGCACATATAATGCGATATATGCATAGTTCATAATTAGTGGAAGGCTTTTCATTGCCAATATTTGCGTGAATACTGCTGGAATTGCTGCAGAGCACACAAACTCAACTGAATTGACTATGAATGCGAGAGCAATTATTGAGAAGATTATTGCCATGGACACTGGCTGGGTAATGATTTTCTGTATTTCGCTCATTGTTTTCTCATGGCTCTTGTCATCCCCTACCTTGCATGTGAGATTGCCTTTGGTTGTGATGTATTCTTTCAGGCTCAGTATTCCTCCACCGAGTGCAACAAGCCCAATGAGCAGAGTAAGTATCCTGATATATCCTACTAGGAGGAATATGTTTATCCATGCGGTCATGAATAAGAAATAAAGTATCCCTGATGCGAGGAGAAAGCTTCCGACAATTATCCAAATCTTTTTTCTGTCATTAACGCCTATGAGCATTCCGATAAGATAAACAAGCACCCACATTGCACAAGGATTAAACCCATCGATAAGCCCCAGAATTATTGCTAGAACAGGTAGAGAGTATTTTGTAAGATCTGTTCTTCCTATAAAAGGAAGCTCATAATCTGTAAAACTTGTTTTGACTTCCTGAGTTGAAACTTTTTGTTCAGAGCCGTCTTTGCAGTTGTTCAGGCAGTCTTCTATTGCTTCCTTAATTTGCTCTTTTGAATGCACGCCAACTAATGGGTGTTTGCCAACGAATAATGTGGGAACGCCCAGTCTTGAAGTGTCAAGGCCTGCTTCGGCTGACATCTTATAAAATAATGCTGAGCCTTCTTGCGATGATGCGTCGTGGTAAATAAAATTTACATCAGGCATTTCTTTAATAAGCTCTTCAACTATTGGCTTTTGCTCTGCACAATGAGGGCATGTTGGCAGATAAAAGAAATGCACGGTCATCCCTTCTGATTCTTGAATTTCTGTCTGGGTTCCTGTGAAGAAAAATGCAAAAGTTCCAATTAAGATTAAAGCCAATACTAAATAAATATTGAATTTTGACTTGAAAAAGTCCTTAATAGTTGAGACTATTGCGCTCATTTTATCTTCAGAGCCTCTTTAAGTTCTCCCAACTTATATCCCACAATTATCTGGCCGTCGACATCAACAACAGGAACATTTGTCTGTCCGCTTTTCTTTTGCATTTCCTGTTCTTTCTTCTTGTCCTTTGAAATGTCGACTTCCTGAAATTTCACTGCATTCCTCACAAGGAAATTTTTAACAATAATGCAGAATGGGCAGGCTGGAGCTATATATAGTATAACTTTCATTTTTTATGCCGCTCATCAGTTTTCTTCATGCAACAATATGGCTCGGAAAGTTTTCTCTCGGAATAACCTAATGCCTTGAGTAAATTAAGCACTCTTGAGTCAGCTATTGAATAAATAACTTTTTTCCCATCTTTCCTGAATTTTATAATTCCTGAATCTGCCAGCTTTGAGAGATGCATAGATGTATTTGACTGAGTCCTGCCAATTAAAAGAGGTATCTCACAAGCGCATTTCTCTCCGTTAAGGAGAACTTCAATTATTCTGTATCTCGTTTCTTCAGAGAGGGCTTTTAAGAGTTTCAGATTATTTTTACGAGTCATATCAATGAATATTGATATATTATATATAAAGTTTTCTGTTTAGTTTTCTCACTCCCTTCCGTTTGTTAGCTCTCTTTCTCAATTGAACTTAACACCTCAGGTTGTCCTATAATTAAATGAAGTTTTATTTATTATAAATGACATACTCCCAAAATAAATCCAGCTAAAGCTGGGGGTTTCTCACGCAAACCATTTAACTTAAACTTTTCCCTCTTGCAGAGGTCGCTTATCAGCTAAAAGTTTAATGTATGGTTCGCTAAACGAGAACCCCCTAACTATACAAGCAACCACCTTCAGCATGAGTTGGTCGCTATGACTAAAAAACTATATCCGCACTTTAATCCAGAAGTGCACAAAATTGAGAGTAAAATCGCAACTGTGAGGACATCTCACCATTGCAAATACAACATCAATTACCACATTATTTGGATTCCCAAATACAGGAAGCCAATATTGACTGGAAAAGTTGTTGAAGTTCTAAAAGCAATCATTGAAGGGCAATGCCAAGAAATGAGCATTAACAACCTCGCATTAGAGATTATGCCTGACCACTTGCATTTATTCGTGGGTGCAAAGCCGACAGTAACGCCTTTCAAGATAATTCACAAGCTGAAAGGCAACACTTCAATTCAGTTGAGAAGATGTTTTCCAGATTTAAAATATCTTGGATACAAACAGCACTTTGGTAAAGGTTTTGATAATCTCTGGGCAAGAGGTTATTGCTGCGGTTCTGCAGGTCATGTTTCACAAGAACAAGTCAAGAGATATATTCAAGAACAGCAAGGCAAAGATGTCTTTGAATATGATATTTATGGCTGTCCTACTGAATTGAAAGGACAGCTGAAAATCGGAGATTTTCTCAACTGAGATTAACATATCCACGTGGTGTTATGCTCTCCGTCGGTTACGAAGTCCCGATGGATTTCGTCCGAAAAGTTTGTCCCCGAGCATTTTATCGTTTTTTGTCGTCAGTCGTAAGGAAGCCCCGCCGCTAGTGAGTACATCTCCATTATTTGGAAATAATATCTTTAATATCTTCGCTTAGAATAATTCGGTTGGTTTTGCCATATTGTTCTAATTTTACTATGCCTTTTCGTTCTAATTCTTTCACTGCTCTATGTGTCTTTAGCTTTGTCATACCTTCCATTCGGCTGACTTCAGATTGCAGTGCACTTCCTTTATTTTCAATTAGTTTTTCAACAACTTTCTTTTCATTCGCATTAAGCAACTTGAGGATGCTGCCATTATTATTTATTTTCAAATCTTCTTTTTTTATGCCCGATTTAACTTTATGATCAACCATTTTGGTTATTGCGTTAAGATTCTTTTCCATCTTTTCTTCTAATCTTTTAGATATGACATAATATGAAACAGGCACAATTATGACGACCATCAGAATCAATGACAGCCATAATAAATAGTTTGGAACCATTCTAGGGCATAATCCTCCTCCTTCAAGTGAATGGTTAGTGAAATTTTGGAAGATACTGTAAGCAACAATTAATATTATTACTATAACCGCCATTAAAGAAATCGGCAACAATAGTTTGCTGTTTTTAATATCCATAGCAATAAGGTAAACGCTTGACTATATAAAGGTTTTTATTGGTTTCCTTACATTGAAACCAAGTTTCATAACTGTGAAACCCAGAATATTGGTTTCAACAAACCTTTATATATGGTTTCATACTTATGAAACATAGATATAACTTTATGAGGTGAAAATACAATGGATAGAAAAATAATCGGAATTGGCATTGGGGCTATGCTTGTAATAAGTTTAGTTGCCATAATGGGATTTGCATTTGCCCAAGACACAAAAACAGTACCTGCAACAGGATTTGTTGATGCAGACAATAATGGAGTCTGTGATAATGCACAATCGGGCAGTTGCCCTTATGCAAACCAGGCAGGCGGCTTTGTAGATGCGAACAATGATGGAGTTTGTGACAATGCAGCTAACTGCCCAATGCACACTGCAAATGGTGGGTGTCAAGGATCTGGCGGATGTGCTAGACATTCAGCAGGATTCACAGACGGATGCCACAGAATAGCAGCAACAGAATAAACTTTTTTTTTATTAATATAGATTTATCGTTGTAAATATTTACAAAGGAGAACAATATTATGAAGAAAAAATTAAAGATATCAATTCCATTATTTTTTGAATACGCACTTAAGGAGTTAATGAGAAGGAAAAGTCGGGCGCTATTATCAATATTGGGTATTATGTTTTCCGTAGCGCTCCTTGTGGGGATATTAGGAGTATCACAGAGTGTAGAACAGAGCGCGCTCCAACCGATGAAATCAGCCGGGGCAGATATGTTGGTGCAGCTTCATGGTGAACCATGCGCTTTTGATACCGTAAAACTTCCATCTAATTTAAACGCCATGCAGGCAGAGGCTTTCAATAATTTAGGCGACAATGGCGAGGTTTCCGCAATAGCGGGCGTGCTGGAGTTTTTGTCATTTAAAGACGGGCATCCGACTATCATTACCGGGTTAGATCCAGATATTACTGGCATTGGTCCGATAAAACCAACCGATAAGAAGGGCGAATGCTGCGAAATTGTTGAAGGGCGGTATCTGCAAAATACAGAGACATATACTGCTGTGGTGGACAAAGAATTCGCGACCCTTGAAGGCTTTAAGGTGGGTTCAAAAATTGACATCGGAGGAAAAGATTTTGAAGTAGTAGGCATTATTAACACGGGGCGAACAGCCAGAATAGCAGGAGCTCAAGTTTTTATCCCTATCAACACTGCCCAACAGATTGTAAACAAAGGTGATATATTTACCACAGTATTCCTTAAACTATCAAGCCAAGCGGACCCCAAAGCCATTGAAGAAAAGATAAAAGCCGCGGTAGGCGAAAATGTCACAATTACCACCAGCGCTGATTTTCTGGCCACAGTTGCTGGAATGTCAGCTATGACAAAAACCATGGCTACCGGCATATCGCTGATAGTTATTATCCTGGTAACATTATTTGTTATTAAATCGTCTCTGGCGGCTGTTTACGAAAGAAAAAATGAAATAGGCGTAATGAAAGCTGTTGGCTGGCGAGATAGGGACGTGGTAAAACTGATAACCATTGAAAATGTCATTCAGTCACTAATCGGAGGCATTATCGGATGTTTTATGGGTTACATAATCACCTATCTATTTGTAATGAACTCTAACTTTGCCATCCCTGCGGCAATTACCTCCTATCCGGCTTGCTCAGCATCTACTCTGGCAACTGATTTAACGGTAACTGTCGTATTTTCTCCATATCTCATCTTAATAGGGATGTCGGTAGCCATAATTTTAGGGCTTCTCGCCGGATATGTAGGAGCAAAAAGAATATCCTCATTGCTTCCTTCCGAAGCATTAAGACAACTTTAAACTAAAGGTAAAAAATATGATAAAAATACATAACATTACAAAAACATATAACAAAGGCACTACGAAAGTTGAAGCATTAAAAGGGGTAAGTTTTTCCATTGAAAATGGAGAGATGGTTGCTTTAATGGGCGCATCCGGCAGCGGAAAATCCACTCTCTTAAGTTTAATCGGCGGGCTTGATAAATGCGATTCCGGCTCTATATCCATTGATGAAGAAAATATCTCGGCACTAAACGCGCAAAAACTTGCAGATTTTAGGCGAGATAAGATAGGATTTATATTTCAGCAATTTAATCTTATCCCGACACTTTCTGTTATTGAAAATATAATGTTACCATTGCTTCCGATAAAAATGGAAAAGGCCGAATGTTACCGAGCTGCTATGGAAGTTATGGAAAAAGTTAGCTTAGACACAAGAGAAAAACACTTACCTGGGGAATTGAGTGGAGGCGAACAACAAAGGGTGGCTATCGCCAGAGCACTTATTAATAAACCAGAAATAATTTTAGCCGATGAGCCAACGGGTGATTTGGATTCAAAGACAGGTGAAAAAATATTGGATTTGCTTATGACTTTAAATAAGAAGGAAAAAGTGACAATCATTATCGCCACCCACGACAACAAGATTGCCGAGAAAGCGAAACGCAAAATTGTCTTAAAAGATGGCGGGGTAGTTGAAGATGAGCTTAGCTAAAAAAAGATTTTCTAACTTAATTATATTTGGAATATTGCTCACAGTCTGTATTTTTGGCGCGCTATATTTTTTTTATGGTCAAAAACCCGCCAGTAGTATTGAAGTAGATACAAGCAACAGTGGAAATATACAAACTGCAAACGAACCAAGAGCCGGACAGGAATCTTATGCGCTGGCGGAAAAAGTTACCATAAAGGCTTATTTAAACTTAGGTGCCTGCGGGAAAGAGGTAACTGATTTGTTGGATGGCTTAGTAAGGGAATATCAAGGACGGGTATCTGTAGAATATATAGATTTTGGCACAAGAGAAGGATATAACCGTATGACAGAAGACGGTTTGAATTGTCAGGGGCTTGTTATAAATGGCAAGCAAACATACACAATTAAGGATAGTGATGACAAACAAAGAGAAGTAACATTTTCTCACCCAATAAATACGCAATACACAGCCGATGATTTAAAAACCGTGATAAAATTATTATTAGGGAAATAGGATGAACTACAAATCTATGCGCGAAAAAGTTTTAATAATTGAAGACGACAAAAAATATCCAATCTGATGGAGCTTTATTTGGAAAAAGACCGATTCAAAGGCGGATGCCACAGAATAGCATCTAGTGAATAAATTACTTTTTTTATGGCTATTTTAAGCATTTTGTGAGATAAGTCTATTTTTGTTGTCTTCTCGCCCCACTCCCTCGTTCGTTTCGTTCGTCGTTTAGAAATGTCCCCTTGTTTCTTATTCTCGATTGCTCTAACGAGTTAGAATGAACAGAAAACGCTATTAAATGTTTTTACTGCTTCTGCCTCTTGCACAAATACTAGAAAGAGGCACGGCATTCATCCCACAAATAAATTTGTGGGTATTCTGCCTACGATTTTATAAATATCCTGAAATATTTTTTATTGTATTGTAATTCAAATTCTTCACATTCTCCCTTGCAGTTTATCCTGCAATCCCGTCTCCTTTACCTTATTCAGCAACATACTCAAAAACTCTGGGTCCTTCACCAACACATTCAATACATCATCATAATCATGCCTTATCTCTTTCTCTTTTGCGTTCTTCTCTTCCAGCTCGCAGGCAGTCTTTAAATCAAGAATGCCTGCGCATCTTATGCAGAACTTTGCCTCTGGCACATTGATGGTGTCGCACCTAGGACAGAGCTTTGGCTTAATTACACTTTCTTTCTTTGTTTCAGGATTTGAAATGCCATTAAGAGCCAGGATAGAAGCGTCTATCCTGCTGCCCGACATGTGGATATATGTAGAAGGCATCTTGCTTCCCTGTATCCAGCCAAAATACTGGTTCATCTGGAATTCAGTCAAATGGTCAGCCAAGAAAGTAGCTCTGCTATGCCTAAACATGTGCGGATTGCAGCGTTTCTTTATTCCAGCCTTTGCACAGAGTTTCAGAAGCATATTTCTAATGTTAGCATATTTCATCAGCGAATTGTGCCTCTGATTGCCAAAATTCAGCCATAAAGGGGCTTCAGGATTGTCCTTGAAAGGATGCGTTTGCATCAATGCCATCAAGTAAGGAGTTGAAGTGATAACCCTTATAGGTCTTGGCCCTGTCTTCCCTGTAACGTTCAATATTGCTCCATACTGGTCTAATTTTACATTTCCTATCTGCAAAGATGCTAATTCACCAATTCTTGAGCCGCTTTCATAAAGAAGAGAAATGAAAGCCTTATCCCTTATATGCTCAGCTGCATCAATAATCCGCATTACCTCCTCTTCGTTAAGCAAATCCCCATTTGCAGGAAGCTTCTTATCGGTTAACTTAATGCAGGTGTTTATCCATTTGACCTCTTCAGGATGCTCTGCGCCAGTATTCTTAAGCCATCTGAAGAAGCGTTTTAGCATAATCTTGTAAGTGGCTTTTGTCCATGCAGCATACGCCTCGTTTTCCTGGATGACTCGCACTGCCCGCATGATGTCTTCCTTTGCGGCAATGTCAAAGTCTTTGTTCAGTATTTTTGCCCAATGCACTAATATGCCCATGTACCTCTCTATCCTGGACAGGCTCATGTCTTCCATGCTGCAGAAATCCCTAAAATCCAGAATGGTTTTCCTGTTCCTTTCTGATATCTGGGCTTTCCCTACAAGCCTGACCGCAGTATTAAGCCTTCTGCTGTAGTCATGTATATCCATTTCCTTTTTCATTTTACATCTCCAAGAACTAGGGCTATGAAAGTATATAAGCCGCATGGACCAATCAGGACCATACGGCGTTATACTTCCAATTAAACGCCGCAGCCCGGAATCTCAGAGATGCTGCCATTTGTCATGGGACTTTACGAAGTAAATGTCCCAT
>Ga0315286_10002045_pt1 | contig 18645 bp, 17 predicted proteins | sample YL17G10_0_MG_FD_205038 | JGI IMG/M metagenome (GOLD analysis project Ga0315286, IMG submission 205038) | Sediment microbial communities from Yellowstone Lake, YNP, Wyoming, USA - YL17G10_0 | ecosystem: Environmental > Aquatic > Freshwater > Lake > Sediment | place: USA: Wyoming | collected... | reverse complement strand
TGGGTGACTTCGTTTTCCTGGCTGGAGAGCCCTACGGCGCCAGCGTGGCAGCCGACCCGCCCGTATCTATCCCGGCTATGGAAACCTACGAGGCGAAGGGGTATGCCCGCGATATGTGCGGCTATATGCGCAACTTCCTGGGCACCATGTTCCTAAACAAGTACTACTTCACCGGCGGTCCCTTCCCTAAGTTCGACTTCGCCTGGAGCGTCCGCCACTGCCCGGCAGGACATCCCAAGTGGCACCAGATTGTTTCCGAGTACCAGGGCATCCCCATGAACTATATTGATGACGAGACTATGCTGGCAACGGATGGCGACCAGCAGCCGAGAATAGACTATATCGCCGGGCAATATCTGGACAGCATCGAGTGGATGGAGAAGATTACCAAGAGAAAGTTCGATGACGAGAAAGCCATAGAGGCTATGCGCAACTACTTCGTCAATGAAGCCCTATGGGGCGAGATTAATTTGTTAAACGGTTCCATTCCTGCTCCCATAGATATAAAGAGCTTGTTTGCTCTGATGCCCATCTCCATGTTGAGAAGGCACGAAAAGGTTGCTATTGAGTTTCTGACAGAGCTCAGGGATGAATTGAAAGAGCGCATCGCCCTTAAGATCGCTGCTGTCCCCACCGAGAGATACCGCATGTGCATGCTCACGCCACCACCATGGAGCTTCCTCAAGGTGTTCCGCTATGTGGAGGACTTCGGCGTGGTTTTCGTGGGCACGTATGTGTACCTGATTAACTCAGGAGAGGTTAAGTTCCTCTATGATGAAGGCAAGGTGATTCCGGCTACAGTGCCCGAGAAGCGACCTGGCTGGAAAACCATGAACAACAGAGAGGACCTGTGCCGAACTGTAGCAAGGTGGCGGGCTGAGCATCCGTTCCAGTCGCATCTGGAAACAAGGAAGAAAGAGTATGTAATCATGTTCAACCACTGGAAGGCAAACGCATACCTGCTGCTGATAAACCGCGGTTGCGTGCCCATGACCACCAGCATGTATGACTTCCAGCGTGACCTCAATAAGCAGGGTATCCCAACATCGATGTTCGAGGGCAACTTCGCTGACTGCAGAGATATCGATGAGACAGGAGTGCTCGACCGCCTGGAGACCTTCCTTGAAGGACAGGGTATACATAAGATAGTAGACTAAAGAACCAGCAAACCAGTGAGGTGAAATTGAAATGATAACCGCAGGAATCGACATGGGGGCTAAAACAGCAAAAGTTGTTATAGTGAAAGACAACAAGGTCTTGGGCAGCAGCCTAATTCCAACTGGCTTCGACCCCCTGGAGGCGGCTGAGAAAGCCATGGATGAGGCAGCCAAAAACGCCGGCATCTCGCGGAAAGACATCGGGAAAGTCTTCGCCACAGGAGCCGGCAGGAAGACCATTACCTTCGCCAACCACAGCGTCACCGAGGTAACCGCTGACGCAAAGGGAACGCATTACCTCATACCATCAGCGAGAACCGTCATAGACATCGGCGCTGAGGAAGCCCGCGGGATAAGCTCCGATGCCAGCGGCAAAGTACTAGACTTCGCCAAAAACGACAAGTGTGCTGCAGGCGCAGGCGCTTTCGTGGAGAGCATGTGCAGGGCTTTAGAAGTGACTGTGCCTGTAATGATTGAGATATCACACAAATCGACCAAGGAAGCGCCGATAAACGCAACCTGCGCGGTCTTCGCTGAATCTGAGGTGGTATCGCTAATCCACTCCAAGATTGAGAAAGCCGATATCGCTAATGCAGTACACGATGCTATTGCCTCAAGAGTATCCTCGATGGTGCGCAGAATACCTATAGAAAAGGACGTAGTTCTAATCGGCGGCGTTGCTAACAATGGTGCCATCGTCGCAGCTATGAAGAAGCACCTCGGGGTCGAGATAAAGGTCCCGGAGAAACCTGATTTTGTTGGCGCTCTGGGTGCCGCTCTTTTAGCAGCAGCCTAGATTTAGGAAGGGAGAGCGAAATGACAACTGAGTTCTATAGATGGACGGAAAACACCTGGAAATCACCTGATATAGACTGGCGCAAGGCGGGGACGCTGGTCGCCGGCATCGACGTCGGCTCAGTGAGCTCCCAGGCAGTTATACTTGCCGATGACAAGATATTCGCCTTCTGCAACACCCGCACTGGCTCTAACAGCCCGGACAGCGCCCACAAAGCCCTGGGCATATCCCTGAACGGCACTGACATAAAGCCAGAAGATATTCAGTTCGTAGTGGGAACCGGCTACGGTAGAGTAAATATCCCCATGGCTAAGAAGGCAATAACTGAGATCGCCTGCCATGCCAGAGGCGCTAACTACATGGGTGGTCCCTTAGTTAAAACCATTCTAGACATGGGTGGACAGGACTTGAAGGGAATACACTGCGACGAGAGGGGCAAGGTTACCCAATTCCTGATGAACGATAAGTGCGCTGCGGGCACAGGGCGAGGCATGGAAGTCATGGCTGAGCTCTTACAGGTTCCTATCGTAGATGTGGGCAAGATGTCTCTAGATGTGAAAGAAGAGCCTGAGCCTGTAAGCAGCACCTGCGTCATATTTGCGAAATCAGAGGCTATCGGACTCCTGCGCAGCGGCTGGACCAAGAACATGGTTCTCGCCGCTTACTGCGCCGCCATGGCTCACAGGGTAGTCGGCTTGCTCGAGCGTGTCGGAATCGAGAAGGAGTTCGTAATCACAGGCGGCATAGCCAAGAACATCGGCGTCGTCAGCAGGATAGAGAAAGAACTCAGCATCAAAACAATGCCACTTAAGCCAGACCCACAGATTGCTGGCGGTCTGGGCGCTGCCCTCTTCGCCAGAGACCTGCTTTTGAAGTCCAGAAAGGCAGCCTGATGGGAGCAAAATGTTCAGTTGGCTTTTAAAACGACTAGCGGTGATGCCCGGCTATATCGCCAACTACGGGTATACTGATGGCTCAGGCGACTGGTACATAATTGTAGATAGTGACAAATGCGACGGCTGCGGTAAGTGTGTAGAGGCATGTCCTAAGAACGTCCTGGAAGTGATAACTGATGACTATGACGATAAGGTGGTGGCAATAAGAAAAGAACACCACAAGAACATCAAATACGTCTGCGCTCCCTGCAAGCCGACCAGTGGACCCAGAGATGTAAGATGCCAGAAAGCATGCCCTACCGGAGCCATTACACATTCCTGGTGATGCCTGTAGGCTACAAGAATAATTGACAAGCAGAGACCGCTGGTGTAAAGTCAAGAAGCTATGCTGGGAATGGGATGCGCTGGCGGGTAATGTACAGAGGACACTTAGGGCCACGTTGACTGAGGCGTGGCTCTTTGATTTAATATCTGTGACTACCGTTCCAACAAAGGAGTTTCAAGGTTGCTGAAGGACATTGACCCAAAAGTTGCTGACGCTATCGCGCAAGATGAGCTGAGACAGCGGGTCACTATAAACTTAATCGCCTCCGAGAACTATGCCTCGCGAGCAGTGCTTGAGGCGCAGGGCTCCATGCTCACAAATAAGTACGCCGAGGGCTACCCGGGGAAGCGTTATTACGGAGGCTGCCAGAATGTTGACCTGGTCGAGGAATTGGCAATAGAGCGAGCTAAGAAGCTTTACAATGCCGAACACGCCAATGTGCAACCGCATAGCGGAGCGCAGGCAAATATGGCAGCCTATTTCACTCTACTGGAAGAGAAGGATAAAGTGCTTGCGATGAGCCTGGCTCACGGGGGTCACCTCACCCATGGCAGCAGGGTCAACTTTTCCGGCAGGTTCTTCAACTTCATTACCTACGGAGTAAGCAGAGAAACTGAGACAATAGACTACGACCATGTGGAAAAACTGGCTCTGGAACATAAGCCCAAGCTCATAGTTGCGGGCGCAAGTGCTTATCCCAGGATAATAGATTTCGCAAGGTTCCGTCAAATAGCTGACAGAGTGAATGCAAAACTCGTTGTTGATATGGCTCACCTGGCAGGATTGGTCGCTGCCGGAGTACATCCTTCACCTGTTCCCTTCTCAGAAATAGTCACCGCCACCACTCACAAGACCTTGAGAGGACCCCGGGGAGGGATTATCCTTTGCCAGGGAAAATGGGCTTCGGCAGTAAATAGCAACGTCTTCCCCGGCATGCAAGGAGGACCTCTCATGCATATAGTAGCCGCGAAAGCGGTGGCTTTGCATGAGGCAATGCAACCCTCGTTCGCTTCATATCAGCGGAAAGTTCTCCAGAACGCAAGGATACTGGCGGACGAGCTTAAGAGCCAGGGGCTACGCCTCATTTCAGGCGGGACAGACACCCATCTCATACTTGTCGACCTGTCACCGATAGGCATAACAGGCAGAACAGCCGAACAAGCACTTGACACCGTAGGAATAACCGTAAACAAAAATACCATTCCCTTCGACCCCCGTCCGCCTCAAATCGCCAGCGGAATCAGATTGGGCACCCCCGCGGTAACCAGCCGCGGTTTTGGGGAAAAGGAGATGGTACACATTGGCAATCTTATTGGCAAAGTGCTCTCAAACCTGGGCAACGAAAAGGTTTACAGCGAAGCTCGCCAGAAGGTGACTGAGATAGTCGACAAATTCCCTGTACCTGGAATAGACTAACAGCTTGCCGTCAGTGGCTCTACATGGTATAATTAGCCAATCTTGGCTTAGAAATAGGTTTTAAATTTAAGGAGTGGGCACTTGCGCGACTATGAGCTTATCGTGATATTCAATCCCGAGATCCCCGAAGAGGAAATGCCAGCCGACATAGATAAGGTTAGCGAGTTCATAACCGCCAGAGGAGGCAGCATAACCGAGGTCAAACGCTGGGGTAAACGAAAGTTAGCATATCCTATAAAGCGTCGCAGAGAAGGAAACTATGTGTTAACACTTGCCAAGATTGCCCCCGAGAAGACTGCGGAACTAGAGGCTAATTTGCGAATCTCAGAGAAGATCCTGCGCCATATGCTGGTTAGAGTGGGCGATTAAAGCCAGGGGGGAAGGAGTTCTAAGATGGTGGGGTTGAATAAGGTCATAATCATCGGAAATGTGGGGACTGATCCTGAGATGCGCTTCACCCCTAACGGTAATCCGGTGACCTCGTTTTCCATCGCCACCGGCCGAACTTACACCACCCCTGAGGGCGAGCGGAAACAGGAAACGGAATGGTTTAATGTAGTAACATGGAACAGGCTGGCTGAGCAGTGCAACCAGTTCTTGACCAAAGGGCGAATGGCGTATGTCGAGGGTAGGCTGAGAACCCGCTCCTGGGAAGGACAGGACGGGCAAAAGCACTGGCGTACTGAAATAATCGCCAATAGGGTTCTCTTCCTTGACCGGCGCCCAGCGGGTACGCTTCCTGAAGGAGGAACTGAGGCTGGCTCCGAAGAAGACCTGGAACCGAGTGACATTCCTTTCTAACAACTAGCTAGAAAAACAAAATTCAAAGCAAGAGAGTTCTAACAAAATGCCAAGACCGACAGGCTCTACAACAAAGGATAGGGAACAACGAGGCAGAGGCAAAGGCAGATACATTCCCAAGAGAAAGGTTTGCTCTTTCTGCGCAGGCAAAGCATCTGCCATTGACTACAAGGATGCGCCCTCTTTGCGCCGCTACATTTCGGACCGGGGTAGAATAGAGCCCAGGCGAAGAACAGGCGTCTGCGCCAAACACCAGCGTACTCTGTGTGTCGCTCTTAAGCGGGCTCGGCATATTGCCCTGCTACCTTACACTTCAGAGCACATCCACCAGAGCGGGAGCTTCAGCCCCAGAGACAGAGAGCAACACTCCGGTTGACCGCTGTCTGGTAGAACCACAGTTAGATAGACTAACCCTGTAGCGGGGACTATGTCTTGAGCAGAAAACTTAAGCCCCAACCCAAACTATCGGTTGCCAAGCGCCAACCTCCCCGATGGCAACGAGAGCGCAATTTAGTTCTTATTGTCTGGATTGTCATCTCCTTAGCCATCGTTATAGCTCTGGGACTGGTTGGCTACTGGAGCTACGACACCTATGTAGCTGCATGGCATAAGCCAGTAGCCAAGATACATAAAACCGTCCTTGGCAATGAGACTGTTTTAGGCAACAGAACCGTCCTCGGTGATGAAACCATCGTAAAGATGGACTATTACGTTAAAATGCTGCGGCTTCAAATTATTAACTCGGGGCAAACAACCATTGACACAACCACGCTTCCCTACAAGACGCTACGAGACATCGAGGATAGCGAACTTATCAGAAGAGCAACTTCAGAGCTGGGCATCCAGGTTACCCAACAGGAGATATCCGATGAAATCAACAGCTATCTCACCGCTGCGGTCTCAGGTGAGGGCAATTCAACGCAGGACTTAGCTGAACTATATGAGAAATGGCTCGACCTGGTCCGCCTCACCGATGCCGAATACCGAGGGGTCGTAGAATCAACCTTGCTTCGCGAAAAGCTGGCAGACTATCTCAAAGAGCAACAGCCTGAAACGACAAAACAAGTGCACCTTCATGCAATACTGATTGACACCGAGGAGAAAGCATTAGAAGTCATAGAACGGGCAGGTAGTGGAGAGGACTTCACCGCTCTCGCCACCGAGCTCTCTATAGACGAAGAATCCAAGAAATATGGGGGCGACCTTGGCTGGGTTCCCAAGGGCGTCCTCATTACAGAACTTGATAACGCCGCCTTCAAAATGGGGGTGGGCGAATTGAGCGAGCCTATAATGACTTCTAAGGGCTATTACATTATCACATTATCGGAGATAGATGAAAACAGACCGCTGGATGACGCTTACAGGGACATTCTTGCTGCCACAGAATTCGATAACCTGCTCAACACGCTCAGAACAGCGAGCGCAATCGAGGACTACCTCGACCGAGATAAGATAGACTGGGCTATAGATAAAATCGTATAGAAAAATTGAGAGAGAACAGTGGTCAAGAAAGAAAGTATCCACATAGGGCTATTGGGGCTTGGAGTGGTGGGCGGCGGAGTCGCCAAAACCCTGCTCGAGAAGACAGATGCTATAGCTCAACAGGTGGGCTGTCCACTGATAATAAAGAGGGTTTTAGTCAGAGACATCGCCAAGAAAAGACCAGTTAATGTCCCCACCCACCTCCTCACCACTGACCCCAAAGAGATACTTAACGACCCCGAAATAGACATCGTAGTCGAAGTCGTTGGCGGCGAGGCTGAGGCTTTTGGCTATATAAAAGGGGCGCTCACTAAAGGGAAGCATATCGTCACAGCCAATAAGGAGGTTATCTCCAAACATAGCTCTGAACTTTTCGCTTTAGCCAGCAAGCATAGAGTTGACATCCGCTATGAAGCCAGCGTCGGCGGCGGCATCCCCTTAATCGCTCCGTTCAAACGAGACCTTCTAGCGAATAACATACTAGCTATCCATGCCATCATCAACGGCACCACCAACTATATCCTCACCAGAATGGCAAAGGATGAGCTTGATTTCGCCACCGCTCTAAGACAAGCTCAGGAACTGGGTTATGCTGAAGCAAATCCTGCCAACGACATCGAGGGGGTGGACGCTGCCTACAAGCTAGCTATACTCGCCACGCTTGCTTTTCGTACCGAGGTACATCCAGATGACATTCATTATGAAGGCATATCCCGCCTCACCGCTCGCGACTTCCGCTACGCTAAAGAACTCGGATATGCCATAAAACTGCTCGCCATCGCCAAAAAGGAAAAAAACGCCATCCAGGTACGAGTGCATCCCGCCTTTGTCCCCGAGGATGTACTGCTTGCCAATGTGGATGGGGCATTCAACGCAATCCAGGTTGAGGGCGATTTAACAGGCAAGGTCATCTTCTACGGACAAGGTGCAGGCTCTCTGCCTACCGCCAGCGCCGTGGTGGCGGATGTCATTCAGGTTGCACAAAACATCGAACTGGGCTTGCGCCCAAAACCACAGTTAAAGCTTCACAAAGCCAAAAGACTCATGCCTATTGCAAAAATCAAGACCCGCTATTACATGAGATTGACTGTAGCCGATAGTCCAGGAGTGCTTGCTCAAATCTCGAAGATACTGGGCGACCACTCAATCAGCATTGCCTCGGTAATCCAGAAAGAAGCAGATAAAAAGGCAGGAACTGCCGAGATAGTGATAATGACCCACCCCGCCCTGGAGTCGGCTCTGCAAAAGGCACTGAAAAAGACCGAGAAACTGGCTGTGGTAAAAGAGATCGGCAACTTTATCAGGGTTGAGGACTAATGCGTGCAATAAGAGAGTGCATTCTCACTAAGTACAAGGATTTTCTTCCCGTAACCCCGAAGACCCCCATAGTTACAATCGGAGAAGCCAATACCCCTCTGGTGAGGTCGAATAGATTAGAGCGAGACATCGGATGCGGCGAGCTATATTTCAAGCTCGAGGGATGCAACCCCACTGGCTCCTTCAAAGACCGTGGCATGGTAGTCGCTGTAGCCAAGGCTGTGGAAGCCAAAAGCCCCACCATCATCTGTGCGTCGACAGGCAATACCAGCGCCTCGGCAGCAGCCTACGGTGCGGTCTACGGACTTAGAGTATTCGTCGTCGTGCCCAAGGGGAATATCGCGCTGGGCAAGCTCGCCCAAGCCATAGTCTACGGCGCCAAAATCATAGCCATAAATGATAATTTCGATAAAGCCCTGGAATTGGTACGAGCTCTCACAGAGAAACACCCCATTACCCTGGTCAACTCGCTAAATCCCTACCGCATTGAGGGGCAGAAAACGGCAGCCTTCGAAATCGTGGATGTCTTGGGCGATGCCCCGGATTATCTATTCATACCTGTAGGAAACGCTGGAAACATCACGGCGTACTGGAGAGGCTTTGTCCAATATAAGCAAGCAGGCAAGGCAAAGAACACTCCCAAGATGATGGGATTCGAGGCAGAGGGTTCAGCAGCTATCGTGCAGGGGAAGCCTATCGCCAAGCCTCAGACAATAGCCTCAGCTATTCGCATCGGCAATCCTGCTAGCTGGAAAGGTGCTGTAGCTGCCAGAGATGAGTCCGGCGGCGTCATCGACTGCGTCAGCGACGAAGAGATTCTGAATGCCTACGGGCTACTTGCCAGTAAGGAAGGCATCTTCGGCGAACCTGCGTCTGCCGCTTCCCTGGCGGGACTTATTAAAAAAGCTAAGAGCGGCGCCGACTTCTCTAAAAAAAGGGTGGTCTGCATAATCACAGGGACAGGGCTCAAAGACCCTGACACCGCCCTCAAGGGCGCCCCCTCCATACCCGAGATACCAGCAGCCCTGAAAGCGATTGAGAAGGTCATACTTCAAGGCTGAGCCTTATATAACCAACCCGTAGGCACCCCGGAGGCAAAGACATGATAGATAAAGCCAAGATTGAGAAAGCAGTAAATTCCATCATTACAGCGATTGGAGAAGACCCCAAGCGCGAGGGTTTGGTTGGCACCCCAAGACGCATCGCCGAAATGTACGCCGAGGTTTTCGCAGGCATTTACGAGGACCCCAGAGAAGAACTGCGCATAGGCTTCGAAGAGGGTCATCGCGAGATGGTGATTCTCAAAGATATAGCGTTCTACTCCATGTGTGAACATCACTTCCTCCCTTTCTACGGTCTGGCTCACGTAGGATATATTCCCAACGGACGAGTTGTGGGAGCCAGCAAGGTAGGGAGGGTAATTGAGATTTTAGCCAAACGTCCCCAGCTTCAGGAGCGATTGACCACACAGATTGCCAATACTATGGTAGAGGTCCTGGAGCCAAAAGGCGTTGCTGTGGTCATCCAGGCTGAACATCTGTGCATGACCATGCGAGGCGTTAAAAAACCGGGCAGCAATATCGTCACCTCTGCCATGAGAGGCCTGTTCCAGAAAAGCCCGCTTACCCGCTCCGAGTTCCTCTCTTTGGTACAGAGCAAATAGCCAAGCATGAGAAACCAGAGGACTACCGAATGACACTCCATAAAAGAGACCGTAAACTCATTGAAGCCCCTGAAGGAAGAGGGCAGGTTCTTAAAGAAGGCAAAGTAGTAGCAGAAGTCAGCTATACCCTATTTGTTGAAATGTTAGAGACAGGCGCAAAGTCATTTGGGATACCAAAGGAGACACGCCTAAAACATAAGTCAGTCACAGGCAAGATATCGGTTACGGATGGAAATATAACACTTGCTCCCAACGCCGCAGGCCTTTCAGGACCTTTCCTCCTGGTTATGCAAGATAGTCGAGAGGTTTATTTCTTTATTGATAGCCGTTCTACCAGGGCTAACCCTGTCCGACAAGAATATGAAATACAAGGCAGTGGCAACAAACTTTAGCTTTAGCTCCTCCTTTTTCAATACTCCTAATGTTAACCTTGACAAGGCTTAGATAGAGATGTATATTGACCGCACCAGCGATTGCCGCTTTTCCATATAAAGTCCTCATAATATCAAAAAAAGGAGGTCTCCATGAGCGCTCAGCAATTCAAGTACTTGTTCACTCCCATCAAAATCGGACCCTTCACGGTAAAAAACAGGATAATGGTGTCGCCTCATGGCCCATTGATGGCCGAATTGGGCTTGCCAACCGAGGAATTCATCCACTACGAGATCAATAAAGCAAAAGGTGGGGCGGGTTGGGTATGCATGTCTGTGGGCTATACCACGCCCCGCGACACGTGGTTCATGAGACCCAATGGCGGACACTTCGACCGGCATATCTGGGCCTGGCAGAAAGAGATAATACCAGGATTCAAGAAAATTGCCGACGGTGTTCACGAATACGGCGCCAGGTGCAGCTTCCAGCTTTACTCAATCAACCTGGGGAATAAGAAAGGGCCATCATGTATCCCAGACTGCAACTTTGCCGACCAGATGTGGGAGCCCATGACCAAAGAGGATATAAAGGAATACCTTGATTACCACCGTATTTGTTGCGAAAACGTGATGGCGGCCGGCTTCGACGGCATAGATATACATAACCACTCCGGGGTATGTACTGATTTCCTCTCAGCCAGTATTAACAAGCGCACCGATGAATACGGCGGTTCCCTGGAAAACCGAGCCAGGCTGCTCATGGAAACCATCGAGGTCACCAGAAAAGTAGTCGGAAAGAACAAGGCCATCGGCTACACTCTAACCGTAGACGACCTGCTGCCCGGTTCGATTGTACCGGATGAGGCAGTGCAGCTTGCCAAGATGCTGGATAAGGACAAAAAGGTTGATTATATGTTTTGCGGCATCGGCAGGGAGACCCAATCAATGCATATGTACTTCGGTCCCCACTATCTCCCGCCTGCCTACCAGTCGTACGCTGTGGAGCAAATCAAAGAGGTAGTGAAGAATATCCCCATAGTCGCCGTGGGCAGGATCAACGACCCCATGCTGGCGGAGAGCCTCATCGCTGAGGGCAAGACCGACATCGTAGCTATGGCCAGACCCCTCATCGCCGACCCGGAATTGCCCAACAAGGCAAAAGAGGGGAGGCTGGACGATATTCGACCCTGTATGGGAGACAACCTGAACTGCGTAAAGTACATGCTGGACGGGCAGCCCATAAGATGTATCTGCAATGCCACAGTGGGCATGGAGCAATTTGGGTGGGGCATCGGGGGTATGAAGAAGGCGGCAACCAAGAAAAAGGTAGTGGTAGTCGGCGGAGGGCCCGCCGGGCTGGAGGCAGCCAGAGTCGCCGCACTGAGGGGGCACGATGTGACCCTGTATGAGAAAGCCAAGGAACTGGGCGGGCAGGCCTTGCAGGCGGAGAAGCTGCCGGGCAGGGAGGAAATGGGGGGCCTCGTCAGGTGGCAGAAGATACAGCTCCCCCAGGCAGGTGTGAAGATAGTCATCGGCACCGAGGTAACATCGCAGATGATTCTGAACATGAAGCCCAAACCAGATGTTGTGATAGTAGCAACCGGCGCCGAGTGGATGCGCAACGCCTTCTCCGGACAGAGCACCGCAGAAGTAGTAGGGTGGCAACAGGACAACGTGTTCACCCCGAGCGATGTTATCCTGGGAAAGGCCAAGATCGGGAAGAAGGCCGTTATCTGGGATGCCAGGCAGGATATAACCGCCATAGCCATTGCCGAGATTCTCGCCGACCAGGGCTGCCACGTAGAGATACTAGCCCCCACTCCCTTTATAGGCAGCCTGGATCAGATAAAGGACATGACATGGTTCCACACCATGCCCAGAATTCTGAAGAAAGGGGTAAAGCTCAGCCCCCAATCCTTCCTATTCATGGTTGCAGACAAGACCCTTACCGTAATCGATATCCATACCATGGACGCACGGGAAATTACCGATATAGACACCGTAGTACTGATAGCAGGCAAGAGCCCAATTGACCACCTCTACAACGAGCTTGAAGGCAAAGTCAAAGAGCTCTATAAGATAGGGGACGCCAGGAATCCGCACGACATAGGTACTGCCAACCGTGACGGCCACCTCATAGGAAGGTGGATATAGGAGGCGGGAAAGGTATAGCATAAACCACGCATATGGTGTAAAATAGAGGCTAAGGTAGCAAACAGGGGCAGTCTTGGGTAACAATCGCCATTGTGTTGTAATTTTTTCGATAGCAAGCTACCAAGTACTGCCCCTGTAGCTTTGCCGCAGGCGATACATCAGCAATACCAGAGCACATATATGGCGGAACAAGGCCAGAAAACGCCCCAGGAGACCACCCACCCTTCATACCCACAAAAAAACGACAGCAAAGGCGTCTGGTTTGTCGCTGAACACAAAGAAGGCAAGTTAGAGAAGTCCTCCTTAATACTTGCCGGAGAAGCCCTCTCTGTAGCCACAAAGCTTGGCGAAGAGACAGCAGTCATACTCATTGGGAACCAAGTCAAAGACCTCGCAGAACAATTCGGCTCCTACGGAATAGACAAAGCATTTGTGATTGAAGATAAGCTTCTAGAAAAATACACTGCTGAGCTCTACATAGCCGCCCTGGAGCAGGCTGTCAAATCAAATAAACCCTCCGTCATCCTGTTTGCCACGACACCTGTGGGAAACGATTTAGCGCCCAGACTCGCTGCACGGCTTAAAGTGGGATTGGTTGCCCGCTATACCGAGATAGAGGTAGATAAAGAGAAAAACCTGACTGTACGCAGGCCCATACACGGAGGAAAAGCCCAGGCTACTGTAGCACCACTCAGGAAGCCCCTGATAGGAACCATAGACCCTCAACTGTTAACCATGCAGAAAGCCTCTGTAGCAAAGAAGACTCAAGTTGTCGAATTAAAGACAAAGCTCGACCCCAGTAACACTAAAACCAGGTTCCTCGATTATCTCAAAGCTGACCCATGCGCAGTATGCGTGAGCGAGGCGGAGATCGTTGTCGGAGTAGGCAAAGGGCTGGCAAGTGCCGATAATCTTAAGGCAATCGAAGAGCTGGCTCGAATCCTGGGAGCCTCCATCGGCGGGAGCAGACGCGCCACCGACGAACACTGGATTGTTGATGAGCGAAGAATCGGGCTAACCGGAAAAACCATAGCCCCCAGGCTATATCTCATATGCGGCATATCCGGAGCCTTCCATCACACCCTGAGCATAAAAGGCTCCCAACTGATGGTAGCTATAAACACCGATAAGAGCGCTCCCATAGCTAAATTGGCTGACCTGGTAATAGTGGGCGACATGCACAAGGTAATACCCGAACTGACAAAGCAATTGCGCGAAGTAATGAAACCAACGACTTGATAATGCTGAGATGATAAAAATCATAGTCTGCGTCAAACAAGTTCCCGACCCAACCGTCGTTAAATTCAACATAGAAACCGGTAAACTCGATAACGTTAACTATCTAATCGACCCCGTAGACGAAGTAGCTGTAAGCGAAGCTATTAGAGTCAGGGACAGAGACGGCGGCGAAGTCACTGTAATCAGCCTGGGACCACCTCATGCAGAAGAAGCACTGAGAACAGCCTTGAAAATGGGGGCTAACGAGGCAATTCATCTATTTGATGAAGCCTTCGATAACCTCGACTCGTATTCAACCTCTGTTATCATAGCCAAACAAATAGCCAAGCTGGAGTACGACATCGTCCTGTGCGGCAGAGAATCAGCAGATGAAAACAACGGCTTCATGGGGGCAGCCATGGCAGAATGGCTGGATTTACCACTGGTTACAGCCGTTACCAGATTGGATGTCTTCTCAGATACTAAGACGGCTCGAGTGCACCGCCGCCTCAGGGGAGGAGACAGGGAAATCCTGGAGTGCTCTTTGCCAGCTGTCTTCACCGTGGAGACCGTGCTCCGCAAACCTGTATATGCGCCGCTCAAGACCATCCTGGCCGGTCTCAAAAAAGAGGTGAAGAAGGTTGATGCCAAGTCATTAGGTGTAGATGCAAGAAGCATTGAGCCAGCAGTGGCTATGTTGAGCATCTCCCAGCCCAAGCCCAGATTGAAAAAGACCGCCACCATAGACAGCAAGCTATCCGCACACGAAAGAATGAAGCTACTCATGTCAGGCGGTGTCCAGCAGAAGGGTTCGAAGACCATCGAAAAGCCCCCGATAGATGCAGCAAAGGAAATCATACAGTTCCTCATTAACAACGGCATCATCACAAAATAACAGCCCCTTCCCTGAATTTGCGATGCTCCAACCAAGTCCTCTTCCAACATAATTTGCCATTTCTCCACGTCTGCAAACCGCACCACTTCCCGGCAATGACTTCCTTCAGATGAGCACGAACTAAGAACACTCGAGTTAAAGGAGAAAATGAGAGCTTATTGCCTATAGATGGCAATATATGGCTATGTATCGGCATAAATTACCGTCAATAGACTTGCGCTTCATATCAATCTCGGTTAATCTTACGGTTGTTAGCACTCTCATCAAGAGAGTGCTAATTAGCGAGAGTGGCAACAATAAGCAACTATATAGAAAGGGAGGTTGGAGATAGATGGCAATGAATCTGAAGCCTTTGGCAGACCGGGTTGTTATAAAGCCGCTAACAAAGGAAGAGGTCACTAAAGGTGGCATCGTCATTCCCGACACCGCCAAAGAGAAGCCGCAAGAGGGCGAGATCGTAGCTGTTGGACCTGGCAAGATGGGCGAGGACGGGAAGAGGATCGAGATGGAGTTGAAGAAGGGCGACCGCGTGATTTACGCCAAGTACGCCGGCACCGAGTGGAAATACGAAAACGAGGAATACCTGATACTACGTGAAAGCGACATCCTTGCTAAGCTTAGCAAATAAGGGATGGTCTGTGCCTAAAACTAGAGGAGGAAGATAAATGGCAAAACAGATAGCGTATGATGAGGAAGCCAGACGTGCCCTAAAGCGAGGAATCGACGCCCTCGCTCAGGCAGTCAAGATAACCCTGGGACCCAAGGGACGTAACGTTGTGCTCGACAAGAAATGGGGGCCCCCGAGCGTTTGCAGCGACGGCGTCACCATAGCTAAAGAGATCGAACTGAAGGACCCCTTCGAGAACATCGGCGCGCAGTTGATTAAAGAAGCTGCCACCAAGACCAACGATGTCGCCGGCGATGGCACCACCACCGCTGTGGTCCTAGCTCAAGCCATGCTGCATGAGGGAATGAAGAACGTAGCAGCAGGCGCAAATCCCATGTCTCTGAAGAAGGGCATTGAGAGAGCCGTATCAGTAGTACTAGATGAACTCAAGAAGATGGCAATCCCGATAAAAGGCAAGGAGCAGATAGCCCAGGTTGCCAGCCTTTCCGCCCACGAAAACGAGATCGGCGCTCTCATTGCCGATGTCATGGAGAAGGTGGGCAAAGACGGCGTAATAACCGTAGAGGAATCCAAGGGCGTCAAATTTGAAACCGAGTATGTAGAGGGCATGGAATTCGACCGCGGTTTTATCAGCGCCTACTTCATCACCAACGCAGAGCGCATGGAAGCTGCTTTAGAGGACCCATACATCCTGATCACAGATAAAAAAATCTCTGCTATTTCCGAAATCCTGCCCCTGCTGGAGAAGCTGCTCCAGGTCTCGAAGAACCTCGTGGTCATCGCAGAGGACGTCGAGGGCGAGGCTCTAGCCACATTGGTAGTAAACAAGCTACGCGGCACCCTGAACGTCATCGCAGTGAAAGCCCCGGGCTTCGGCGACCGCAGAAAAGCCATGCTCGAGGATATCGCCATCCTAACTGGCGGCCAAGTTATCAGCGAGGAAATTGGACGAAAGCTAGATTCAGCAACTATTAAAGACCTGGGTCGCGCCCGCAAGGTGGTCTCCAATAAAGATGATACCACCGTTGTTGAAGGCAAAGGCTCAGATGACGATATCAAAGGACGAATCAAGCAAATTAAGGCTCAGATAGACGAGACTACCTCCGACTTCGACCGCGAGAAGCTACAGGAAAGACTTGCCCGCCTGGCTGGTGGCGTGGCAATAATCAAGGTCGGCGCTGCTACCGAGGTCGAGCTCAAAGAGAAGAAACACCGCGTGGAGGACGCTCTTTCCGCTACCCGCGCTGCTGTTGAGGAAGGCATACTACCCGGCGGCGGAGTAGCTCTTCTCAACACCATACCTGCTCTGGACAAGATTAAGGCGGAAGGAGATGAGGCAACCGGCATAGCCATTGTGAGACGCGCCCTCGAGGAGCCTCTGCGCCAGATTGCTATAAACGCCGGCATGGAAGGCTCTGTAGCAGTAGACGCCGTTAAGAAGTCTAAGAAGGGTATTGGTTACGATGCGGATAAGGACGAATATGGCAACATGATAGAGCGGGGAATCATAGACCCAGCCAAGGTAACCCGCGCTGGGTTGGAGAACGCCGCCAGCATCGCGGCTATGGTACTGACCACCGAAGCATTGATCACCGATCTCCCCGAGAAAGTGCCACCGATGATGCCAGGTGGTGGTGGTGGAATGGGCGGCATGGGCGGAGGCGGAATGGAAGGCATGTACTAAACAGTCTGAAGGTTACGAAATAAATGAGGGCTGCGGCTTAAGCCGCAGCCCTCATTTTATCCCTAGCCCAGTGAAATGCTATAGCCTGAGCAACTTCTGCAGACGTCCCTTGTTGCGAGCAGGTCCCACCAGCGCCAGGCTGAGCTTGCTGGTGAGGAACAGCTCACGCGCTACCCGCCGTATCTCGCTTGCGGTGATAGCATCCACTATAGCCACCACCTCATCGACAGTAAGTATTTTCCCATTAAGTAACTCCTGCCCCCCCATCCAGCCTGCTACGCTGCGGGTATCCTCCATGCGCAATAGAAGGCGCCCCTTCCCCATCTCCTTGGCTTTAGTAATTTCAGCTTCGGGAATCGGTTCATCTCTGAGACGCATGAGCTCACTCAGAACTGCCTCTACAGTCAAGTCCAGCTTCTTGGGGTCGACACCCGCATATATTGCAAGCGAACCCGAGTCACGGAAATAAGTTACATGACTGTGAATATCGTAAGCTAGCCCTCTCTTCTCACGAAGCTCCAGGAAAAGACGGCTGCTCATACCCTCTCCAAGCACAACGTTCAGTAGATCCAGGATGAAACGGTCAGGGTGTTGATGAGATACACCGCGCACCGACAGGCAGAGATGCACCTGTTCTGTCTTTCGGGACTCAGCTCTAAGACGGGGTGCATCCTGGCTGTTTTCAGCAGGAAACAAGGCTCCAGCCACCCCCACAGTCCAGTCCCCAAAGGCTTTGGCGACAGAATCCACTACCTCTTCATGACTGATGTCCCCCGCAACACTGAGCACAGTATTTCCTGGGATATAAAATCGAGGCAGGTAATCCAGAACCATCTGGCGGCTGATGGCACTGACCGTATCCTTGTTCCCAGCAATATCGCGCCCCAATGCCTGGTCGGGCCACATAACCTCATCGATAAGGATGTCCACCCGGCTCTGGGGTGAATCCATGCTCATGTTCAATTCTTCTATAATTACCTTGCGTTCGTTCTCCATCTCCACGGGGTCGAACTTGGAATTGCGGAGCATATCTACCAACAAGTCGAGAGCCACCAGGTAATGAGGGCGAGCCACTTTAACCCAGTAGACCGTCAACTCTTTATCTGTACCACCGTTGAGCACACCGCCGACACCGTCTATAGTCTCAGATATTTCCTTGGCTGTGGGGCGCTTCTCCGTGCCCTTAAAGCAGAGGTGCTCCACAAAGTGAGACAACCCAGCCTCGTGGGGTTGCTCATACCTCGACCCGGCACCTATGAAGATACTGATACACACAGAGCGAGTATGTGGCATGGCGCTGGTAACTATCCGCAATCCATTGTTCAGAACAGTCTTTTGAAACACAGCTAACCTCTGGCTCTCTAATAGTAAAATAGGGCTTCCGCCCGCCTAATCATTTTAAAGTGCTCCTGAAGCCCTGTCAAACACAAGTCTATTCCCTGGGGGGCGGAGAGAACATGGTCACAGAGCGAACAGCCCGGCTTAAAGGCTTATCCTTGAGCGCTCTCAGTATAGAGTCACTATGCCAATCAAACGAAAAGTCCGGTGAACGTAACAGCGTTTCATGTATATTGTCCTCCTGAACTATATCAAATATACCCTCAATCTGATTATCGTTTAGCTTTTCATACAACTTGCGTGCCCAGTAGCCTACCTGAAGCTCTTTGGAAAGTTTCTTCCTCCAGCGCTTCTCGTAACTACTTAGCCGCCTCGCTGAAAGGTCGTCCGCAGCCAGCGCCTCATGTATAACTTCAGCGGCTATATCAGCGCACAGCAGCCCATAGTATATACCACCCCCCGTGGTGGGCTTCACCTGACCAGCCGCATCCCCCACTACTACAA
>Ga0315286_10002043_pt1 | contig 18661 bp, 14 predicted proteins | sample YL17G10_0_MG_FD_205038 | JGI IMG/M metagenome (GOLD analysis project Ga0315286, IMG submission 205038) | Sediment microbial communities from Yellowstone Lake, YNP, Wyoming, USA - YL17G10_0 | ecosystem: Environmental > Aquatic > Freshwater > Lake > Sediment | place: USA: Wyoming | collected... | reverse complement strand
GTCGAAGGGTTTAGGTCGTAAGTGTGCCCAGCAAACGGAGCGTCCTCCCAAGCCATACATAGCTTATCCAACCCCAATGGGGTCCTGGGTACGGTCACAACTTGACTTGGGGTGCTTACAGGCGAACGCCCCACGCGCCTGAGGCGCGCGGTGACCCCGGGACTCGATACTTCCGGCCCGAAGGCTCAACGGTTTTCAAGTTCTAGCGAGTTTGTGTTGTCCCGTGCTTCCGGGTTCGTCCTGTGTCGTCACGTTTTATTTGCATCGCGTTTACAGACCAGTACGCGTGCCCCCAATGGTGTCGGAGGCCCGGCGGAATGAACCCCCCACAGGATCGAAGATGTAATGGAGTTAGTCACAAGGGCAGTTCGATGGTTCTAGGCGAACGAACTCATGCATCCGCTACCAGGTTTAGACGTGTCCCTGCGCGCGTATCACGAATGGTCGGCCCCGCCTGGGATGAACTCGAGTGGCGCGCCGGAGGGGATGAGCGGCTCCAGAAAAGTGCTCTTTACATAATCTACCAGTATGCGACCTACGTGGCTGAACACCCAGGTGTGGTGCGCGGCGACATTCTCTCTCTCTTGAGGGTCTATGACCAGGTTGTAGAGGTGAGGTGTCGGCAGTATCTCCGCCGCATCCCACATGTACTTCTGCCTCACCAGCACCGCTTTCCAGTCGCACCACTTGACGCCGTATAGCTGGTCTTTCAGCCAGAATGGAAAACCGTCCCGGTTGGATTTCTCCTGCTCTCCCGTTAGGAACAAGCCCTGGTCTATCCCATCGATAACCCTGTCAGCAGGTACCTCGCAACCGCACCATTTCAAAGTGGTCGTGAACATGTCGGTGATGTGCACGATCTCGTTGCTCATGCGACTGGAGGGTATCCTGTTAGGCCAGCGGAAGATACAGGGCGTTCGCAGCGACCCCTCCATTCCTGTGAAATAGGAGCCCTCGAAGATGCCCGCTGTGCCGCGCCATGGTAGCGTTTCCTCAGGCCCGTTGTCCCCAAAGAACACGACAATTGTATTATCGGCGATGCCCAGTTCCTCCAGCAGGTCGAGCAACTCGCCGAAGTCGTGGTCCATCTGGATGAGGCAGTCCGCGAAATCGCCTTTACCGGTAATACCGGCGAACTCCTCGCGGGGCAGCATCGGAAAGTGCAGCATGGAATGGCAGTAGTAGAGGAAGAACGGCTTGCCTGATTCCGCGCTGCGGCGGATGAACTCGAACGCGCGCTTCTGGTATTCACAGTCGATTTCCCGGCGCACTTCAACGGTCAACTGCTCCACCTGCCGGACACCTGAGCCGCTGCTGCCCTCCAGCACGTATGAGACCGGGTCCCGCGCCGGGTCGTACCAGGGGTCCTGTGACCAGAGAGCTTCGTCGTAACTGCGGGGCACGCCGTACCAGGAATGGAAGCCGTGGTCTGTAGGCCACCTGCCTTCACTGTCCCCGAGGTGCCACTTCCCCAGTATCATGGTTTCGAAGCCGGCCTCCGAAAGGATCTCGGCAGTTGTACGTTCCCATGCAACCAACCCGCCTACCGCCATTCCCGGGACCGGAATAGTGTAAGTCCCGGAGCGTACGGAGTACCGCCCCGTCAGCAGCGCCGAGCGCGACGGAGTGCACTGCGCCTCAGGGGCGAAATTTGTGAGCCTGGTACCTTCAGAGGCGAACCGGTCTATGCGGGCTGTGTCCGCACCCCTGAGAATCCCTCCCCCGTAGCATCCAAGCTCGCCGAGGCCCAAGTTGTCTACAAAGAAGTAGATAATGTTGGGTTGTGCATTTTCCGGCATAGTCGATACCACCCTCGTGTCCAGGGTTCAGATTCGCGTTTAAAAGACTTGATAAGGGTCCCGGTTCGTGCCAGAAGCATTATACCCGTTATACCCACAAGCCTCCTAAATCTGCGGTATCCTAGCACGATTCTCACTTTTCAAGCACGAACTCTTGGCCCCTCGCGAGTCTACATCAGTATATGAGTCGCAATCAGCGTCTCGACCTCATTGCCGTGTTTCAGCAGTGATTGTATCGAGAAGTGAATTGACTTTACGTACACTACATGATCAATGGTGTCGGAGGGGGGACTCGACCCCCCACAGGATTGAAACGCATTAAACTGAGGAACACGAGTTAATAGTGAGTATGCCTGCTTCCAGGTGAAGAGACCGCTTCCCCGGGCTGACAGCCCGCCTGACCTCTCGAATCCTCCAATGCGTCTCCGTTCCGGAAAGAAAATGTGGCTGCGTGGTAAGATGTCGGCTGAGATGCATGAACTGAAAGCAAACGGAATCGGCTTTGTCGCAGGCCACTGGCCACTGAATCCAGACCTTCACACGGTGGTATTCATTCATGGATCCGGTGGAACCAGCGTCCTGTGGCATGCCCAGGTGGAAGCGCTCGCTGAAAAGATGAATGCCGTTGCCCTGGATCTTCCCGGCCATGGCCGAAGCGATGGTGAAGGGATGAGCAGTGTTGAAGACTATGCCGCGAGGGTTGAGGACTTCATTGCATCGATAGAGGCACCCCAGCCAATACTCTGCGGTCTCAGTATCGGCGGTGCAATTGTCCTACAGTTGCTCCTGGAGAAACAGGAAAAATACAAAGCCGGTATCCTAGTGAATTCAGGGGCAAGACTGAGAGTGCTGCCGCTCATATTCGAGGCAATCAATAATGACTACGAGGGTTTCGTCAACGCCTCTTACACGGGCGGCGCTTCGGAAAAGACTGACCCCTCAATGATCAAACCGCTTGTCGACAGCATGGCCGAATGCCCTCCCGTTGTTACACTGGGTGACTTCAGAGCATGCGATTCGTTCGATGTGATGGAGCGGATATCGGAGATCGACGTTCCGGTCCAGGTCCTGACCGCATCAGAGGATAGAATGACCCCCGTGAAGTATGGCAGGTATCTTGCCGACCATATCAGGAACGCCTCAATAAAGAATATTGAAGATGCGGGTCATTTTTTACCTATGGAGAAGCCCGAAGAAGTCACACAGGTAATACTTGTGTTTGTTGAATCTCTCTGAAACCGATTGCGAAAGGAGAGGGATTCGAACCCCCGGAACCTTTCGCTTAACGGTTTTCAAGTTCGTTGGAGTTCGTGTTGTCCTGTCCGTCTGGTGTTATCCCGTGCTGTCCTGTCCAGAGCTTCGTGTTATCTGGTACGTCTGGTGTCGTCCTGTATCGTCCTGTTTGGTTTGCACCGCGTTTGCAGACGATGAAAGAGGCGTGGCCATAGAGACTGCTCTCAATGCTTGAATCTTGGTGTTGCCTCAGTCTGAATATCCCCCTATCGTATCCGTCCCCGCACCCCGGTTATCCCAGTACATGTCGTTTTCAATCAGTATCATTTCTACTCGGTTCTCGTTCTGTTATGCCGAGTACTGTATTTTCGAATGAAACTGGGCTTTCTTGCACCTTTTCAATGAACAAGCGCTAGAATCATCAAAGCCGCCTGCAGCGTTACTATACTCCTGGATAATTCATCGGCGCACGCCAGCGCCGTGTCGCCGCCTTTAATCTGCTTTACTTTCGGATTCAAGACCATAGAATATAACGCAAGGCAATTATTCTTGAGGGAGGCAAGCACTCGAGGAGGGACTCCTTAGATGAAACACTATGTCGTGTCCCTAGTTCGGTATGAGAAGCCGCTTGAATCGGTGAGAAAAGCGGTGGAGATGGCAGGTGGCCTTCCCGAACTCCCACCCCAGGCAAAGGTCTTTATTAAGCCCAACATCCCTTTCTGGGAGCGCTCTTTTAAAAAAATTATGTGGGGCGTTGTCACCACCTCCAGGGTTATCGAGGACGTGGTCGTTCTCCTCAAGGAGAACGGCATAGACGATATCACTATTGGAGAAGGCCCCGTGACTTTTAAACCCAGGGACTGGGAAACCGCAGCGGATGCTTTTTCCACCCTGGGCTTGGATAAGCTTGAAAAACGCTATGGCATCAAATACCTGAATCTATTGGAGCGCCCATTCAAGAAGATAGACTTGGACGATGGTTTAGCCCTGGAATTCAGTGTCGACGCCCTCACCAGCGACTACATAATCAATCTTCCAGTCCTCAAGACCCAGCCCCAGACCAAGGTGAGCCTGGGGGCCAAGAATCTGAAGGGGCTGCTCAGCTTCCCCTCCAGAAAAACCTGTCATAATATCGATAGCGCAAGAGATCTCGACTACCACATCGCCAGGCTGTCCGCAAAGCTGCCGCCCATGTTCACCCTAGCCGATGGCATCTACACCCTTGAGTATGGACCCATATTCGGAAAACCCAGAAGGAGTGACATCCTCGCCGCCTCCCGAGATCTTCTATCTCTGGACATGGTTGGGGCGAAGCTTCTCGGTTATGAGCCATACCAAGTACGGCACCTAGCCTATATGGCCGAGGAGAGGGGAAGACCCCTTGACTTATCGGACGTGGAAGTGTCCGGAGAGCACATCGCGGATTTGGCCTCGTTTCATAAATCCGGATTGGGCTACAGCGAGAATGGCACTCTTCCTCTGGTTCTAGAGCGAATGGGAATAAAGGGTCTTAAGATCTATCAGCCCGATGATTCTATATGTAGTCATTGTGCTCCTTTGTTTCTCATGGTGACCATGGCCATTGCCACTGGCTGGAAAGGAGAGCCATTCGATAATGTCGAGATGCTCACCGGCAAGAGAATGCAGCCACAGCCAGGGATGAAAAAGACCATCCTCATGGGAGACTGCATGTGCAAAGCACATAAAAATAATCCGGCTATCCGCGAGATGATCCCTATAAAAGGTTGTCCGCCTTCTACGAAGATGGCCCTTAAGGCCATGGAAGGAGCGGGAGTCGACTATAATCCGGATATGCTATCAGGCTTGGGACAAATAATAAGTCTGTTCTCAAAGCGACTGGAAGGACGGCCGGAATTTGATGACTCATTTTACCAGGCCCAGGAATAAATAGCCGACCCTGGCGGAGGGGTAGGGATTCGACCCGCCCCACGCGACTGCGTCGCGCGGTGACCCCGGCCTCGATACTTCCAGCCCGAAGGCTCAACGGTTTTCAAGACCGCCGCACTTTCACTACCAATAGGACCGCATCGCTATCTCGAGTGCTCGATAAACCTAATTATCGATCCCATACTGTGGCCTTGGTCAGGATAAGAATGGCGGGCGGTTCTTTTGCTGTTCCGGTTGATGCTCTCACGAATTTATCGCCGGACAAACGGGCCAGAGAGGTGTGACTGGTGATAAGATATCGGCGTTGGAGGAGGCATATAAAGGAGCCGGCCGCCAGGCATCTAGAAGGAGGTTCGAGATGAACAAGGCGCTTGTAACCGGGGCCGCGGGATTCATTGGCTCCAATGTTGTCAGAGTCCTGCTGGATGAAGGCGTGGAGGTTAGGGCCATGGTCCTCCCCGGGGAGGACCAGCGTAACATTTCAGGGCTCGATGTCGAAGTCGTCGAGGGGGACGTCCTGGACCCACCCGGCCTGGCCAAAGCCATCAAGGGCCGCGATACCCTCTTCCACCTTGCTGCTATTTACTCGATCTGGCGAAAGGACAGGGGCGACTACTACAGGGTGAACCTCCAGGGGTCCAGAAACATGCTCTGGGAGGCAAAGCGCGCAGATGTAGAGAAGATCGTCTACACGAGTTCCATCGCGGGCCTGGGGGTAAAACCCGGCATGGAGCTTACTGATGAAGAAACAGAGTTCAACCAGTGGGGCGCAAACGACTATATCCTGACCAAGTACCTGTCCCAGCAGGAGGCGCTCACATTTGCCCTTGAAGGAATGCCTCTTGTGGTCGTCAACCCCTGTTTCCCCTACGGGGAAGGAGACGTCGCGCCGACGCCGACAGGTAAGATAATCATCGACGTCGCGAGCGGCGCGCAGTTCATGTACTTCGATGGAGGATTGAACGTAGTGGACGTCATGGACGTCGCCAGAGGACACGTGCTTGCCGCCAAGCATGGCGAAATAGGCGAGAAGTACATCCTCGGAAACGAGAACGTCACCTTAGAAGAGCTGTTCGAGCTCGTGGCAAAGGTTGCTGAACTGAAGGTGCGCTTCATCAAGATGCCCATCTTCGCGGCGAAAGCCTTCGGATATTCGATGGAGAAACTGGCAGACCTGACCGGTATCCCGCCGGTCACAACCTCGAAGGAGGTCTCTTTCGCCGCCCAGCACGCGTTCTACGACACTTCCAAGGCAAGAGAGAAGCTCGGGCTCGAGCCCTCGCCCGTAGAAGATTCCATAAGGCGGGCGATCGAATGGTTCGAGAGAGAGGGCTACATACCGGCCACGGAAATCCAGGCAAAGGTCACAAGGGCCATTGGACGGCTGGTTGCGCGTCTTCCCGGTGGGTAGGAAGAAAGACTCCAATTTCGACTCAAGCTCTCAATCCCTCGGAGCCTCGCTTCAACTTATAGAACGTTTGGAGCGACGGGACCGCAAGCCTCAAGGCCCGAGGCGAATAGTAAAAATGTACTGGCAAGTCGTCAAGGATCTTCGTGTTGTTTATGCGGAAAACGATGTTGTGTGAAGGAAGCTCCATATTGTGCTCCGTGGTGAATCTCCTTTCGAAAGCCCGCGCCTTCACAAGACGGTAAGACTCCTCGCTGAGAAGAAGCCTGGCACCCACTGGAATTGGCAGAGGTTCATCGAGAAGAATCCAGCAAATGACTGTATCGCTAGCCATCACCATCTCAATGAACCCGGGCAGGTATTTGTTGAGAAGGAATACCGCCTCAGCGTCTTTCGTAATGCCACTGAGTTCCCTGTCAGGCAGGCTGTCGTACGTATTCAGAGTATAATAGCCGCAAACCTCTAAGGCTTCACTCTCGAACAATTCGAAGGTTGGTGCCCGAACGGCTAGCTCCTCCAGTTCCGCGAGCACTCTTGATTCATCTTCTATCAGCTCCACGGGCTTTTCTTCTTGCCTATAATACCAGTCCAAGAACTCTCCCGGACTAAGGACCGGAGACATGAACTTGTCCCGAACAAGATTGGTGAGCAGGTGCCTCTTGTCCAAGGTCACAAGGAAGTCGCACCCGCTACTAAACGCCGCGGCCAGAACGTGGCAGTCACTAGCGTCGGTGACCTCCGACCAGGCCTCGCACTCCTCCTTGCTCGGCCTTAGCGTACTATAGAACTCTGGAATCGCCAGGCTAGTAACGAAGTCCTCGAGCTCCTCCTGCCCAAACTTCTCTGAAAGAATCTTCAACACCTCTCCCATAACAACAGGAGATACGACCACGGCGAGGCAGCCAAGTGATGCAAGTTTTACTATTTTCCCCGCCCCGCCGGTCGGGTTGAGCGTGGCGGCAATCCAGCATGAGGAGTCAAGGAATACTAGCGGCGCGGTCACTTTCGTCCCTCAATAAGCCTATCGATGCGCGCCGCCAGTTCGGTGTCCAGAGCATCATCCTTGATAAACTCCTCAATCTCGGAGAGCGTATAGTCACGCGATTTGCCCAAGGCGCCTTTCTCCGCCACCCTCTTGCTTGATGCGAGGAATTCGTCAAATTGTGCCTGACTGATCCGAATCAACTTGCCGGCCCTAAACGATTGCAGCTTCTCGGTGCGAACCCATTGCCTTACCGCGCTTGCCGATACCGACAACTGCTCCGCGACTTGCTCAGGGCTCATGAGAGCTCCACCGTCCTTTTTTCGCTCTGATTTAGCCATTTCCCCCCCTTTCCTCCATATGCATTTTAGCAATATCCGTCATTTGTGTCAATTACAATATCTATAGCAAATAGATCATAATGAGTATGGCCAACTATTGCGCGAGACGCTGCCTGGCAATTAGGGCGTGACAGGCCAGAAGTGCACGATTATCTTCGTTATCGCGCTCACCCGAAGTCAAATATGCAGGATAATCTCTTAACATTTTGGATATTAGAATCCGACGCCTCGAAAGTGCTTAATCCAATGCTCATCAGCCATCATCGAAGAAGCCCTCGTCCCGCCGGTTGCGCCCATTATCCTTGCCGCCGGCCTCGTATCTATGGCAATGCTCGCCGGTTGTTCGTACAGTCGGGTGAATACCGACGACGTCAAGAAACCAGTAATAGCACGACCGGTCGAAGACGTAGAATTAGTAGAACACCAGCCTGACGAAGCAACCGAAGATGACCTGCAGGTGGCAGAGAAGAAAGGCTATGCAGGCGGCCTTCGAGACGGTGATGAGTGGCTTCGAAGTAACCCTGACCGCGGCTTAATCGTTAGTGTCGAATATTCTGAGGATCACGGGGGGTACAGACGGCACGAGGAGATTGCTGCGTACAACGAGGGGTACCTCGCTGGCTACCAGACTGCTATGGAAAATGAGCCGCGACCATTCTGATGCCCAAACATGTCAATCAAAGGCTCTTCATGCTAACGGGACTTACTCGAGATCCCCAACTCGAAGTACATGTCGTGGAGCGTCCCTTCGTGTTCATTGTAGTTGAGTCCGGAGTCTTCTTCTTTCGTTCGGTGCCGGAATATCGCTGAATGACGCAGGTTTTTGGCCGCTAGCTCAATCGGCAGGCCCCTTAGTTATTCAAGTTAGAAGAGTCATTGGTTCAAGCGACAAAGCAACCAGCTCGATCCCCGCATCTTTTCTGGCGGTTAACATGACCTGACAGCCGTTGTCTCAAGTTCGTACACTCTAGACTTCTTCCCACCAACGCGGGGCCCCGCACGTTGACAGCGTGTAGTGCGGTTCGAATCAAACCCTCTCCCGCCAAACAATCATCATCGAAGTCGTTTGTCAAAGCAGCCCCCAGCGCGCCAGTCTCATCATGACAGGCCTCAGCAGACCATGCTTGTTGAGGAACCTGAAAATCGTGTAATTCATTTCCGGAGCCAGCCGCTTGATCAACCAGAGCGCTCTGCCGCTGAGTTGAGGAACGGCGTATAGCTTGTCCTTCTTTACCGCCGCGATTATTCTCCGCGCGACCTCGTCGCAAGTCATCCTGGAGTGCTTGAAACAGGCCTCCGCCATCTCGCGTTCCCAGTCGTCCGCATATCTCATGGTCTTCAGCAGGTTGGTCTTGAAAAACATCGGGCAGGCCACGCTGATTCCTATGTTATACGGTGCTACCTCAACCCTGAGTGCCTCGGACAGGGCGACAATGGCCGCCTTGGTGGCGTTGTAGGGAGCTATTTCAGGACTGGAGAAAAGGCCCGCCGCGGATGCGATGTTCAATATGTGTCCGCCTTCCTGGGCCTTCATCCTCGGAATGAACTCGTGGCACCCGTACATCATTCCCCAGAAGTTGACGCCGAAGATCCACTTCCAGTCCTCCAGTGGGATGTCGCCAACGAACCCTCCGACAATCACTCCCGCGCTGTTGACAAGGAGGTCCACCCCGCCCCAGTGGTCAAAGAAATGGTCAGCCACCGCCTTAATATTCTCTGGGACCGTCACATCAGCATGAAAGACCTCAGCGGTGCCGCCTGCCCGCCCCACCATCTCAAGGGTTTCTTCGGCCCCGGAATCATTAATATCGACTAAACCTATTGTCCAGCCATCTCGGGCGAGCACGGTCGCAAGCGACCTCCCAAGCCCCGAAGCTGCTCCTATCACAACAGCTCTTTTCCCATCAAGGATGTGCATGTGTCGCGTCCCCTCCGGTCCTGGATTGCCGTTCCTACTCTGGTAGGTGTTGGAATCTTTGATCAACGTGGACCGCCGTCGAATCGCGAGTATACCTTATTGCAGGAGACTATCATGAGAAATTTGACAAGGCAAACTCATGGTTATAATATAACCGTGGGTTAGTGCTCACAGCTCGAGAGGGAAAAGAGTAATCTCATACACATCCGATGACCTGCTTCCGTAGGCAACTCAAACAACAAAGGTACAGGCATCTGCAATGAGTGTACTGGCTCGCAAGGAAAGGGAAAAACTGGCCCGCCGTCAGTCAATAATCTCAGCGGCTAAGGAGCTCTTCTTTAAAAAGGGTTACCAGATGACCACCATGGAGAAGATCGCTGAAAAAGCCGAGCTGAGTAAAAGAACCCTCTACCTCTATTTCAAGAACAAGGACGATCTGTATATCTCTGTGACCATTGAGGGCTTTCTCCTGCTTGAAGAAAACATGATTAAGGCGGAAAGCAGAGAGATCAGTATCGAGGACAAAGTCAAGGCGCTTTACTTCGTGATGGTTGATCACTGCCTTGCCAATAAGGAATACTTCCGCATCTTCGAGTTCTTTTTTACCGACCAGGCCCGGGAGAACATTCCCGCGAAACTAAACGACACGATAAACGAGCATGTCTGGAAGTGCTTGAATTCCGGCAAGGAAGTCGTTGAGGAGGGCATCGACGCGGGTGTGTTCAGGGAAGACCTGGATCCCGTCAAGTTCAGCATTCTCATGTGGAGGACCGCAGCGGGGATTCTCGACCTCGCTGTTCTTAAAGGCCTGACCAGGTCGGAAAAGGAGACCTATCGCGAGTTGTTCGAGGAGAACGTTGACCTGTTGATAAGGGGAGCAAAAAACCAGTGAAAGAAGAGGGGTGGTTGAGCGAGATGACCATTATTGGGGGTTGGTCCGGTAAGGAGTCACCATGACAACGTCGATTCTGCCCAGGATACTGGCTATTGATGCCGGCGGTACGATGACCGACACTTTTATAATTAATCAACAGGGCGAGTTCGTCGTGGGTAAGGCCCAGACCACCCCTGAAGATGAGTCGGTAGGCTTCCTCAACTCTTGCGTTGATGCTCTTTCCTACTGGGGGACAACAGTAGACAAGGCTTTCCCCTCCCTGGCTACGGGCATCTACTCCGGCACCGCCGTGCTTAACAGGCTGCTTGAAAGAAAAGGCCGCAGGGTCGGCGTAATAGTGAGCAAGGGGCAAGAAGACTACTTTCGACTGGAGCGGGGAGTCCAGAGTTACCTGGGATACTCTTACTCCGACCGCCTGCATGTTTGTACCCACCAGCACAACCTGCCGCTTGTGCCCAGGCGCCTGGTCACCGGAGTGTCGGAGAGGATCGATGTTTTCGGGGACGTGGCCATACCGCTGAACGAGGATGATGCCAGGAGGGCGGTGGCGGAACTCCTGGACAAGGGCGCGGAGGCCCTCTGTATAAATCTCGTCTTCTCCTACCGGAACCCGATGCATGAGCAACGCACCAAGGCGATTGCAGAGGAAATCATAAGGGAGAGTGGCCTTGACGTCACTGTGTTCGCGTCCTCCGATTACTACTCGGTTCGCGGAGACTTTCCCCGACTCAACACGCTCGTCGTAGAGGCGATGATCGCCGAGCCCTCGAGGGAGCAGCTGAAGAATATCGACAGACGGTTCAAAGAGAACGGCGCCAGGTTTGACCTGCGGATCATGGCCTCCCATGGGGGAACGATTTCCATAGAGGCGAAAGAGCTGGCGCGCACCCTGGTGTCCGGTCCGATAGGTGGGGTCATAGGTGCGAAATGGCTAATGGAAAGAATAGGCATAGAAAACGTCTTCTGTACCGATATAGGCGGAACGTCCTTCGATTTCGCCCTGATCACGGGCGGCGAGTTCGAGGTCAAGCCTTATCCCGATATGGCCAGGCTGCTCCTGGCGATACCGCAGGTGGAGACCGACTCGGTTGGAGCCGGCACCGGCTCCTATATCCGCATAAACCCCAGCTCCAACCGAATCGAGATCGGCCCTGATTCGGCGGGCTACCGTATTGGAACTTCCTGGCCCGAGGGAGGCGTTGATACAACCACCATAAACGATTGCAGTGTGGTCCTCGGTATCATCAACCCGGACTACTTCCTGGGCGGCGACCTGAAGCTTGACAAGGACAAAGCCCTTCACGAGGTCCAAGAGCAAATCGCCAAGCCTCTCGGGATCGATGTATACCAGGCGGCTTCGGGTGTCCTGGAGTTGTTCGAGGAGACACTGAAGAATGAGGTCCTGGCCCGCATCCTGGCCAAGGGCTACGCACCTGTGAACTACAGTCTCCTCTCCTACGGCGGAGCGGGTCCCACGCACGTTGGGGGCATATCCAGGGACCTGGGCTTTCAGAACATACTGATACCCGCCTGGGCGGCGGGATTCTCCGCCTTCGGTTGTTCCTGCTCGGATTTCGAGTATCGGTTCAACGCTTCGGTCGACCTGCCCGTGTTCCCGGGCGTGCCCCCGGAAATGAAAGACGGGCTTGCGGCAATGATCAACGCCAAGTGTGACACTCTTCGCGAGAAGGTATTGGAGGAGTTCTCCAAGAGTGGTTTCTACGAGAAGGACATTCGCTTCTCCCTCCTTTTGCGCGTGCAATACATGGGCCAGCTAAGGGACCTCGAGGTAAATACCGGATTGGAGCGACTCGAGGGAGCGCAGGCTCTCGATGGCGCAATCGACTCTTTCGAGGGACTCTATGCCAAGGTCTACGCTAGAGCGGCCCGCTCCCCGGAGCTCGGTTTCATCATTACCCAGGTCGTCGTGTCGGGAAAAGTGGACGTGGAGAAGCCCGTCATCCCAACAAGGCCTCTGAAAGGAGAAAGCCCGCCGTCAAACGCCTCTAAAGGGGAAAGGGACGTATTTTGGGGAGAGAAGTGGTTCCCGGCTACCGTCTGGGAAATGGAACATTTGGAGGAGGGAAACCGTTTGCAGGGTCCGGCTATAGTAGAGAGTCCCGCCACAACTATGGTTGTGCCTCCCGAAGCGTCGGTCTATCTGGACGAACACCGCATTTTCCACCTCGCGTGGGAATAGGAGGGATCAGATATGGCAACTTTCTTGCCCAAGGAAAAGCCCGGGGAAACGTATTCGCCTATCGGTTGGGAAGGCATGAGCCTGCTGGAGATGCTTGAGACCTCCGAGCGGGTTTTTGCAGATACCGGACAATACGCAGGACTCGCCGACCTCGAGCTGAAGGAGAAGGAACCAATTCGGTATGAGAAGATCTTCGCCAAGCTACGCGGTGGCATCGTCAGCGCGCGTGAAACGGCCATGAACATCTCCGCATCGCCGATAGTGCAGGAGCTGGGGGAACTATGCTTCGCGTTGTACACCCCCGAAGGCGACTCCATCGTCTTGTCGACGGGAATTATCGTCCACGTGCATACCGTTAGCGACGCTATCAAGTTTATGATAAGAAACGAATACGAACTCAATCCGCGTATCCAGCCGGGAGACATTTTCTCCAACAACATTCCGAAGATAGGTGACGTTCACAACGCCGATGTGCAGACCCTGGTTCCCATCTTTTGGGAAGGAGAGCTCGTGGGATGGGCGGGTGGCGTGAACCACGTTATGGATATCGGGGCTTCCGTCCCCGGGAGTGTCCCGGTCGGGCCCATATCAAGCTACGAGGATGGGCTCGACCTCACGGCCAACAAGGTCGGGGAACACGACATCTTATTCCAGGACCACGAGATCAGGTGCGAGATGGGCACGCGTACGCCCATGTTCTGGAAGCTTGATGAACGATGTCGCATCGCGGGTTGCCACATGATCAGGGAGACGGTGGAACGCGTCATACAGGAAGAGGGAATCGATACATACAAGGAGTTCATCCGCGAGGTCATAGAGGAAGGAAGAAGGTCTTTCCTCAACAAGGTTCGAGAGCTTCTGGTTCCAGGCAAGTACTTCGCCCCTTTTTTTGGCCACATCCCATTCAAGGGAGAGGCCGGACTTCCCGACTATGCGGCCATTGACATCCTTATGCATGGCCCTCTCGAGTTAACGGTTAATGCGGAAGGGAGCATGCACATCTCCTTTGACGGCACCACCCGGTGGGGATACCACTCCTTTAATTGCCCACCAAGCGCAATGCAGGGGGCCATTTGGGTGCTGCTGACCCAGATGATTATTCCTAACGATAAGGTCAATGACGGTGCCTATCTGGCTACCTCTCACGAGTTCCCACCGTATACCCTGGCCAATCCCGTTGAGAGAGAGGCGGGAACCGGGGCCTCATGGGTTTTTCTCATTCCGGCCTTCACCGGACTCGTCCGGAGCCTTTCGAGGGGTCTGTTCTCCCGCTGCTACGTGGAAGAGGTCATGGCCAGCTACGCCTCCACAGCGAATGGCTTGCAGGGAGGAGGCAAAGATCAATACGGGCAGGACATAGGTATGCTGAGCATGGAGTTCTCCTGCGTGGGTGGAGGGGCAAGGGCGGTATGCGACGGATTGGATTACGGCGCAGCTATGTGGAACCCGGAGGGGGACATGGGGGACGTGGAGATCTGGGAACTCATTATGCCCCTTCTTTACATGGGACGGAGGGTCAAACCCTGCACGGCCGGTGCCGGGAAGTACCGCGGCGGTAGCGGTTATCAGTCGACATACTGTATATGGAAAACGCAGGACCTGGTGATGCAAAACATAAATGATGGCTCGTCCTTTGTGAGCCCGGGTCTTTACGGTGGATTTCCGGGCGCCTCTGGCTATCGTCACAATGTCCTCGATACGGATCTCCTGGAACGCTTCCAAGGGTTCTTACCTCATCCCGTAAAGGAGGACGACACGGCCGATTCAGAGATCTCCAGGTATTGTGAGGGAAATCATCTATTTGACACTCGAACCATGAATTTCCCCTATCGTATGAACCACGGTGACCTCTACTATTCGCCGATGAACGGGGCAGGTGGCCTCGGTGATCCGCTGGAGAGAGAAGCCAGGCTCATTGCAGAGGACCTTAACGGAGGCTTTATTCTGCCACGTTATGCGGAACGCGTGTATGGAGCGGTCATTTCAAAGGATGATGAAGGGGAATGGCACGTCGACCCCGAGACAACGAATCACAACCGGAGAGCTATCAAAGAGGAACGCCGGGAAAGGGCCGTGCCGGTTGAGGAGTATCTCGCTAGTGAGCGTGAGAAGATCCTCCAGGGAGAATTCAAGGAAGAGGTGTGCCGCATGTACAACCAGTCCATGGAACTATCAGTTAATTGGGGTAATTGGTACAAAGAATTCTGGAACCTGCCGCCGGAATTCCGTTTTCAGGAAGGCCAATAGATTTGAGGGGAGGAAAAATGGCCGAGTACGACAGGAATACACTCGAGAAGCTCATCGACGGAAAGCTCCCCTGGCCTGAGGTGAAACGGATAATGTGCTCCTTCAAAGACCGGAACCGCTTTGAGAAGTGCATTGAAATCTTTCAGGACAGAGTCGACTGGAAGGAAAAGATACTCCTTCCCCTGGGTTTGCATCTCTACATCGTGGAAAAAGATGATAACTCCCGTGTGGTAAAGTGTGATTGCGGGTTCGAGTTCGGCGACTATCAGCAGAATTGGAAGATGAAAGCCCTCATTTACGTTCGAGACACTGAGGAAAGTCTCCAGGAGATCTATCCCCCGCTAATGCATTCCGACCCGTCCTCGATTGTCTTGCGGGATTATTATTGTCCGGGTTGCATGACACAACTGGAGGTGGAGGCGGTACCGCCGGGATATCCGGTAATCTTCGATTTTCAACCGGACTTGGATACGTTCTACCGGGAGTGGCTGGGAAAGGAAATCTAGATAACCAGTTCCGGTTGATTTGGTCGGACCCCTACAGTAATGATTCGGCGCCATACGCCGATGTTCATCGACTGGAGCATGGAGTGGAAAACCCACTCGAACCCACGACATTACTTCCAGAAATCAATGTTGGCATTTTACTGGCGGAGGGAGGGGGATTCGAACCGCCGGAGCCTTGCGTCTCAATGGTTTTCAAGACCGCCGCACTTTCCCGGCTTATTGGGCTGTATCACTGTCTCTTGTGCTTGTTAAGAGACCTTTACAAGCCCTAGCTTCTGATGCGATTGATAAGCCTATTTATAATGTGCCTACGGCGATTCGGCACGTTTGTATTCGGACGATTCACTATTTCCAAGAGCTGCCGCATTAGGTCCGAAGAGCGCCGGGATTGCTTCCTCTATTCAATAGGTGGCCTATACGCCGTTGAGGAAATCGAGTATGAGGCGGTTTACGATGTCGGGATGCGCGATGTGCACGATGTGATCGCCACCGGGGACCTCCGCCATCCTCGCGCCAGGGACCGCATCCGCGATCTCGCGGAAGGTCCGCATGGGATCGGGCGGTTCGGAAAGGAACTGGTCGCGGTCGGTGGCGACGACCAGCGTCGGTGTATTGATGCCGCGCAATTCCTCGATCGTGAAGTCGGGGGTGTGGAGCCACATGTCCCGTATGGCGGCGAAGAACTCGCCACCCCTGTAATGCTCGGGCGTCAGCAGGCGGCGCATCATCCTCAGCGAGAGCGTGACCGGGTTCAACGGCTCCATGAGCGCGACCAGCTCCTTCATCTTCTCGTCGCTGTAGTTGCTGACATTCCAGGAGGTACCAATGAGGGTGATGCTTCGAAGGAGATCCGGATACTTGATCGCCATCCCCAGGGCGGTGCAGCCCCCGTCGCTCCAGCCAACGACGTGCACCGGCCCTGTCTCGAGCCGCTTGACGAGACCAATCGCGTCGTCCGCAAGCTGCCTGTAGGTCATCGGTCGGGTCCCCAGTGTTGTCCGGCCGTGGCCGCGCACGTCGGGCGCTATGACCAGATAGTCCGCGGAAAGGGTCGGGATCTGCCCCAGCCAGGTCTCCGCGAACATGAAACCGCCGTGGAGGAGCAGCACCGGCTTGCCCTCGCCGTAGCGCCTGAAGAACATGTCGATGTCATCGACGTTGACTCTTCCCTTGCTCCCCCGTGGCCATGTGCGCATAACCCAGCCCGCGTATGAAGCGACGGTCTTCGCGATCGACAGGTCGCTTTTCAGGACTCCCGCTATATTCATCATGGTCTCCAGTTCGCGCTGGAATCGAGCCTGATCCTGCTCGTCCGGTTAAGGCCGCCGTTCCGTAATTCGGCAATTCAAGCTTTAACCGACATCCTTCATGTGCCTCCCCCGGCGCCGACATCCTATCACTTATCTGGCTTTCCCCCGCTTCCCAGCTTGTTACGACTTCCTCCCATGTTCGGTCCTGCGGTTAACACTAATATTGCCTCCAACAAGCGCTCGATAATAAGTGTTATCACGCCCAAACTTTTAATGTGATCGACAAGATCACTTATCGAGCTACCCTTTACTCAATGTACTCGTCCAGCTTATCCCGAACCATATCCATATCCAGCGGGAGCAGCCCGCCTTCCTCAAGAACCAGGGTCAGGGCGTGTCGTTCGCAGTTCTCCACGCACAGCTCGCATCCTATACACTCCTCGGAATGATAAACACGCACACCGTCTTCTATCTCGATGGCGTTGAAGTTGCATGTTTTGACACACTTGCCGCAGAGTTCACACCTGTCCGCATCGTGCCTCACGGTGTAACCGGAGGGCGCGAACATGGTGATATCCTGCGCACCTTTGATCTTCTGGGCAAGCCGCGTGGCCCTGATGCTGACGCAGCACTTGGGGCAACAGTTGCAGATGACCCCAATGCTTCCGCCGGTGGCCACCTTGAAGAAAGCCTGGTTGATATGTCCTGTCCTGCGATGTGCGTCGATTATCTCCAGCGCCTCTTCCCGCGTTATCCTGCGCACGTGGTACTTCTCGCAATGATCCATCCAGAAGTCCACTATCGGCCTGCCCACCGCGATGCAGGAGGCTACCGGCTGGCAGGGATCCTTGAGCTCCAGCTTGCAGGGGCAGTCCATCACTGCAAGGTTATCGGGCTCCCGGAGCACGATCTTGTTGGCGTAGCTGTAGGGGATGATGCTGGTGTCTGTTCCCAGCTCAACCGTTTCATCCATGTTGATGATCTTGGTCACGTCGCCGTGGGAGAGGACCTTGGAATGGTACCGTTCGAAGACAAACTTCGGGATATACTTTGTCGCCTCCAGACGGGAGAACAGCGCCACAACAGCCCTGGTCAGGTATAGAGCCGATTTTACGTAGAGGGCGTAAAAAAGAAAATAGAAATAGTTGTGGATGGCCCGGTCCACCCTCCAGCCGTGCAGTCTGAATATCTTCCTGGTAGATTCCTTGATTCTGACTCCCCCTCGATGATCTCGATGTTTCATATTCTGGTCGGCTTGCCGGAACGGTCTGCATGTATAGGTTTTTCGTAGATATTGTAACCCGAGATATGGGCTAACGCGAAGGCAGGTTCTGTTTCACCGCCCGGTTTGATATGAACGCAGATTTCCTATATACATTAGAGCGGCGAAGCTGAAGCTTCATCCGTCAGCGTGCCCCGTGCACATATGTCTGGTCTTATAAGTTGTATCTGTCGGTGTGTAAAAGAAACGAGGGGGTGTCCATGAGCGATCCAGACCTTTTCCCCTATCCCGCAAGCCGGCTGGGACAGGTCGATGTCGGCCTGGCCTCCAGCCTCCGGGATTTGGTCGAGAAGGAGGTAATGGCCAAGAGGCCGGAATTAAAGGAGGACTACGCACAGGTCCTCCTGCCTTCTCTGCGCAAGATACTCACTGAGATCGGTGTGCAGAGGATGTTCTGGCCTGAGAAGTTGGGGGGCGAGGGGCATAACCAGCCGAGTGCAGCCTATACCGTCGTCTCGGCCCTCGAGCAGATCGGGAGGGCCGACACCGGCCTGGCCTTCCTGACCGCCCACAACCTTGCCCTGCAGGCCGCCCTTGCCCTGGAAGGCAATTACCAGGAGGAGGGGTGCTCGGCCATGGCTCCCCTTTTCTGCGAGGGCGACCGTCCCGTGATCGTTTCGTTCGTCCTCCCGGTCTTTGGGGAAGAGGAAGAGGCGCCGCGGTGGAGGGGAAAATACCTGCAGGTCCAAGCC
>Ga0315286_10002041_pt1 | contig 18666 bp, 13 predicted proteins | sample YL17G10_0_MG_FD_205038 | JGI IMG/M metagenome (GOLD analysis project Ga0315286, IMG submission 205038) | Sediment microbial communities from Yellowstone Lake, YNP, Wyoming, USA - YL17G10_0 | ecosystem: Environmental > Aquatic > Freshwater > Lake > Sediment | place: USA: Wyoming | collected... | reverse complement strand
TGTTGTCCTCGCGAAAATCGTAATAGTCGATCGCGCTGTTTTTGAGGAGCCCGGGCTTGAGGAAATGATAATCGGAGAGGTAGGGTGATTTGAATTGGGGGATGAAGGCGATGATCCGGTAAAGGACGAGCAATGTCTCGGGGTTGACCCAGTAGAGGGAAACGAGATACGAAGAAGCCTTGTCTTTGATAAGGAGAGTCTGCCCGAATTGTTGGACGACGGCGTCCGAGATTCCGCCGGGCACCGCTTCTTCCAGGTTCAGCACGTTTCCATACCAAAGCCCGAGTTTTCCATCCTGGGCGTACGAGGCGATGCCTTCGATCCCGGATTCAAGGCCGAGATTTTTGAGAAGGTCGAATTGGCTTTCGGTGTCTTCCGGCCACCGCTGTCCGGCGGCTCTTCGGAGTTTCTGATTCTGGTCCTTGAGAAGCCCGCTAAACTCTTTTCGAATAAGACGGGATTGACGTTGGAGGCGGCTGAGGCTTTTCTGGTCGTAGTCGGCTGTCAAGAGCCGGGGAACGGAGAGCGAGAGGAGCCAAGACAGGCCGGCGAGGCCGAGGCCGATCGCAAGGCTTAAGGAGAGCCCCCCGATTTTTTTCCGGAGAATGGGGAGATTCAAAGCCTCTCCGCCTTGATTTCCGCGATCCGCCACGGGCCGCGGGATGAAGAGCCGGCTTTTTCGGCCCGGATATAGAAATACACATGAAAGACGTTCTGATTCCTGTTCTTATTGAGAAACGACCAGCGGGCTTTGAGGATATAGCGGCCCGGTCCGACCGGACGGAAACCGCTCGTCTCGGGAAAGAACTCAAAGGTCGTGTAGGTCTCGAAGATCTTGCGGAAGAGAAAGAATGCCTGTTCGGCCGAGATCTGGTCGGAAAACGAAATCGGCTCCGGAAGGGAAATGGAAACCGGCTCTCTCGAGGAGAACATCTCAAAAAGAATGCCGGGATTGTTCCGGAGAAAAGCTTTTTCGATATTAGCCGGAACGGCGGAACTGAAGGACCAAAATAGAGAGAGAAGACTAAGGCCGAGCTGAAACACTCAAGGCAAGCCGAGGAGTCAGGCTTTTTCCTGTTTGGTCTCTGCCTCGAGTTTCTTGGTCCGCATCGCGTCCTTGATGCTGCTGATCCCGGCGATGAGGGCGATCAAGCCGACGAAAAACAGAATCGGAGGAACGCACCCTTTCACAAGCCATTTGAATTCGCTCCACCAGACCACGACGAGGATGATCCCTCCGACCATGGCGATTAAGCCCCCGATGATAGCCAGAAATTTGCCCATGGAAAGGCCTCCCTTGAAAGTAGTTTTCTTAGCGGGCCGGATTATAACAAAAGAAGAATGTCAAGGCAAGTCAACCCTGAAGGGCAATCCTATAAGGGTTCCGTGCTTCGCCAAACATTTCCTGGTATGCGGATTGATCGAGGTGCCGGAATCACTCTCGGCTCCCCCGGGAACCAGTCCCGTCGGTTCCCTGCTTCGGCCCCCCGCTATGGGAGCCTTGGGCGTGATTCCGGCACCTCGATTTATATGTTTTTAGAACAACCATTGGGCTTGTTTATTTTTATAAAAGGAGACAATATAGAAAATAAGTATAAAAAGAGGAGGAGACATGCATCACCGCTTGATCATATCGGTAATAATCCTGTCGCTTGTGATCGCGTACGGTCCGGCTGCCGCGGCCGCGGACGACGCTCTGACCATCGGTCCGCTGACGGTTCAGCGGGGAGAAGCGAAATCCGGATTTATTCCGGTTCCGGAAAAGGACGGCGTCGGGACCGTGATCCCGGTGACGGTCATCCATGGGGGGAAAAAAGGAAAAATCCTGGCCCTCGTGGCCGGGACGCACGGCTATGAATACCCTCCGATTCTCGCCCTTTACCGCTTGAAAAATATGATCGATCCCGGAAGGCTTTCGGGAACGCTGGTCCTGGTTCATATCGCCAACATGCCCTCGTTCCAAAAGAGGACCATCTACTACAATCCCGACGACTGGAAAAATTTAAACAGGGTTTTTCCTGGTACTCCGCAAGGGACCCTCAGCCAGCGGATGGCTTATGTCCTGACCGAAAATATCGTCAAGACGTGCGACGCTCTTATTGATCTCCACTGCGGAGACGGCAACGAGGCTCTCATCCCGTATTCCTATTGGATGATCAGCGATAATAAGACCTTGGACGGGCAGACCAGGGAGATGGCCCTGGCCTTCGGACTTCGGCACATCATCATGGACACGACCCGGACCAAAGACCCGGCGGATTCGAAATACCTGGGCAATACGGCCATCCTCCGCGGCAAGCCGGCGATCACGACCGAATCCGGATTCCTCGGGCGGACGGACGAAGACGATATCGTCCGGAACATCAAGGGAATTCAGAATGTCATGCGGCTTTTCAAGATGATCGAGGGAAAACCCGAATTCGCCGGCGATCCCGTCTGGATCGATAAATATGAAGTCGTGAATTCCAAGAGCGATGGCCTGTTCTATCCGAAAGTCGGGATGGGGGCGACGGTCTCGGAGGGACAGACTGTCGGCCTAGTCCAGGATTATTTCGGGGCCGTTAAAGAAGACGTCAAAGCGCCGTTCGCGGGAATTATTCTTTATATCATCGGAACGCCGCCGACGAACAACGGCGAGCCTCTTTTCGAGGTTGGACGCATCAAAAAATCGCGATGAAGATCCGGGGCGCGCTCTTCGACATGGACGGGACAATCGTCGACGTTCCTTATGATTGGCCGAAGATCAAGGACGACCTCGGTTCGCCGGGACTTCCCATCCTGTCATATCTCAGCAGCCTCTCGGAGCCGGAACGGTCGAAGAAGTGGGCCATCCTGACGCATTATGAGGACGAAGCCACGCGCAGGGCGGTCCTCCGACGGGGGATCCGGGCCTTGCTCCATCGGCTCGCAGAACGGGGGGTTGTGACTGCGCTCGTCACCAACAACTCGGCCAAAAATACCGAAGCCATCCTCGATCGTTTTCACCTGACGTTTGATCTCGTGTTGACCCGGGAGAGCGGCTTGTGGAAGCCGTCCGGCGCGCCTCTCCGTTCAGCGATGACAATTCTCGGACTGAATCCCGACGAATGCTGCGCCATCGGAGATTCGCGCTTCGATATCGCGGCCGCCCAGGACGCCGGAATCCCCCGCATTTACATCCTCCCCAGGGGCCTGTGGACATCCGTTTACACGGGATATGAATCGTTCGGATCGGTGGCCGCTTTGGGCAAAAGAATCGATCGTTTTTTATGAATGTGGCGGAAGGCTGGAATAAAAGGGCGACGAGTCCGGTATGACGGATATGAAGCGTCCGCGACGCGACTCTTGAAACGGACGGACCGCTTCGAGGGTTATCATAACGAGGCTGAGCGCCCGGGCATCAGGAGGTCCGCTATGAATCGACATCATCCGAGACGGCTTTCATCCGCGCTTCTGGGACTTCTCTTAGGAGCGTTTTTCGCCCCCGGCCTTCTCCGGGCCGACGGTTTCATCATTCCCCACCCGCCCCGTCCCGGAGACGCCGTTCCGCCGCTGACCGTTAAATATCACCGGGTCACCGTCACCATCACAAACCAGGTCGCCAAGACTTCCATCGATCAGGTTTTCATAAACAACTTTGAGCGCGATATCGAGGGGACGTACATCTTTCCCCTCCCCGAGGATGCGGCGATCTCCGAATTCGCCATGTGGATCGGCGGTGAGAAGGTCAAGGGCGAAATTCTCGACGCCCAACAGGCCCGCCGGATTTATGAAGACATCGTCCGGAGGCTCAAGGATCCGGCCCTTCTTGAATATATGGGACGCCATATGTTCCGGGCGCGCGTCTTTCCGATTCCGGCGCGGGGAGAAAAGCGGATTCAACTCTCCTACACCGAAATCCTGAAGGCGGAACGGAACTTCGTCCGCTACCGGTATCCGCTCGACACCGAGCGGTTTTCGCGCGATCCCATCCAGACCGTCAGCCTCTCGCTCGACATCGCTTCGCCGGTCCCAATTTCCAACATCTATTCTCCATCGCACAAGGTCTCTATCCGGAAAGAGTCTGAGCGCTCGGCCAAGGTGAGCTACGAAGAAACCCAGGCCAAGCCGGACAAGGATTTCATCCTGTATTATTCTCTCTCCCAGGACGACGTCGGGCTCTCCCTCATTCCGTGGGCGGGTCCTGAAGACCGTTATTTTATGCTTCTGGCCGCGCCCCGCTATGCCGTGCCCAAAGAAAAAGTCATCAACAAGAATCTGATCTTCGTCCTGGACAGCTCGGGCTCGATGGCCGGGCAAAAAATCAAACAGGCCAAGGAGGCCGCCCGCTTCGTCATCAATCATCTCGAGGCGAATGACCATTTTTCGATCATCGATTTCGACGACGGGGTCAATGTTTTCGCTCCGGAACTTCAACCGGCCGGAACCCAGGTCCGGGACAAAGCCCTGAAATTCGTGGACGATATCCAGGATTCCGGCGGGACAAACATCAACGACGCCCTCCTCAAGGCGCTGAAGATGATCCGCTCCGGCGATCGCCCGAATTACGTTCTATTCCTGACGGACGGCCAGCCGACGGTCGGCGTCACGGAAACCGCCGAGATCCTGAAAAACCTCGGGGGAGGCAATGACTCCCGGGCTCGGATCTTTGTCTTCGGCGTCGGGAACGACGTCAACACCGAACTCCTTGACAAGATATCGGGTCAACATCGCGGGACCTCGATCTACGTCGGGGTGAAAGAGGATTTGGAGGTCGCCCTCTCAAATTACTACGAAAAAATCTCGGCCCCTCTTTTGTCCGATATCACGATCGACTTCAAGGGAATCGAAGCGCGCGACCTCTATCCTCAAACGCTACCCGACCTTTTTCGCGGTTCCCAGCTGGTTTTAATCGGAAGATATCGAGGCGAAGGTCCCGTAAGTGTTAAGCTTTCCGGGAAGGTGGGGAAAGAGGAGAAGACGTTCGCCCTCGAAAACATGAAGCTGGTCAAGGACGATGCTTTCAATTTTTTGCCGCGGCTGTGGGCGACACGCCGGATAGGGTATCTCCTCGAAGAGATCAGGCTTCATGGGGCTTCGCCCGAGCTGATGGACGAGGTCAGGAAGCTCGGGATCAAATACGGCATTGTCACGCCTTATACGTCCTTCCTTGTCACCGAAAAAGAGAGATTCGATATCGCCGCGGCGGCTCCGGAAGCCCAAGATGCATTCAGGGCCAGGCAGGTGAGCGGCGCCGGAGCGGTCAAGATGGCCTCGGCGACGCAAGCTCTGAAATCCGGCGACCTGGCCGCCCGGGCGGCTTCTCAGTTAATCCGGTATCTCGACGACAAGACGTTCTATCTCAGGGACGGGATTTGGGTGGACAGCGCCTACGATGAAGGCCGTCCCGTCAAGGCCGTCACGTCCAATTCCGACGCCTACTTCCGTCTGCTCTCGGAAAAACCCGGACTGGCCAAGTATCTGTCCCTCGCGACAAAAATGATCGTGGTCTTCGAAGGAGTCAATTACAAAATCGTCGAGTAACGGACTTCGGGGCCGGGGAACGTTTTCGAGGACGCGATCCGGACGTTCCGGTCTCGATGGCCGAGGCAAGGAGGCGATATCGTTTGCCAAGAAACTGGGACCTGTACTAAAATCCTCTGGAATTTGCGAAGAATTTATTTTCTGAGGCCATCATCATGGAAAAATTGCTGCTGATTCCCGGACCGAGCCCGGTCCACCCCCGGATTCTCGAGGCCCTCGCCGCGCCGACCATCTCCCATACCAGCCCGGAGCTTGCCGCTGATATGAGCGCCGCCCTCGAGAATCTCAAAAAAATCGTTTTCACCAAGAACGGCGAGCCGTTTGTTCTTGCCGGCGCCGGGACGCTGTCCATGGAAATCGCCTTGCTCAATGTCGCTTCGAAGTCCGACCGGATTCTCGTCCTGTCCCAGGGATATTTCGGCGACCGGATGGGCCAGATCTGCCAAAGCTTCGGATTGACCTATGATCTCCTTCAGGCGCGGTGGGGAAGGGCCATCCTTCCCCAGGAGTTGGAAGCGCGTATCAGGGAAAAATCCTACTCCGTCGTCATCGCGACCCATGTCGATACGGGAACGGGCGCCTGCGCCCCGGTCGAGGACTATGCCCGGATTTTGAGAGGCAGCGGCATCCTTTATATCGTCGATGGGGTCTGCGCCACGGGAGGCATCGAGGAACGCATGGACGACTGGGAGATCGATGTGATCCTGACCGCCGCCCAGAAATGTTTCGGGGCTCCGCCGGGATTAGCCATCTGTGTTTTCTCCGAGAGAGCCATGGCGAAAAGGAAAAGCTTCGCCTCGGTTCCTGCTTATTATTCGGACATCCTCAGGTGGCTTCCGATCATGAAGGAGCCGTCTAAATATTTTTCGACGCATGGCGTCAATGAAATCCGGGCGTTTTCCGTGGCGACGAAGATGATGCTCGAAGAGGGGATGGAGGCCCGTTTCGCCAGGCATAAAAAAAACGCCCGGGCGATCCGGGCGGCCCTCTCTGCCCTGGGATTCGGATTCTTCACCGAGGAGCCGTTCTTGGCGGAAACGCTCACCCTTGCCACATATCCAGGCGGAGTCGAAGACCCGGCTTTCAGGTCGGCGCTGAGCCAAAACGGCGTTGTCGTCGCCGGCGGGCTCGGAGAAACGGCGGGCAAGGTTTTCCGGATGGGCCATATGGGCAATCTTTCGCGAGACCAGATCTTTTTCGCCTTAGAGGCCATGGAAAATTCGCTCGCTTCCCTCGGATATCGATTTAAAAAAGGCGCCGGCACGCAAACCCTCCGGGCCGAGCTGGAATGATTCATGAGAAGCGTCGTTTATCGCGTTCCGGCCGTAATCGAGGACGGGAATGAGGTCCTCTCCGAGAAAGCTCGACAAGCCTATCTGGCCCTCGGGCTGAACGACCGGCTCGAGAAGGACGATTTCATCGCCCTGAAAATCCATTTTGGAGAGAAGGACAATACGGGATATATCAAGCCGCAGTGGCTCCATGGGGTCGCTGCCGAAATCCGGAAAAAGACGAGGCGGGCGTTCTTCACGGACTCCAATACCCTCTACGTCGGAAACAGGTCGAACTCGGTCGACCATATCCGCCTGGCCTGGAGCCACGGATTCTCTCCGGCCGTCATCGACCTGCCGGTCATCATCGCCGACGGCCTGATCGGGCGCGACAAAGACGAGGGCAGGGGCCGCCACAATCGGGTGGCCGCTCCCAAGGTCGGCAGCGCTTTCCTGAGTTCGGACGCCCTTCTCTGCCTGACCCATGTCACCGGCCACGTCCAAACAGGAATCGGCGCCGCGCTCAAGAATCTGGGCATGGGCTGCGCCTCGCGCGCCGGAAAGCTCGAGCAGCATTCTCACGCCCATCCCCGGGTTCAGGCCAAAGCCTGCCGCAACTGCAGCCTCTGTTTTGATTACTGCCCGGCCGAGGCCATCGTCCAGGCCGAGGGCTACGTGACGATCGACGACGCAAAATGCATCGGCTGCGGAGAGTGCCTCGTCGTCTGCAAGCATGGCGCGATCAAGCTTCGCTGGGACGAAGATCTCAAGAGAATTCAGGAAAAGATGGCCGAATATGCCTTTCACGTCAAGCGGATCTTCAAGGAGAAAATCGGATTTCTCAATTTTCTGGTCAAAATCACGAAGGATTGCGATTGCATGGCCAAAGACCAGCCGCGGATCGTCGAGGACATCGGAATCCTCGCTTCGGACGACCCGGTGGCCATCGACAAAGCCTCGGCTGACCTGGTCATCGAGCACAGCCGGGGAAAAGACGTGTTCAAGGCCGGGTACGATATCGACTGGACGGCGCAGCTCCGCCACGGCCTCGAGATCGGACTCGGTTCGATGGCCTATGACTTGATCGAGTTGCCCGGATAAATATCACGGCGGGGGGGATGGATCGGGCTCACGCCCGGCGCCGCGGAATCCTAAAACCGGAGGGGGGATCATGCGGGATCGAAATCACTGGAGATGGCGAAGCTTGGGCATGAAAACCAGGATGATCCCGGCGTAGGCTAACATCGCCAGAGCGTTGACGATAATCGCGACGGGTTCGCCGGCGTGAGTCGCCGTCCAGCCGATCAGCAGAGCGCCGAGAGGCATGACTCCGAAAAAGGTCAAGGCGTAGATGCTCATGACCCGCCCCCTCAAGGCATCAGGAGTCAGCGTTTGGACCGTGGCGTTGGCCAGGTTGAAAATGAGGATCTGAGCGAATCCGACGCTGAAAAGAAGGACAAGCGAAAGAGGCAGGGAACGAATGAAAGCGAAAACAAGAAGGAGAATGGGGAAGAGGAACGAACCGAAGGTTAAAAGCTTGCCCCGGAACTTGAACCGGCCAAGAGAGGCAATCAGCAGAGCGCTGAAAAGCGCGCCGAATCCACGGATCGATTGGAGCGCTCCGTTCGTCGTCGCACCGCCGTGGAGAATCTTGACCGCCCAGGCCGGCATCAGAGTGGCGAAGGAAATGCCGAACAGGCTGACGACTCCGATCAGGCTGATGATCGTCCGGATTAGAGGATGTCTGGCGACATAGCGGAGACCTTCCTTGAGGTCGGTCATGACGGAATTCTTGTGCGGCTTGGGGACAAACGGCTTGAGCTTCATCTTGGACAGGGCGGCGATAACGGCGATGAAGGACAGGCCATTGATCGTGAAACACCAGGCCGGCCCGAATAAAGCATAGGTCACGCCGCCGAGGGCAGGGCCAAGAGCCGTTCCGGTGTTGAACATGGTCGAATTCAGGGCGATGGCATTAGTCATGTCCTCGGGATCGACGAGCTCCTGGACGATCGCTTGACGGGGTGGCGCATCGAACGCGTTCGTCAGGCCAAAGCCGAAGGCCAGAACGATTATGTGCCAGGGCTGGATGACATGGGCGAAGGTCAATCCCGCAGTGATGAAGGCCAGGACCATCATCGATGTTTGGGTGATGATCATCAGACGGCGGCGAGACATACGGTCGGAGACAACTCCGGCATAGAGCATGAAGAGCCACGTCGGAATTCCGGTCGCGAATCCGGCGAGCCCGAGATAAGCGGAAGAATGGGTCAGCTCAAAAATCAAGAACGCCTGAGCCGTGGCCTGCATCCAGGTCCCGAAGAGAGAGATCATCTGGCCCCAGAACCAAAGACGGTAATTGGGGTATTTTAAGGCGGTGAATGTCTGCCGCCAGTGTATTCGGGCGTTGAGTTGGCCCTTGATCTGCCGCATCATCGCTTGTATAAACCTTCTCCCTGCGTTTTCTTGCGAGAATAAAAAGAAATGTGGTCGGGGAGGTGGGATTTGAACCCACGACCCCAGCGTCCCGAACGCTGTGCGCTAGCCAGGCTGCGCTACTCCCCGATACGGAAGCACCTATTATAGGCGAAACGAGGCGGAGATACAATATAACAGAAAGGCTAATCGGGGGGAATCAAGACGCAAGGCTTGCTTTTACCTGACGATCTCGAATCTGGCCACGCCCGGCGGGGCAAGCGGCGTCCATTTTCCCTGTGCGCCGGCGAATCTCGCCCCTAATTCGAGATGAAGCATGGCAATCCCGCAATCAAGCCGCTTCGGGTACCGAACGCTGTCCACGGAGCCGGTTGTCCGGACGCTGATCACCCCTGCCTCCACAAGAAACTGCCAGGGCTGGCGGTTTGATGCGGACGGAGCCAGGCGGGCAGCTTCGAGCGCTTTTTCCTGCCAGGGAAAAGCGACGGCGCCTTGGACGATCTCTGTGAGGGGCTTCCGTTTTCCCGATCTCGCCGCACCCCTGTAAAATTTATCTTTAGCGCTCAAGCCCCGTTCCGCGTAGCCGACCGGAGTGACCGCGAAGACGCGCTCCCCGTGTTCTAGATTGATGTGGTTTCGGACGGCGGCGGACCGGAAAAAACCGCTGACCCAGCATGTTCCGAGTTCCAGGGTCGTCGCGTCGAGGATGATTGCCTCTCCGGTGTACCCGATGCCTTCTTCGACATGCGGAGCCGTGTTGTCGCCGATTAAGGCTATGTAATAGGGAGCTCCCGAGATCTTTCCATAGTTTCCGATAATTCCCGTAAAGACATCTGCCGGGGATCGTTTGACGAGGACCGCCCGGGCACCGGGATAAGGCCGGAATTCGGCGCAAAGCTTTTCCAATCTCGCGATTTTTGTTGTTTCAGGTAAACGGGGCGAAAAACTCCGGCGTGAGATCCTGGTGAAAATTGCCCGATACCAGCCCGGGTAAGGAAATTCCATGAATCGATTATATCAGACTCGCCGCCTAAAAAACCGGGAAATCTTCGAAACACGAAGACAGATCGGCTTTTCGTAAAAAAGTGATATTTTCCCTTCCCGCTTATCGTGTATAATACTGAGCCCGAACATGAAAAATTGGTGGCATCTCGATATCGCCGAAACGGCTCGGGTTTTGAACACCGACCTGACATCCGGACTGCCCGAGTCCCAAATCAAACCCCGGCTGGCTCAGTATGGGCCCAACAAGCTCCGCGAGCAGAAAGCCAGGGGCCCGCTGAAAATATTTCTTGAACAATTTCAGGATTTTATCATCTGGATTCTCATCGGCGCGGCCCTCATTTCCGGGATTCTCCAGGAGTGGATCGACGCCCTGGCCATTATCGCCATCGTCATCCTCAACGCGGTTCTCGGGCTCATCCAGGAATATCGCGCCGAAAAATCACTCATCGCCCTGAAAAAAATGGCGTCGCCCATGTCCCGAGTCGTCCGGGACGGCGTTCGCGGGTCGATTCCGGCGGCGGAACTCGTCCCCGGAGATTTGATCGAGCTCGAATCCGGAGATCATATCCCGGCGGACAGCCGTCTCGCCTGGCATACGCCGAACTTTGCCGTCCAGGAAGCCAGCCTGACCGGGGAATCCACGCCGGTTATGAAAACCGACCTCGCTTTGGAGGAGAAGAACATCCCTCTGGCCGACCGGGCGAATACCGTCTACCTGGGGACTTCGGTCGTATCGGGCAAGGCCCGGGCGATCGTCGTCGAGACGGGCATGCAGACCGAGCTCGGCAGGATCGCGGGATTGATCCAGTCGATTGTGAATGTCTCCACGCCTCTTCAAAAACGCCTCGAGCAGTTCGGTAAGTGGATCATCTATCTCTGTTTCGCCCTGGTCGCGATCGTTTTCGGGATGGGCGTTCTCCGCGGCGGCAAGGTCTTGGATATGATTTTGACAGCCGTCAGTCTCGCCGTCGCGGCCATCCCGGAAGGACTTCCGGCCGTGGTCACGATCGCCCTGGCCCTCGGCGTCCAGAGAATGGTCAAGCGCCATGTCCTCATCCGCAAGCTTCCCGCGGTCGAGACGCTTGGCTGTGCGACGGTCATCTGTTCAGACAAGACGGGCACACTAACCAAAAACGAAATGACCGTTCGGGTCGTTTACACCCAAACCGGCCTTTATTACGTGACCGGCGCGGGATACGGTCCCGGGGGAGAGTTCGTCCGCGACAGCCTGAAGATCGATCCGGGGGCGGAACAAGATCTCGTCGCCTGCCTCCGTGCTGGAGTGCTGTGCAACGACTCCGAACTCGTCCAGGACGGGGAAACGTATCGGATTCTGGGTGACCCGACCGAAGGGGCGCTTCTCACGGCCGCGGCTAAAGCGGGATTGCTTAAAGGGCTGCTCACCTCCGAAATGACCTTCGTCGATGAAATCCCGTTTGACTCCGAACGGAAGCGGATGACGATTATCCGCCAGACCGCGGGCCAGGAAAAATATGTCGCTTACGTCAAAGGCGCCCCCGATATTCTTCTCCAGGATTGCAGGCGCGTTTTGGACAATGGCGTCGAACGTCCTCTCTCCAACGACGATATCGTAAGTATCGCGGAAGCCAACAACCGGCTTTCCAACCAGGCCCTCCGTGTTTTGGCCGTGGCCGAGCGATCCTTCAGCCGGAAACCGGAGACCCGCGAAGCTGAAGACATCGAAACTGACCTGACATTCATCGGGCTGATGGCGATGATCGACCCGCCTCGCGAGGAGGTCAAGGAGGCCATCGCCAAGTGCCGTCTTTCCGGAATCAAGACGGTGATGATCACCGGGGACCATAAAAACACGGCTGTGGCGATCGCCCGTGAGCTCGGGTTTTACGGCGAAGACGCGAACGCCCTGACGGGGGAGGAGCTGGACAGGCTCAGCGACGAGGAATTCGAAGGCCTGATCGAGCGAACTCCGGTTTACGCCCGCGTTTCGCCCGAGCACAAGCTGAGGGCGGTCCGGGCCTGGCGAAAAAAGGGTGAGGTCGTGGCCATGACCGGGGACGGGGTGAACGACGCGCCCGCGGTCAAAGAGGCCGACATCGGTGTGGCGATGGGCATCACCGGGACGGATGTCACCAAGGAAGTCTCGGACATGATCATCACCGACGACAATTTCGCCTCGATTGTCGCCGCCGTGGAAGAGGGCCGGGGGATTTACGACAATATCAAGAAATTCATCCATTATCTTTTATCCTGCAACGCGGGCGAAATCCTGACGATGTTCGTCGCTTCGCTTCTTGGCTGGCCGATCCCCTTGTTTCCGATCCAAATCCTCTGGGTCAATCTGGTGACGGACGGACTTCCGGCCTTGGCCCTCGGTATGGACCCGGTCGAAAAAGATATCATGACCCGGAAGCCGAGGCGGCCGGACGAATCGATCATCACCCGGGCCCGGGCGATCCTGATTCTCGCCCAGGGAGCTTTCATCGGCTTCTGCGCCCTTCTCGCCTTCGCTTTCGTTCTCTTCGTCGAGAAAGAGGGTCTGGGCCGGGCCCGGACCGCGGCTCTCTTCGCCTTGACCTGCAGCCAGCTCTTCCACGCCCTCAACTGCCGCAGCCAGTCAAAATCATTATTTAAGCTGGGCCTGTTCACGAACGTCAAGCTCCTTTTTGCGAGTGGTGCCTCGCTCTGCCTTCAAATCGCGATCTCGTACATTCCCTGGACGCAGCGAGTTTTCAAGGTCGAAGCGATGAGCGCCCTGGACCTCGGGATCGTCGTTCTTGTTTCTTCTTTTCCCCTGTGGGCCATGGAAATCGCCAAATTATTCAACAGAAGGATTCGTTTCCTCCCGGAAACATAGCCCCGATCGCCGTTCCCGAGCCATGATCGCCGTCGACAGCCTTTCCAAAAAATACGGGGACCAGGTCCTGTTCGAGAATATCAGTTTCAAGATCAACCGCAAGGAGCGGGTCGGGCTGGTCGGCCGAAACGGACACGGCAAAACGACGCTCTTCCGGATGATCGCCGGCCAGGAGGAACCGGACTCGGGTTCCATCGCCATCCCACGCAATTACCGGATTGGGACAGTCGTGCAGAAACTGAATTTCAGCGAACCGTCGATTCTCGGCGAAGCGCTCAAGGCCCTCGGCCATGAGTCGCGGAACGAAGTCTGGCGCGCGGAAAAGGTCCTGGCCGGGCTTGGATTCAAGCCGGCGGAGTTCGACAAACGACCCGCCGAGCTCTCGGGCGGATTCCAGGTTCGCCTCAACCTGACCAAAGTCCTGCTCGCGGACTACGATCTGCTCCTCCTCGACGAGCCGAACAACTATCTCGACATCACCTCCATCCGCTGGCTCGAACGATTTCTCGTCACCTGGCCGGGCGAATTGATGCTCGTCACCCACGACCGGAGCTTCATGGACAAGGTCGTCACCCATACCCTGGCCATCCATCGGCGCAAAGTCAAGAAAATCGAGGGCGATACGAGCAAACTCTACGACCAGATCGCCCAGGAAGAGGAGACCTACGAAAAAACTCGGATCAACGACGAGAGAAAACGGAAGGAGATCGAGGAGTTCATCGCCAAATTCCACGCCAGCGCTCAATTGACCGGATTGGTCCAATCGCGGAAAAAAACCTTGGCCAAGATGGGGCGACGGGAGAGGCTGGTAAAGATCAAATCGCTCGAGTTCGGTTTCAGCTATAAGCCTTTTTACGGGAAATACACGATGACGGTTGACGACCTGTCCTTCGCCTATGAACCCCAAAGGCCGTTGATCCGGGATTTCGGCATCTCGATCGGGGCCCGGGACCGCGTTTTCGTCATCGGCAATAACGGCCGGGGGAAGACGACCCTGCTCAAGATCCTTGCCGGTGTCCTCAAACCCGACCGGGGGACGGTCACGAGCCCGGCGGGCGTGACGCCGGGTTATTTCGAGCAAACTCACGTCCAGAGCCTGGCCGCCAACAACACGGTCCTCGAAGAAATCAGCTCGGCTTCGAGCGGCGTCGAACCGTCTCGGGCCCGTCAGCTCTGCGGCTTGATGATGTTTGAAGGAGACCAGGCCCTCAAAAAAATCAGCATCCTCTCGGGCGGAGAAAAGAGCCGCGTTCTGCTCGGAAAATTGATCGCGACCCCGGTCAATCTTCTCTTGCTCGACGAACCGACCAACCATCTCGACATGGAATCGAGCGACGCGCTCCTGGCCGCCCTGGACAATTTTGAGGGAGCGGTGGTCATGGTGACTCACAACGAGATGTTTCTCGATGCCCTGGCCGAACGGTTGATCGTCTTTCAGGAGGGCGGAATCTCCGTGTTCGAAGGATCGTACCAGCGCTTCCTCGAAAACGTCGGCTGGCAGAACGAGGCCGATCGGCCCGCGGGAAGAGCCGCCGCGACGCGAATATCCGCGGCTGCGGATAAGCTTGGGAAGAAGGAAATGCGGAAACGGCGCTCCGAACTCCTGGCCGAGCGATCCAGGCAGATGCGGCCTCTCGAGCTGAGGATGGCCGCCTTGGAAAAGGCCATCGAGGACGGCGAAGCCGAATTGGCCCGATTGAACCAGTCCGCCATCGAGGCGTCCCTGAACAAGGACGGGGGCAGGATCGAGGAAATATCAAAGACCATCCATCAACTCCGCCAGGATATCGACGGGCATCTGGCTGAATTGGAGCCGGTGCTTCGAAATTACGAGATGAGAAAAAACGAGTACGGGCGGAAGCTTGAAGAGCTCGGCGAGAAGGAATAAGGGTCGGCCGATGTTCAAAAATGGCCGGCAATCAATTTTTCGGCGTTCACGATCAGGGCGCTGAGATTGCGGTCTGCAGGATAGAGTTGCGTTGAGTCGAGGATATAGAGGTCTTCCAGCGGAGTGACATATTCCGGGATCTTGTCTTTGAATCCGACCGAACACACCGCTTGGGCGTAGGGGTGTTTGAACGCCCGGAAGTCGACAACGTCCGCCGTCTCCAGATCGGGCTTGACGGCCCGCAGCACAGGAAATAATTCGGCTTTGAGGGAATCCTGGTCGAGCTGGCAAAGCCTGTCTTCCGTTCCGACGTAGGAAGGAATATAGAGAACGGTCTCCGGCGCGGCCTCCGAAAGAGGATTCAAATTGGAATATTCGATAAAGCCCGAAGAGGCGATCCGGGGATCACTGATATTGAGCCAGAATGCGTCGCTGACCTTTTTTTTCAAGCGGAAGACGCCGCAGACAATCGCCAGGAAAGGAATCATCCTTAATTCCCGGGAATAGTCCGGATGCAAGGCGGAGAGCAACGCCGCCGAAATCGGCAGGGGTAGGGCGAGGACGACTTTGGCGTAGCCTTCTTCGTTCGACGAAGGAAAAACGAGTTTGAACGTTCCTCCGTTCTTTCTTATCTCGCGCAGCTCCGCCCGGAGATGAATCCGTCCCCCCCGGGCGGAGATATCGGCGACGAGCTTGTCCAGGAAGGTCCGAGAACCGCCGACGAAATATCCCATTTTTTCAGGGGAAAAGAGGCCCTTTCGCGAGGACGAGGCGCGGTGGATCCTATGCCATATCCATGCGGCCGAAATCTGTTCGGCATAGGGACCGAATTTCATTTTCAGGTGGGGCTGCCAGACAGCTTCATAGGCCTCCGTCCCGACGTTCCGGCTGAGCCACTCTTTGGCCGATATGCCATCGAGTTCCGTCCAGTTTTTCGTGTATTTCGAAAGCGCGATATTGAAGCCGAACCTGATCCGGGAGAGGAGAGGAATCGGGCGAAATCTGAGCAGGTCAAGAGGCGAGGTAAAGGGATAGAGCCGTCCGTTATGAAAATTGGCGGTTTGTGTCGGACGGAATCTCAGGGCGGAGCCGAGCCCGATTTCCCCGGCCAGGGCGATAAGTCTGCGGTCACCACCGCAGATGAAATGATAGTACTTCTCGATGCTCAATCCGCCGAAGTCAAAACTCGCGGCGAGTCCTCCCCATTGATCGTCTTTCTCGAAGAGATCGACCGCATAGCCTTTGCCGAGCGCGAAATAAGCGGCGGCGAGACCGCTGATGCCTCCGCCGATAATAGCCACCCTTTGCATCACGAGGTCATCACCCTTGATCGCGATGAACATCGGCCCCATTTCGCTCTGTGGCGCCGCCTCGGCCTTCGGCTTTTCGAAAATAAGGGCCATAGAGCGGATGAGTCAGAAAGGCCTTTCTGATTCGGCGTCCCCGCGTCAGGTCAAAAGAATAGTAGTACAGCTTTGACCCGAGGAGCATAAAGAGGAAGATCGGTGGGCTGAAAATCAGGCGGCTGAGGATGGATTTTCTCAGGAACAGTTCCCAGCGGGAAACGATGTTGTGCCTTGCCGGAAGAAATGGCCTGATGGGGTCCAGCCGGTCTCCGACCCAGCCCGTTCCGATTTTTCCTAATCCGCGCCGCTCGGCTTCGACAATATGGGAGATCGCCAGCGGATCAAGTCCCATGAGACGGGCGAAGACCGAATCGATTTCCACGAGATCGTTCCCGGCCCCGACGATGCCGACCTCCCGAGGGATACCCGTTTTGGGGGCGTTGCCCTCCATCCCGATGGTTCCGTCGATTACGGCGAATTTAACCCCGAGAGCAACATTGACGTCGGCGATCGCTTCGTTCAGGACAAGATGATACATGTGCCGCATTTTGGGGATGCATCCCCATTGATTTTTCAGACTGAGCGTCACCGCGGATTTATTATGGGTTTTCATGACGGGCAGCGTCAGGATCGTCCCCTGAGTCAAAATCTCGGGGATCGGGACGTTTTTGATAATCCGGTTTTCCGGAATCGCTTTCATAACGAGTTTTTGCCGGGAAAGGTTAATCCAGGATATCCCTTGGCTCCGGGCGATCTCGCTGATACGGCTCTTGGCATAGGCTTTCTCAACGTTCTCCAGGACCTGATCCGATTCGACGACGGCAAGGTGTGCCGTGTGGCCTTTCAATTTCCTGACGACGGCTTCAAAGACCGCGGGATTTGTGACCGAGCCGGGAAGGAAGAGGTCCCAGCCGAGGTTGACTTTCAGAAAGACGGGGGATGATTTCGGAAGAAAATCCCGGTAAGAGGCCAGGTCCATCGCCTCCGAAACTGCCGCGGCGACATCGTTCTCGATTTTTTTGATCGCGACCGTCACGATATCCTCGTCGTTCCTCAAAGACAGATGAAACGTATTGCCACGAATGACCTCGCGTATTGTAAAGACCCGCCCGCCGTCCGTCAAGCTTGACGGACGGCCGCGGGCAAAGGATATAATAGCCGGCGACCGGAGTCTCGATGATCGGAGATCCAAGCGTGCTGGTTTTGTCGCACCCATCGCGAAATAACGGGCTCATTTTTATCCTTGCCCTCATCGCTCTTTGGATGGTCATGGTCATCGCTATCAATCCCCTGGGCGATTTTCCCCTGAATGACGACTGGGCTTATGGAAAATCCGTGTTGCGGCTTCTCGAAACGGGGCGATTCGAGGTTCCGGCTTGGTCCGCGATGAATCACATCACCCAAATTTACTGGGGGGCGTTGTTTTGTCTTCCCTTCGGTTTCTCCTTTACCGCGCTCCGTTTCTCGACCTTGATTATGGGATTGATCGGCGTTCTCGCGACCTACGGCCTTCTTCGAGAAGCGGATGCCGACCCGGGAATCTCGTTTTTAGGATCCCTGCTTTTGCTCGTCAATCCCATTTATTTGGGACTGTCGAACACCTTTATGTCCGATGTGCCTTTCTTGGCCTTGGTTGTTTTGTCAACCTGGTTCTTTGTCCGCGGCTTAAGACGTGGTTCCCGTCTGGCCCTCGTCGCCGGCCTCCTCTTTGCCTGTGCGGCCCTTCTCCTTCGTCAATCCGGTCTGGCGATATTCATCGGCTTTGGGGCGGCTCTGATTTGGCATAAAGGATTCAAGCCGGTCAACATCTTCAAAGCCCTCCTGCCGATCATCATGGGCGCCGGTCTCCAGATCCTCTTCCAAATCTGGCTGAAGTCCACGGGGCGGATATCGCCTTTTTTCGGGAACCCCTCGAATGATATTCTGAAAATCTTTCAAGCGGACTGGCATGCCGTCCTTGTCGAATACGCAAAGCTGGCTTTGGAAACAGCCATCTATTCCGGCATGTTCCTTTTTCCTTGTGTCGCCATCCTCGGCCTGCGGACAATCACAGCTCTCCCTCAACGGCGGAGACGCTGGCCGCTCCTCTGGATATTTGGCTTTTCAATGATCACCTTGGCAGCTTTTATCCGTTGGAACATTCGCATGCCCTTTACCAACAACGTGATGTCCGAAATTGGGCTCGGTCCTTTGCTTCTCCGTGACGCGACGTTCGGTCCGACGAATTTTCCGACGCCGTCCGTTGTGAAGTTCCTCTGGGTGGCGATGACCATCGTCGGCGTGTTCGGCGCGGCCTTCTTTTTTTATTTTATTTTTCTCGCCGTCCGGCGTATCTGGGCCAAGCGCTCAAAGGAGGAATCCCATATTCGTTGGCTGACGGCC
>Ga0315286_10002039_pt1 | contig 18670 bp, 6 predicted proteins | sample YL17G10_0_MG_FD_205038 | JGI IMG/M metagenome (GOLD analysis project Ga0315286, IMG submission 205038) | Sediment microbial communities from Yellowstone Lake, YNP, Wyoming, USA - YL17G10_0 | ecosystem: Environmental > Aquatic > Freshwater > Lake > Sediment | place: USA: Wyoming | collected... | reverse complement strand
CTGACCGTCGGCGACCTGACGGCGATGGCGCATCTGGGCGACTACTACGCCGAGAAGATTCTTGGTGCGACGGAGCTGGCCCTGTTCGAGAAGACCGCCAAGCCCGAGCAGCAAGCTGCCGCCGTCAAACATCTGCAGGCGGCGCTGGAACACTGGAAGAAATACGCGGACGTGGCCACCCGCCAATACCGGCCCCAATTGCTGACCCGTATCGGCTATGTGAATCTCAACGAGCTGACTGCCAAGGTGGAGGAAGACGTCGCGATGGCGAGCCGCATGTAGATTCGACTGGACTTGCGGTTTGCTTCTCCTATGGCAGTTCACGCCTTGAGATAGATCCTGTGCCGGTGGAGAAAATAGAGAAACAGCCATTTCACCGTCAAGACCGAGAAGGCCGCCAGGACAGGCTTGACAGCGCCGGAGTATCGCAGGAGGCCATCGAAGACGTATGCGGCCGTATAGCTGAAATCGATGCAGCGTTGTCCGACCCAGATCGTTACGGAGTTCATGCCGATCACGATCAGGAAGAAAGCCCACTTGCGATAGCCCTTCACATCGACGATCCAGTAGAACAGGGCCAACAGCAGCAGGCTCCAGCCCCCCGCATATACGACGAACGAGCTGGTCCAGATATTCCGGCTGATGAAAAAGAACCTGCCCCAGAGGTGTCCAAAGATCAGGCTCACCAGACCGGCGACGAGAAGCCCCATTGTCTTTTGCCTCGGGGACCATCTGGTCCGCAGCCAGTGTCCCGTCAGCACGCCCAGGAGGGTCGTCGAGAACGCGGTGAAGGTGGACAGGATTCCCTGCCGGTCGTAGAGCCCCAGTCCCAGCTTGCCCGGGATCAGGAGTTGGTCCAGATAGGTGGTCAGGCATCCTTCCGGAGTCCGCACCCCCGGCCCGTAGCCTGGAACAGGAATGAACATCAAGGCTGCCCAGAAGAGCAGCAGAATGGATGTCCCCACGAGGGCCTGTGTCCGCCAGCCGGTGTGGATGACCATCAGGGCCGCGAAGAAATAACAGATTCCGATGCGTCCCAGCACGGTGGACCAGCGCATCTGGTCCCAGTCGAAGCGTAACAGGCCGTAGTCAACCAGCCCCAGGAGAATCAATACCAGCGTTCGCTTGGCGATGTGCACGTAGAGGGTCTTGCGGTCGGCGCCCTGTTCCACCCGGCGGCCGATTGAAAACGGCAGCAACACACCAACCAGGAACAGAAACAGCGGGAAGATCAAGTCAAGAAAGTGGAATCCCTCCCACCCGGCATGTTCCATCTGCTGGTACAGCGCCTCGGTCACCGGGGTATTCCGGACCTTGGAAACGCTCTTGACAACGTCGCCACCGCCGATGGTCCAGAGCATGGCGAATCCTCGCAGGGCGTCGATCGAAGTGATTCTCCGGCCGATTGGGTTGAGAGGATCGTGCTCGGTCATGAACATCCCCTGAGGGAGCGGCGGCCCGTATCGTCACACTCTCTTTGCGGTTCCACTGTTGCCGAGGTGGTTCCGCAGGTTTCAGCAATTTGCCCTGCGGTCCGGCGGCGACCCGACTCTATGCGATGGTCTGTGGCATGTCAACGTCTTTCCCCGGACACCGGCCGGGCGTCGGGCGGAAAACGTCGGGGCCCGTACTGTGATGGTACAGGCCCCGAATTGTCTGCCTTGTATGACGCCCAGGGCGAGTGGGCCGTAGATCGTTGGCCACCCCGCCTCAGGGTTCGAGAGACAAGATACTGGGTCTCTACTTGCCCGCCAGGGCCAGGATCTCCGCGTCCGTCAGGACAATGTCGTACAACCGGACTTCATCCAAAGCCCCGTTGAACGGGTTGCCCCCGCCGGAGTTGTCCGCGCCAAACTCGATCGTCGAGTCCTTGCCCGAACCGAACGAAAACGCGCCCTGACCTGTCATGGCGCCGTTGACGTAGAACTTCGCCGTCGTCTTGTCGAACGTGACGGCGATATGCGTCCATTCGCCCACCTTCAGGGCAGGGGCGCCGGCCGAACCGGAGCCGCTGCGAGTGAACGACAGCGTGCCCGTGGTCTGGTTGGCCTCGATCTGCCACATCATCTGTGCGGCGTCCCAGGTGGTTCTCTTTCCGATCAGACCCTGCCACTGAGTGCTCAAGCCGTTCCACTTGGCCCACAGAGAGACCGACAGCATGCCGGTCCTTTCCGACGGGTTGAACGTCCCGAGATCGACCGCCTGGCCGGGGGCGCCGCTGAACAGCAGGCCTTGGCCCTTGCCGGCGGGGCCCGCCACGTAGGTGGGGGTGCCGATCAATACGCCGTCATGACCGTTGCCGGTGACGTCTTTCACGTTGTTCTCCAGCGTGTAATTCGCCACCAGGTCCACCGGCAGGATGGGCTTGCCGAACAGGATGTCGTCGAGGAACACCATGCCCGCCGGACCCGCCTTCGGGCTGGCCTTGTCGCCAACGCCGATCGCCAGCTTCGTCACGGCGGCCAGATTGACGCCCGTCACGTCGCTCAAGGCGATCCGCCATTCCGTCCAGGTGGACGCGTTGGTCGCGGACGCATCCGAGGTGGCAACCATCTTCGACTTGTTGGCCTTATCCGTGACCGTCACGTACAACGGTGCGGCGCCATTGCTCACCTGCGTCACGCCGATGGAAGCGCTCTGCCACTGACCGGTAACAGTGCCGACCGTCGCCACGTTCGAGAACTCCGCCGTGCTGTACGCACCAGCGTTGTGGCTGGTCACAGCCAGGCCGATGTAGGCGCTGGCCGACATCGTGATGTTCAGATCGGCGCCGATCTGGGTCCACGTCTTGCCATCCGCCGAACGCTCCGCCTTGAAGGCGTTGCCCGTGCGGGTGATGCGGACCCAGTACGGCGTCTTGAAGCCGGTCGCGTCGTTGCTCGTGCTGGCGCCGCCGGTGGTTTCCCGGCGCTGGAAGGAGGCGCCATTGTCCGGGGTGATCACGCACGTGGCGTGCTTGGAGCCGGCGTCGAGCGTCTCACGGATCATCACTCCCGCCTTCGTCCAGGGATCGCTGCGGGTCAGGCTGTCCACTTTGGCCGTGATCGAGCCGTTGCCGTTGAGCTGCTTGAAGACAAAGCGGAACTGGTCGGTGTTACCCCAGATGTCCGTGCCCGTGCTGCTGACGCTGAAGGCGTTGCCGCCCTTGTCGGCAAAGCCGACCGGGAACCCCCGGTACCACAACGCCAGAGTCGTGGCGCCGCTGACCGTCCAGTCCTGCGCCGTGTCGAAGGTTCGCTGTGCCTCGGAGTAGAACGGCGACTTCACGTTGTTGTACTCGAACGGCATGGACTGCTTGCCGCCGTGCACGATCACGGTCTCGGCAAACGGGGGGTTGATATATCCGACCAACGACCCGCTCTTGCCGTCGGTATAGCCGTCGATCCACGTATCAAAGATGGCGCTGCCCAAAACATCCGTGTAGCTCTCGAAATCATCCACCGCCGCGTATTGCTGTGTGGTGAACGTCCAGATGCTGCCCGGATAGGAGCTCACGCCGTTGACCTCATCGACTTTCCAATAGTAGACTGTGCCAAAATCCAGCCCACTGGGGGTAAGACCGTGATCGGTCACCGTCTTGGTCGTCGCGGTCCCATTGGCCACGGCCGCCCGGTCGGTGCCGAAGATCACCTTATGCGAGGCTGCCTCGCGGCCGGGACGCCAATCCAGGCCGGCGCCAACGCTGACGTTCTCGGCGTCGCTGGCCGGCTGCGGGGCCCGGGCCTCGACGGGGATGTAGTAGAACCGGACTTCGCTCAGACCGTATTGCTTGAGACCCACCAGGCTCCAGTTGCTGTTGGCCGTCAGCCGGACGTACCGGGCCATGACGCCGCCGAGATTGATGGTGCTGTTGTGGGCGTACCCGGCGGTCGCCGGCGCCTGGGCGAATTGAACGTCCTTCAGCAGCGTCCAAGCCGTCCCATCGGTGGAATACTCCACGGTGACATCCTTGAACCCGTAGCCGAGGACCGGCTCGAATTCCGTGTTGTGGTTCCAGACCCACAGCTCATAGAGCTTGTACGTCTTGTCGAACTGATACCGGATCCAGGTAGGCTGCGAGCCGGTCATGCTGCTGACCCACATGGCGTCGCTGCTCGTCGAGTGCAGGTCGTTGGTCAGGCCGGAGCCATTCACTGTGTTGGCCGGTTGGGTCGATGCCTTCTCGGAGCTGGACGCCGTGGCCGTTACGCTCGTGATCGGGTAGGCGTAGGGCTCGGTCGTGAACTTCCAGACATTGCCCTTGAAGACCGTGGTGCTCGGTGGGGCGTTGACCTCGTCGATCCTCCAATAGTAGATCTTGCCGTATTCCAGAAGACCCGGCGGATCGAAGGTGGTGCCCGTCTGGCCCTGGCTGACCAGGACGCCCAGCGGCTTCGTGGCAGTGGCATTGTCGACGTCACTGGAGACAGGGCCAAAGTACACGTCATGGGTCTTGGCGAACGGGCCTGGCGTCCAGCTCAGGGCCGTATCGCGAGGCACGTCCGAGGCGCCGTCCTTCGGGTTGAGGTCCAAGGCCGACCCGCTGGTCTTGACCACCGTCGGAATATAGTCGCCCTCGTACCATTTGACGTCATCGACCCAGAACTCCGCCGCGGCAAAACCGGTATGGAAAGCGATGTTGGGCGGAGTCACGTCCTCGGTAAAAACAGGGGTGGTGGTGGTGTACTCGGTCCATTTCTCTGTCATGGTAACGGTCTTCTGGCCATATCCCGTCCACGCGGGCGCTCCGCTTTGCGGCTTGAAATCAAGCTGTAGGGTGCCTTTCTTGCATTTGAGAAAGGCCGACAGCGTGTACTTCTTGCCTTTTTGAAACACCATGCCGCGGGGCGACAGCCCAATATCCCAGAAATTGGCCCCGGCGGCAGGGACCGTGGCGTGCAGACAGTACCGGCCCTCCACCGGACCCTCGGGAACCGTGGCGCCGGCACAGGTGGTCACCACTTCTATGGTCACCGTGCCAAAGGTGCCCCACGGCGCCACGGCACCAGTCTCAAAGTTGCCGTTCACTATTTGATTTTGAATCTGTTGGGCATGGCTTGGCCCGGATGCCACGAAACCGATCACCAGGGCTGCCATCGACCGGACTACTCGATTTCTCATGATCCTTGCTCCTCCACAAAACGGCATCCATCACGAACGCCATGCCTTCATAATAGCCCATCATACGCCCGCGTGGCCCTTGTGTCAAGAACAGATCACGTCCGCCGCCGACTTGGGAGTAGGGGGTGACCTTGCATCCTGCTCTCTCCTCCGGCACGCTCTTCTGGCCTGCCGACCCGATGGAGGGAATCATCCGGCTTCATCCGTCGGGACCGCTGCGGTCTGGCGACATCGACCGTGCAAGCCGTCGGTATGCTGGCGGCATGGTCATCCGGGGCCAGCTTGATCTGGTCCCATGAGGGTTGGGTCTGCGCGACGTGGCTTGCGATCCGCCTGCTTGAGCGGTATCTTGGCGCTGTGTTTCTTACGCATGGCTATGAAACAAGATCGACGAAGAGAATGTCGGCATCGCTGCAGTGGGTGGAATGCGGGAGGTCAGTCGTATGGTCAACAAGGCGTTTCTTGTGTTCATGACGGTGTCTTTCATGGCAGGACTGCCCAACTCGGTTGCCCAGGAGGAGAAGGCCGCCAAGCGGTTGCGGACTGCTGCGAACCGGCGAGTCTTCGTGCCACTCGACTTCCAGCAGATGTTCACGGCCGGTCCCCTCAGCGATCCTCAGCCTCCGAGCACGCTCCTGCCGGCCGGTGCGACCACGGTGGAACTGACCCTTCACGCCTCCGAGCCGACCTCCTGCCGGTACAGCGTTGGACGCAGTCGCCCGCTGGACCAGATGATCGCGTTTGATGATTCGCAGCCATCGGCTTCGCCCAAGACCACCATTCGCGGCCTCAATCCCGACCCTGCCGTCGTCAACGACGTATATATCCGCTGCACGGCGGCTCCTGAGGCCGTGCTGCATTTGCAGTACCGCTGCCTGCCCGCCGCCAAGCCGGGCTTTCCGCGCGTCGCCAATCTCTGGGGATCGTGGCATTTTGTCTCCAAGGGGATGGCGTATGCTTCACGCATCGACCTTTGGCTGGGGGCGAACTTCAACGCCAATCGGATCCGCGACCTGCGCCGGCTGAATCCCAACTGTTTTGTCCTGACTTCGATCAACACGGTGGAGAATAACAATGTGCCGGATGAGTACTTCCTGCGGGACACGACCGGACGGAAGATCGAAGTCTGGCCCGGGGCCTATCGGCTCAACCTGACCCGGCCGGAAATCGCGGAATACCAGGCACGCTATGCGTACCAACGGATGATCGAGAGCGGGCTGATGTACGATGGGTGCTTCTTTGACAACTTCATGATGACCCAGACTTGGCTGACTCACGACATTTACGACCGGCCCGTGCAACTCGACGCCGATGGAGACGGCCGACCGGACGACAAGGCTACCTTCGACAAAGCGTGGCGCGAAGGTGTATTCCATGAATTGCGGGAATGGCGCAAGTGGATGCCCTGGGCGCTGACCAGCGGCCACAGCCAGGGCTACCCCTACCCCGAAATAGCGGAGATCTTCAATGGCCAGGGGATCGGGTTCTTCACCACCGATGTGATCGAGGGGAAGCGTCCATTCTACGAACTCTGGGACTATTACAATGCCTGGTGCACCGTGACCGTCAAACCGGCGATCACGTCGGTGGAGTCCGCAGTGCCCGACCAGATCGCCTATGGCTACGATTACAGCCCCCAGAAGAACACGCCGACCACAACGTGGGATTTCGCCAGGGACTACTACCCCTACATGCGGTTTGGGCTGGCCTTCACCCTGATGAGCGATGGCTACTTCAGCCACGAGCTGGGCGATACGGACCACGGCCAGGACTGGTGGTACGACGAGCTGGACCACGAGCTGGGGACGCCCCTTGGAGTGGCGCAGGCAATCGCCACGGGCCAGGCTGTGGACCGGGAGATGATCCAGAACGGCGACTTTGAAAGCGAGCTGACGGGTACTTGGACCATCTGGTGTGACACGAAGAACGGCTGTGTCGCCACGGCCGAGCGTGACATGCGCGTCAAGCACAGCGGCACCGCGGCGGCTCGCGTCACGATCACAGGCGCCGGGCGCAAGGGTGGGATTGAGTTCACCCAGTCCAAGCGTTCGTTGGAGCAGGAAAAGAACTACGATCTGACATTCTGGATACGGGCCAGTGGCCCGATGGAAATCACGGTCATGTCTTCCAAGGCTTCGCCCAACTGGGACAATTACGGCCTGAGCCAGAATGTGCAACTGACGACGCAATGGCAGCCGGTGACGTTGACCTTCGAGGCCAGGGTGACGGCGCAGGACGCACGGATTCAGTTCCTGCTCGGCGGGGTCACGGGACAGGTCTGGATCGATGACGTTTCCCTGAAAGAGCGTGGGGAAGAGGTCTTCCGGCGTGACTTCCAGAATGGCCTGGTGCTGCTCAATGGCACCCGGCGGCGCCAGACGGTGGACATCGGCGACGGCTACCTGCATCTCAAGGGCGAACAGGCGCCCAAGTATCAGTACATCCTGGATGACAGCGGGAACGAGGGATTCCAGACTGCGGGACAGTGGCAAGAGGTCGACTTGGGCACCAAGGAGTGGCTTGCGATTCCACCTTATTACCACGCCTGGAACAACCGTTGCCACCAACGGATCGGTAGCACGGGAGAGGCGACGTGGGACCTCGATCTGCGCAGTCCGGGGCAATACACGATTCAAGCGTGGTGGGCGGCTGCGCCGGAGGCGAAGGACTGGATGAAGCAGGCGGTTTATGAAGTCGTGGCCGGAGGGAAGGTGCTCGTCAGTGCAACGCTGGACCAGAGCCAGGCCGGAGACCAGTGGCATACCATTGCGGCTGGGTTGAAGCTGGACCCGCAAGGCAAACCGCTGGTTCGCGTCAAGAGCAGCAGTGGTGGGATCCTGGTGGCCGATGCGCTGCACGTCTTCTCGGCCGAGCGATACAATGATGGTGAGACCGTGCGACAGATAACCCTGGAGCCCATGGACGGGATCGTGCTCCGGCGGGTCGAGACGGCGGGGCCGTGACATTCCCACATGGAAAACGAGTCGATATCTGTCTGTGAGGCGTGTATGGTCACGCTGCTCTTCTGAAGCTATGTGAGGGGGACGGGCACCCGAAGAAGCCGTTTTCTATTGATGGGGAGCGATCAATCTGGTACGACCATCGCAAAAGCCTTTTCGGAGACAAGCTCATGAGAAGAAGGTGCAACCAACGCACGATTCGTCGTGACTCAGCAAGAACGAATTTGGGTCTGCTTTTGGCAGTCATTTGCACGGGGGGTCTTGCCCGCACCGCAACGAGCCAGGATTTTGTCCCCTTTGTCATCCCGGCCCGGATCAGTTCCGGGCAGGCCATCTGGGCGGCGGACTTCAAGCCCATTGAGACCGGTTCCGAGCGTCTGACGGCGACCGAACACTTCCGGCGCGCCGGGCAGGACGTCCGGATCTGGGGCGTCAACACCTGCTTCGGGGGCAATTTCCCGACCCACGAGGACGCCCCTTTTGTCGCGGAGCGTCTGGCGGCGGCGGGCGTCAACTCCGTGCGGTGTCATCATCTGGACACGGCACGTTGGCCGCGAGGAATCTGGAACGCCAAGGACGGCAAGACCATTGAGCCGCAGGCCCTCGAACGGCTGGACTACTTCATCAACGAGCTGGCCAAACGCGGCATCTTCGTCAATCTCAACCTGCACGTGGGCCGGGCGCATAGCCAGTATCTGGGTCTGCCGCAGCCGAATCGGGAGTATGACAAGATCACCGGCATCTTCACCCCGGCCCTGATCGACGCGCAGAAGCAGTACGCGAAGGACTTGCTGACCCACGTCAACCCGTACCGCAAGGTGCGCTACGCCGACGATCCCGCCATCGCCTTCGTCGAGATCACCAATGAGGACAGCTTCTTCATGTGGGGGGCCGAAGAGATGTTGCGAGCCCTGCCCCCGTATTATGCCGGGATTCTAGGCGAGCAGTTCAATACCTGGCTGCGCCAACGCTACGGGTCCGACGGCGCCGCGCGGGCGGCCTGGTCCGAGGGCACACAGCCCCTGGGTGACAATCTGCTTCGCAACAGCACGTTCGCCAATTGGGACGCCAAGCGAGGCATTCCGGACGGTTGGAGCGTCGAGCAGCATGAAGGCTGCCGGGCGTCTCTGTCGCGGCCGGAAAATCTGCCGAACGGCGCCATGCAGGTGGACATCGGCAAAGCCAACAGCACCGAATGGCACTTGCAGTTGACGCAGGGGGGCTTCCGCCTGATCGAGGGACAGTACTATACGGTGTCGTTCCAGGCATCGAGCGCCCAGCCGCGGTCGATCAGTTGTGGAGTGAGCCAGGCGCACGAGTCCTGGGCGAACCTGGGCCTGTCCCGGCGGATCGACTTGGGCACCGAATGGAAGAAGTTCAGTCTTGGATTCGTTGCCTCGGCCGGCGACAACAACGCAAGGCTCAGCTTCGCGTTCAGCGCCAACGCGACGGCGTTTTGCCTCGCCCAGGTCGAGCTGCATCCCGGCGGCCAGATCGGTCTGACGCCGGACGAATCGCCCAGCGCGGGCAACGTGAGCCTCTTCCGTGAGAACGAAAGCACGCCGCGCATTCTCGATCGCATGGTGTTCCTGGCCGAGACGGAGAAGGCATATTTCGACGGCATGCGGTCCTACATCAGGAACGATCTGGGCTGCGGGGCGCTGGTCACCGGGACGATCGTCTTCGGGCCGCTGGGGCTGTATGCCCAGAGCGACATGGACTTCATCGATAGCCACGCCTACTGGCAGCATCCGAGCTTCCCCGGCCGGCCGTGGGACTCGTCCAACTGGCTCATCGAGCAAAAACCCATGACGGACCATCCCGATCAGGCGACGCTCTTTCGCATCGCGGCCGAGCGATTGGCGGGCAAGCCCTTCACCCTGAGCGAATACAACCATCCGGCCCCCTTGGATGCCCAAGCGGAATGCGTCCCGATGGTCGCGTCCTTCGCGGCCGCACAGAATTGGGACGCGGTCTGGCTCTTCGATTACGCCAGCGGGTCGAGCGACTGGAACCGCCAGACGATGAGCGGGTACTTTGACATGGACACGAATCCCGCCAAGTGGGGCTTCGTGCGAGCCGGGGCGACGATTTTCAAGAGCGGATCGGGAACCGGAAAGCCGCAGCCGGCGACGAGCCACGGGAGCGGCAGCGCCGTGGCGGTTGCGAAACAGCAGATCAAATACGGCGAGAACATGCTGCGGATGCTGACGGGCCTCAGCGGCATTACGCACGATGCGATGTTGCGAACCCAAATCCTGGGGTGGCGGATGAGCGAGTCCGGATTCAGTCCGCCATCCACCGCCGCCACTTCGCAAACCCAATTGAAGTGGTGGGTCGACTCGGCCGGTCGAGGCTTCTACCAGTCGGTCGGAGAGGGGCAGGCCTATACGGGCCATGCGCAACGGTTTGAGGAGGCTACCGGTGGTTGGATTCGCATCGCCTCGCCGGATTTTGTCGCCTTGACGATCACACCGCTCGGTGCCGGGAAAATCATACTCATCACAGCCTGTGGGCGGTGCGAGAATACGGGGATGCAGTTCTCGCCGGATCGGAGGACTGTGGGACGCAACTGGGGTCGCGCCCCGGTGCAGATCGAGGCGGTCCGGGGCAGTGTGGTCGTGCCGGAGGGCAAGTGGACATGCCACGCCCTGGCGCCGGACGGGTCGCCGAAGCAACCGGTGCCCATTTCCTACGACAACGGACGCGGCACGCTCGCCCTCTCGCCCGAATACGGAACCATGTGGTATCTGCTCCAACAGCAGACTGATTCTGGCAGCCAGAACTGATTTACCCTGTTATGCAGTTCCTTGAAGTAGAGAAGTCTGCCACCTCGACCCTCTCCGGGCAATCGACCTTGAAGATATCGCAGTACCGGCATTGCGGATGTCAAAGGTCAAATCGGTATGAGAGCCGACGGCCGTCGGTGGAAACGCCAGGGCGTTCGGGCCCGACTCGATGTCAGGCTACTGGGCCACGAACGTGGCAGGCAACTCCAGCACTTGCCATTCGATGTGGCTCTGCTGACCGGGGAACTGGCGTTCAATACGGAGATTGTCATCGGCGGTAAACGCCGCGGTCGAGAACGGCTGCGGGTACGAATCTGCGGTCCCGTTGCAGGTTTGGCCGTGGAAGAACATGGCTCTGCTCGTATCGACAGGCTGTGCCAGGCGACAGTCGGCGTACCTCCAGCCCTCATCGTTGGAGTCATCGACGCGGCCGCGCTGAGCCGAGGCGGATGGACCGAAATCAACCACGTGATATTCGACATCGCGCCCCCCGCTGGTTCCCGTGTATTGGTAAAATTCGACCGTATTGCTGGAGGCCAGGCGCCCGGCGACCGCCGCGTAGGCCAAGCCGTTTATCGTGGATCGCGCCTGATAAAGGAGAAGGGAGGAACTCGGATGGACGGGCAGAATCTGGGCCGAAGCGGGCTCTGTCGGGGAGGCGCCGGCGAACTGCAGGTGGCCGTGCTGCACGCTGGCGATTGCCGCCGGGTCGAACTCGACGACGACCCAATTATAGTTGACCGCGGCGTGGCCCGCGGCCGCCCTTTCGATGCGGATGGTCGTGCTCGAGTTGACGTAGGCGGTCAGGAGGGCCTCGTGGTAGTAGGTTCGACTGTCCGAAGACGTGTCAGCGGTCACGTAGGCGATGCACCTGGCGGGATCGACCTTGACGTCGGGAAGGGCCGGGCCGCTGGTTCGCTGTCCCGCTTTCACCTGCGAGCCATTCAAGGGGGCATCGATAACCAACTGTTCATTACTGAACGACCCGCTGCCCCGGTAGACCTGGAACTGCTGGCCGAGGCACTCGATGACTTGCCAACTGACCCAGGTGGAATTCGCGGTTGAGGTTCGTTCGATTCTTAGGGTATCCGCATCCAGCAGACGGCCCCGGGCCATGACGGCATCGGCATTCTCCTCTTCCGGCCACCAACCGGTGCCGTAGCTGAACAACGCGAAAGCCCGGCCCGTGTTATTGACCGCCAGGATGTCCACGTCGAGCCGCGTGCCCCGGACTCTCGTTCGCCCGGACTGCACGCGATACCCCGTATAGTAACCGGTCGCGCCACGCGTGGTGAAGTCGGCCGTGCGGTCGGCCCATTGGCCGCCGGCGGAGTTCTGGGCATAGAGTCGATAGTGGTACTCCGTGGAAGCGTCCAGACCCGTGAGGTCCAGGTGGAGCAACCCGGCTGGCCGCCGTCCGAGGTTCGCGCTATGGCCCCATTTTCCTGCCTCCGCGCCGCCATCGTTCTTGCCCCAGTAGATGTGGACATTGGGGTCCTCGCCCCCGGTGTCGAGGATTTGGCCGCACAGCCAGGCGGAATTGCTGGTGATAAACGTGGCCGGCTTGCTGGCGATTTCGGGACGCGCCGTGGGCGTGAACTTGTAATCGAGCGTGACATTGAGGAATCCCCCCTCCGACGCGTAGAATTGGGACCTGGAATTCCCGTCTTTCAGGAACACGAAAGCCGCCCGGTGAAAGTGGTTGTTCTCGGCGAGGTCATTCGTCAATTCGAGCCTGATGTAATAGGTGCCGTCCGGCACCTGGACGCCATTGCGGTTGGTCAGGTCCCAGACGACCGTATACTGCTGCTGGTACACCATCTGCGTGGCGCCGGTGATGCCGTCGATAGCCGTGCCGTCAGCAGCCATCCACTGACTGAGATGGTAGTACTTGATGAATCCCCATCGGCCGATGGTCTTGACAAGAACCCCTGTGGCGTCCTCGACCCAGACGGCCTGGACGTGGTCCGGATAGCCGGGGCTGCCCGCCGGCATTGTGGTGGTGAAGGTTACCGCCAACTGCCCGCCGCCATAGGCCGGCGTAGCGCCGAAGAAATTGAGCGCCAGCACCGAGATCACCATCGAAGCCAGCGATGCCTTGAAACAACGATATGCTCTCATGTTCATACTCCTGTTGTCCTGCTCATCCTCGTTGCGGTTCAGAAAGGAAATCGAATCCCCCTGACATCCGCCGCCAGGCAGCCACAGTACGGTGGGAGCGGCCTTGCGAGCGAGAGCGGCTTCCAGGCGTCCGAGTAACAGGGGGAAGGTTGATCGCTCCAGCGCAAGCGGCCCAGTGTCTAGGAAAAGTTCGGCGAGTGAGATGCATCACTTGGCCCCAAGTCCACTGGGTGGAACAAAGACAAATCAGCCCAGATACTTACATACATACTCTTATACTCGATCGCCCCCATGATGTCAATTCACAAGTTCCGACTCTCTCTGTTCAAGAAGACCAATTGGCGATAGGAATGGGAGTCACACAACGTTGGCTCTCTGCATGCTTTATGATTCCACAACCTTGATTGCCTTGGCTCTCTCCGTTAGCATTGCCGCCCGGAGTCTCGCATGAAATGGGAGCTCTATAACAGGAAGAGACCGGCTGGAGAAAGCAGCAATGAACAAGTCCATTCCCGTCCTGGTGTCGATTGGCATTCTGACAGTCTCACCGTTCCTCGGAACAGCACACGCCAAGCCGGTCGATCTGATGCTTGGCAGCAGCGATCTTCTGCGCGTCGAGCCGGTGGCGCCGAATATCATTCGCGTTCGGCTCAGTGGCAATGGCAAGTTCGAGCCGTCGTTGATGGAACGCTACGGAATCGTCCGGACCGACTGGCCCGTTTGTGAGTTCACCACCAGCGAAGAATCGGGCGTCACGCGGATCGGCACCGGCGGTGGTGCCTTGACGGTGCGCGCCGGCGATGGCCGGATGCGGTTGTTCGACAGCCAGGGTAAAACGATCTGCGAGCAGATCCTGCCGCAGTGCTCGGGGCTGAGCGGGCCCCAATTGGAGGCCTTCAAAGCCCGACAGAGGTCACTGGCGGAGTACTTCAAGGGGGAGAAGCGCAAAGCCGGCCAAATCCAGATCGTCGGCAGTGCTGCGCAGGACAAGACGGAGTACTCGGAGAGCATGCACGAGTTCGATCTGCCCACCAACTCCTTCGGTGCGACCTTCAGCATTCGGGACGCGGAGCGATTCTACGGATTGGGGACCGCCTCCTCCAATCGCCTCCAACTGCGGGGGTACGGCTACCGCCTCTGGACGCAATATCGCGGCAATTTCGACTTCCGGGCAGCCAAGGGAGGGTGGGAACAGACCGAAGGCCCGATCCCGCTGCTTCTTGGCACGGGCGGCTGGGGTGTTTTCGTCAACACCACCTGGGTTCTCTACTATGACATCGGCCGCTATGAGGCGGACAAGGCGTTCTTCTGGGGACCGGGCGGGCAGCTCGATTTCTACATTCTGATCGGTGACACGCCGGCGAAACTGATCGAGCTTTACACCCAGATCACGGGCAAGCCCCGGCTGCTGCCGCAATTCGGCTACGGCCTGAACTACGTCGGGCAGATCACGCAGAACGAGCACGAGATCCTCAACGACGCCCGGCTGTTCCGTGAGAAGAGCATCCCGTGCGACCTCATGGGGCTCGAGCCCCAGTGGATGAAGAAGAACTACGATGCCTCGCACGAGAAGGAGTGGAACCCGGACAGATTCTACGTCCCGGCATGGATGGGGCCGAACTCGAAAGGGGGCACCTTCATCGGCGGACTGGACCGGATCGGTTTCAAGCTCTCGCTCTGGCTGGTCTGTAGGGACGATTTGACGATGGAGGAGGAACGCCAGATCGCCATCCGCGAGGGGTGGAGCAAGGACTTCCCAGCCGAGCCCGATGCCTGGTTCAACCATCTCCAGAAATTCGTCCGCAACGGCGCCCGCGCCTTCAAAATGGACCCCGAAAACCTTATCCAGGAGCACGCCGGCCGCAAGTACTACAATGGGCGGTGCGACCTGGAGAACCACAACCTGAGCCAGATTCTCTATCACAAGCAGATGTGCCGGGGCTACGAGCAGCTCACCGGGCAGCGGGCGATGACGCACTATTGCGCCGCCTATGCCGGTGTTCAGCATTGGGGAGCAACCACGATGGGCGACAACGGCGGCGGGTCCAAGGCCCTCGTCTGGATGCTCAACTACGGGATGTGCGGCAACATGAACACCTCCTGCGACATGGAGCCCCGAGGCCCCGGCGTTCATTTCGGCTTCCTGCAGCCCTGGAGCCAGCACAACAACTGGGCCTACGCCACCCAGCCGTGGTTTCTGGGCAAGCAGGCGGAGGCGATGTACCGCGACTATGCCCGCCTTCGCTACAGCCTGATGCCGTACATCTACTCCGCCGCCCACGAGGGGCACCGCACGGCGATGCCGATCCTGCGGCCGATGCCGCTGGTGTATCCCGACGATCTGAAACTGGCCAACTGCACCACCGAGTACATGCTGGGCGACAGCCTGCTGGTGACGGCCTTCACGGATAAGGTCTACTTGCCGACCGGGCGCTGGATCGACTACTGGAGCCCAGCCCAGTACGAGGGCCCGCGCGAGATGCCGTGCACGTATCCCAAGAACCGCTCTGGCGGCCTGTTCATCCGGGCCGGAGCGATCATCCCGTACTGGCCCGACGTGAATTTCGTCGGCGAACAGCCTGTGGAGACGATGAAGCTGCATGTGTATCCCGAGGGAAAGAGCGATTACATCCTTTATGAGGATGACGGCGACTCGCTGGAGTATCTCAAAGGTGCCGTGGCTAAAACGCTGATCCGCTGCGAGGCCGGCCGGGCTCAGGTGACGCTGACCATCGAGCCTCGCCAGGGCGCCTACCGCGGTATGCCCTCCAAACGTGGCTATGAGATATCGATCCACGTGGCCCAGCCCAAGACCGTGACAGTGACCGGCGGGGCGGATGTGCCGAAAGCCCAGTGGAGCTACAATGCACAGGCCAAGACCCTGTGTCTGGAGGTTGCGGAAGACCCGGAGCGTAGAGCACCGATTGTCATTCGATCCGACCTGTAGACTCTGCAAAAGCACCGTGATGGTGCTTTTCCACTGGTCCTGTGCCCTGAACGGGAGTATGGTTTCCGATCATGGTTTGGCTCTTTGCAGGGGTTTCGCAAGGGCGGGGCCCTGAGGCCGTGGATTCAGGAATCGAGGAGAAAAGCCGCATGTTCATCCAGCGCAACCGACCGTGGAAATCACTGTACTTCGCAGGAATCCTTGCCCTTGTGGCGATCACCGCAGTCCCGGTGGTGGCAGCGTCATCGGCGGTCGCAAGCTCGCTCATTGTCGAGAGCCAGGAGAAGTCCGGGATCTACCCCCTCGGCAAAGAGGTTGTCTTCACCATCAAGCCCGCCGAGGGCGCCGAGGCGGTCGATCTGGGGACAATGGCCGTCACGATCACGCGCGATGGATGGGAGAAGGTTGCCATCCCGGAGGCGAAAAGGAATGGTGCGCTGCTGGAGGCTCGCTTTACGCCCGCGGCGGCCGGCTGGTACATGTGCGAAGCCTCGCCGGCGAATGCCGGCCGCAAGGCCGTTGCCCGCGCAGGGGTCGTGGTCAGCCCGGAGAAGGTCGGTCCATCCATGCCGGAGCCGAAGGACTTCGATGAGTTCTGGAATGCCCGGCGGGCCGCTTTGGCGGCGATGCCGCTCAAGGCGGATCTGAAGCCCGTGGAAGTTGCTGACCCACAGATCGAGTGCGTTAGTATCGAGGCGTCCTGTCCCCAGACCAATCCCGTTCGCGGCTACTATGCTCGCCCCAAGGAGGCCAAGGCTCGTAGCTGTCCGGCGATTCTCTTTCTCCGGGCCGCCGGCGTCTCCGGCGACTGGTGCAAGGCCTCGGTCAAGAACGCAGCATCACTGGCCAGGCAATACGGGGCGATCGTGCTGGATATCAACGCGCACGGCATGCTCAACGGTCAACCGCCGGAGTACTATCGGAACCTGGAGCAGGGGGAGCTCCGCAACTACTGGACCCAAGGGACAGACGACCGGGACAAGTTCTACTTCGTCGGGATGTACGTCCGGCTGCTCCGCAGCATCGAGTTCCTCGCGGCCCAGGAACAATGGGACGGCAAGCACCTGATCACAATCGGCGAGAGCCAGGGCGGCGGGCAGGCGCTGGCGGCCGCCGGCTTGGATAAGAGGGTCTCCGCGGTCGTGGCCCTGGTGCCTGCCATGTGCGACTTCACCGGGCCGGTCGCCAAGCGAGCTGGGGGCTGGCCTCAACCGGTCGGGCGCGACGTCGAAAGCGAGCATACGAAGAAGGTCATTGACGCGGTCCGCTACTGCGACAACGTGAACCTAGCGACGCGGTCCCGGGCGGAGACGCTGGTCTTCGTCGGGCTCGTGGACACGACGTGCTCCGCGCCCGGGGTCTTCGCCGTGTACAACAGCCTCCCCGGCAACAAGCGGATTGTCGCCTATCCGCACAAGCCGCACAGTGGCCTGCCGAAAGAAGACGCATGGATTGGCGATATCCCCAAGGTCCAGGAGAAATTCATCCGCCGACACATCGCAATCGCATCTGAAGAAAACGCCTTACGGCCTCACGATGAACCAGGCGAGCCGCCGGCGATTCCCGTTGGCCTTGATGCTTACCGCCAGTGGAATCGCTGGCCCTACCAGCGCATCGGCGCACGAGCGTATATGCGCAGCACTTACGACCGTCGCGGGGGCAACGAGGGCGCGGACGCCAGTCACTTCCTTTACCAACTCAGCGATGACTTCAACGTTTCGCTGGATGTCGCCGGCCCGGGCGTTCTGTATTTCGCCCGGTACAATCACTGGCACGGCAGCCCGTGGCACTACGAAGTGGACGGCGTGGACCGCATCATTCGCGAGACCGGCACCGCCGACCCGGTCAACGCTCTGAAGACACTCAAAGAGACCGTCTTCATCCCGGAGTTGCTGTTCCCGAGTCCGCTCGCCTGGACATGGTCCACGACCAAAGGGGCGGATTTGATGTGGGTACCGCTGCCGTTCGAGCGGACGTTTCGCATGGCCTATTCGCGCACCCGCTACGGCACCGGCTACTACATCTACCACCTCTACGACCGCAGTGCGCCGCTCTCGCAGCTTATCCACTCGTGGGACGGCAAGACGCCGCCTGCCAAGGACGTGCTGGACCTATTGAATCGCGCAGGCACCGACCTTGCGCCCCGTCCGAGTGATAGCTTGGGTGTAGCAGAAACCTCCGGTGAACTCGGTCTGGCGCCGAAGCAAGCCGCCGTGCTCACGACGCTTACTGCTGCGCCCTCCATGGTGCGGGCGATCGAGCTGTCCGTGCCCAAAGAACAGGCCCTTGCCTTCGGTCACGTGCGTTTACGCGTCACGTGGGATGGGCGCCGGGAACCGTCGATTGACGCGCCGGTGGCTCTGTTCTTCGGCGCCGGCACGCTCTACAACCGCGACGGGCGTGAGTTCCTGGTGAAGGGTTTTCCGGTTCACATCTGCTTTACCGAGTCCCGTGTGCGCCTGGCATGTTACTTCCCGATGCCGTTCTTCAAATCGGCGAAGCTCGAACTCGCCGGGGACAGCAACGCGGTTACGGGCATCCGGTGGCGCGTGCGTCGCCATCCGCTGGACGCTCCGGCCAATCACGTTGGCTACTTCCACGCCACGTACCGCGACCATCCCGCGCCGGAGCCGGGCCAGGACCTCTTGCTCCTCGACACCCGCACGGTCGAGGGGAGCACCGAGTGGTCCGGCAGCTTCGTCGGCTCCTCCTGGATTTTCTCCCATCGTGGCGTGCTCAACACGCTGGAGGGC
>Ga0315286_10002035_pt1 | contig 18691 bp, 18 predicted proteins | sample YL17G10_0_MG_FD_205038 | JGI IMG/M metagenome (GOLD analysis project Ga0315286, IMG submission 205038) | Sediment microbial communities from Yellowstone Lake, YNP, Wyoming, USA - YL17G10_0 | ecosystem: Environmental > Aquatic > Freshwater > Lake > Sediment | place: USA: Wyoming | collected... | reverse complement strand
AGGGCGGGAGGGGCGGGAGATAGCCATCCGCACTAATCCACGAGGCGACTCACTTCATACCATGGGGTCTCAACAAGGTTGACGGTCAGTAGGTCAACTGGCCCGACCTTCAAGTGCCGCGCAATGCCCCCAACTCCCCAATTGACCGTGTAGTAGTCCCGCGTTGTCAGTGGTACACTGCTGTAGAGATACCCCTGGAGGTCGCTTCCCCTCCCATAGCAGGTTGGGAAGAGAACCAGCAGGTGGTTTCCAGGGCGCGTTTCGGCGTAGACCTTGCCTCCAGGCGTCACGTTGCGGTAACTGGCAGGCAACACAATGGTGCCACTGGTGTCTGGTTTCAAAGTCCCCGCCCGGATTTCATCCACTATCTTGAGGTAGGTGCCGTTCCTCAGCTTCGGCTCTGAGGTTAGCCAGCGAAAGCCGATGAACCACGCCAGCCCCAGGGCCAACAGTATCCCCGCCGTCCACATTGCCATCGGCCTCCAGGTGCGGAGGGGCTTGGCTGGCTGGTCAGTGGGCTCCGGCATTGGTCCTCCTCCCCCCATTCTCCCCGCCCCCGGGCGCGGCGCAAGCGCCATCAGGCTCTCGGTGTCGAACCTGGCCCGGCAGGCGCCATTCTCGGCTTGACTGCGCCGGGGTCGGCCCATAGGATTGCAACGGGGGGGCCGAGTTGGCAGCAGCGCGCTTGCCGGGGGTTCTAGCTTGTCGAGTTCCAGGAAGAAGGGCCTCACCTACCGCGACGCCGGCGTGGACATTGAAGCCGGCGACCGGATGGTTGACCGCATCCAGAAGCTCTGCCAGTCCACCTACGGGCCCCAGGTGCTGGCCGGGGTCGGCGGCTTCGCGGCCTGCTTCCAGCTCGACGGCCAACTGGGCCTGCTGGCCAAGCGCATGCGCAGCCCGGTGCTGGTCTCCTCCACCGACGGGGTGGGCACCAAGCTCAAGGTCGCCTTCCTGACCGGCGTCCACGACACCGTGGGCATTGACCTGGTGGCCATGTCCGCCAACGACCTGATCACCACCGGGGCCACCCCGCTGTTCTTCCTGGACTACTTCGCGACCGGCCGGCTGGACCCCGGGGTCGGCGAGCAGGTGGTCAAGGGCATCGTCGCGGGCTGCAAACAGGCGCGCTGCGCGCTGATCGGCGGCGAGACCGCCGAGCTCCCCGGCTTCTACGCCGACGGCGAGTACGACCTGGCCGGCTTCGTGGTCGGCGCCGTCGAGAAGTCCAAGATCATTGACGGCTCCCACGTCGAGCCCGGCGACGTGATCCTGGGGATGGCCTCCACCGGCCTGCACGCCAACGGCTACAGCCTGGCCCGCAAGGTGCTCCTGGAGCTCAGCGGCTGGAAGCTCGACGAGGAGGTCCCCGAGTTCGGGCGGACCCTGGCCCGGGAGCTGCTCGTCCCCACCCGCATCTACGTGGAGCCCTTGCTGAAGCTCTTCAAGGAGTACCGGGTCAAAAAGGTGGTCAAGGCCCTGGCGCACATCACCGGCAGCGGCCTGCCCGGCAACGTCCCCCGGGTGCTGCCCGCCAGGGCCCGGGCCCGCCTGCACCAGGGCAGTTGGCCGGTCCCCCCGGTCTTCGAGGCCGTCCGCCGGATCGGCGCGGTCGCCGAAGAGGAGATGTACCGCACCTTCAACATGGGCATCGGCATGGTCCTGGTCTGCCCGGAGTACTACAGCCGGGCCATCGCCCGGCGGCTCCGGCGCCTGGGCGTGCCCACCTGGCCGATCGGCGAGGTGGTCGAGCGCCAGGGCGGCCCGGACTTCGAGTTCGCCTGACCGCCGCCAAGGAGAGCGTGATGAAGCCCAGCCCCGTGAAGATCCAGCGCGCCCTGCTCAGCGTCTCGGACAAGACCGGCATCGCCGCCTTCGCCAGGGAGCTGGCCGCCCTGGGCGTGGAGCTGCTCTCCACCGGCGGCACCGCCAAGCTGCTCGCCAAGGAGGGCGTCAAGGTCCGCAGCGTCGACGACTACACCGGCTTCCCGGAGATGATGGACGGCCGGGTCAAGACCCTCCACCCCAAGGTCCACGCCGGGCTGCTCTACATCCGCGACAACCCGGAGCACGTCGCGCAGAAGAAGCAGCACCAGATCGAGGACATCGACATGGTGGTGGTCAACCTCTATCCCTTCGAGGCCACCATCGCCAAGCCGGAGGTGACCCTGGAGGAGGCCATCGAGAACATCGACATCGGCGGCCCGACCATGCTGCGCTCCGCGGCCAAGAACCACGCCTACGTCACCGTGGTCACCGACCCGGCCGACTACCCGCGGGTGCTGGCCGCCATGCAGCAGCACGGCGGCGTGGTCGGCGCCGAGCTCCGCAACGAGCTGGCCTACAAGGTCTTCAGCCACACCAGCGCCTACGACTCGATGATCGCCGATTACCTGGGCCGGCAGTACCGGGGCGGGGACTTCCCGGAAGTGCTCCGCGCCCAGTACCTCCAGGTGGGCGCGCTGCGCTACGGCGAGAACCCGCACCAGCGGGCGGCCTTCTACCGTTCGCGCCGTGCGCCGGCCGAGCCCTCGGCGGCCTGGTCGCGGGTGCTCGGCGGCAAGGAGCTCTCCTTCAACAACTACCTGGACCTGGAGGCCGCCCTGGAGCTCGTCAAGGACTTCCGGGAGCCGGCGGCCAGCATCATCAAGCACAACAACCCCTGCGGCGCCGCCGTCGGCCAGGACCTGGTGGAGGCCTACCGGAAAGCCTACGCCTGCGACCCGGTCAGCGCCTTCGGCGGGATCGTGGCGGTCAACGGCCGGGTGACCGCGGCCCTGGCCGAGGTCATGGCCGGGCCGGGCACCTTCCTGGAGTGCATGGTGGCCCCGGGCTACGAGCCCGAGGCGCTGGAGATCCTCACCGAGAAGCCCAAGTGGGGCAAGAACGTGCGCCTGTTGGACTGCGGCGCGCTGACCGGCACGCGCGACGGGCGCGAGCTCGACGTCCGCAAGCTGCTCGGCGGCGCGCTGGTCCAGGACCGCGACCTGATCAGCGCCGACGATTTCGCCAGCCTCAAGGTGGTCACCAGGAAGCAGCCCACCGACGGGCAGATGGCCGATCTGAAGTTCGTGTGGGTGCTGGCCAAGCACGTCAAGTCCAACGCCATCGTCTTCGGCAGGGACCGCGCGCTGCTCGGCGTGGGCGCCGGGCAGATGAGCCGGGTGGATTCCTCGACCATCGCGGGGCTCAAGGCCGGCGAGCGCGCCAGGGGCGCGGTCTGCGCCTCGGACGCCTTCTTCCCGTTCCGCGACGGCGTGGAGGCCATCGCCAAGAGCGGGGTGGAGGCCATCATCCAGCCGGGCGGCTCGCGCAGCGACGACGACGTGGTCAAGTGCGCCGACCAGTTGGGCCTGGTCATGGTCTTCACCGGCCGCCGGCACTTCCGGCATTAGCAGGGGAGCCCGGGCATGAACGGGCTGAAACAGGAAATCGGCAACTTCCTGAGGCTGCTGGGGGCGTTCCTGGCGACCTTCATGGGCTGCTATACCCTCGACAAGTTCTACACCAGCAGCGACGGCTGGTCCTGGCTGCCCAAGGTGGCCGGCAGCGTGCTGGTCCTGGCCGGTGCGGCGGCGTTGGTGATCCTACTTTACAGGAAGACGGTGCGCATCAAGGTGGACACCGCCGGGAAGACCGCGGAGTTCTCGCCGGGTCCGGACAAGCAGGGGTAAAGCAGGCGGGAAGATGGGCATGAAGGTCCTGGTCGTCGGCGGCGGCGGGCGCGAGCACGCCCTGGTCTGGAAGCTGGCCCAGTCGCCGCGGCTCGGCAAGCTCTGGTGCGCGCCGGGCAACCCCGGCATCGCCGAACTCGCCGAGTGCGTGGCGGTCGGCGCCGAGGACCTCGACGGCCTCTTGCGCTTCGCCCGGGCCGAGCGGCCGGACCTCACCGTGGTCGGCCCGGAGGCCCCGCTGGTCGCCGGCATCGTCGACCGGCTCCGCGAGGAGCACCTGCTGGCCTTCGGGCCCAGCAAGCGCGCCGCGGAGCTGGAGGGCTCGAAGTCCTTCGCCAAGCAGCTCTGCCGGCGCGCGGGCATCCCCACCGCCGACTTCCAGGCCTTCAGCGACCTGCGCCAGGCCGAAGGGTACATCCACGAGAAGGGCGCGCCGCTGGTGGTCAAGGCCTCGGGGCTGGCCGCCGGCAAGGGCGTGATCATGGCCGACACCGAGGACCAGGCCCGCGCCGCCGTGCGCCTGTGCCTGGTGGACGGAGCCTTCGGCGCCGCCGGCTCCGAGGTGGTCATCGAGGAGCGGCTCCTCGGCGAGGAGCTTTCGCTGCTGGCCCTGGTGGACGGCGAAACCGTCGCGCTGCTGCCCTCCGCGCAGGACCACAAGCGGGCCTCCGACGGCGACCAGGGGCCCAACACCGGCGGCATGGGGGCCTATTCGCCCGCGCCGGTGGCCACCGAGGAGGTCCTCGACGCGGCCGTGCGCGACACGATCATCCCGGCGGTGCACGAGCTGGCCAAGAGCGGCCGGCGCTACCAGGGCGTGCTCTATGCCGGGCTGATGGTCACCGCCTCGGGCCCCAAGCTGCTGGAGTTCAACTGCCGCTTCGGCGACCCGGAAACCCAGCCGCTGATGATGCGCCTGAAGAGCGACCTGCTGGAACTCCTGCTGGCCACCGCCCAGGGGCGCTTGGGCGAGCAGCGCGTGGCGGTGGACGAGCGTCCGGCGGTCTGCGTGGTGCTGGCCAGCCCGGGCTATCCGGGGAAGTACGCCACGGGCAAGGTCATCCGCGGCCTGGCCGAGGCCGCCAGCGTGCCGGACACGGTGGTCTTCCACGCGGGCACGGCGCTCAAGGGCGGCGAGATCGTCACCGCCGGCGGGCGGGTGCTGGGCGTCACCGCCCTGGGCGCCGACGTGGGCCAGGCGGTCGACCGCGCCTATGGGGCGGCCGGGTGCATCGGCTTCGAAGACGGCGTCCACTACCGCAGGGACATCGCGGCGCGGGCGCTGGCCGGCTCGCGCCCCGGGCGCGCTGGACGCCAGCCGTGAAGACCAAGGTGCTGCGGCTGGACGGCTCGGCGGGCGACGACGCCAAGATCCACAGCGCGGCGCGGGCGATCCGCGAGGGCAAGCTGGTGGCCTTCCCCACCGAGACGGTCTACGGCCTGGGCACCAACGCCGAGGATGCCGCCGCCGTGCGCCGGCTTTCCGACGTGAAGCAGCGCGAGCCGGGCAAGCCCTTCGCCCTGATGATCCCGGACCACGACCACCTGGAGCGCTACGTGCGCTGCGAGGTGTCGCCGCTGGTCTGCAAGCTGACCCGGCTCTTCTGGCCGGGTCCGCTGACCATCGTGGTGCCGCTGCCGGACGGAGGCACGGTCGGGCTGCGCCTGCCGGACCACCCGGTGGCGCGCGCGCTGGTGGCCTGGGCGGAGTGCCCGGTGGCCGTGCCCAGCGCCAACCCGGCCGGGACCGACCCCCCGGCCGACGCCGACGGGGTGCTCAGGCTGCTCGGCGGCAAGATCGACGTGCTGGTGGACGGCGGCCCGGTGCGACACGGCCAGGCCTCCACCGTGGTGCTGGCCCGCGTGTCGGGCATCGAGATTCTCCGCGCGGGCCCCATTGCCGAGGCGGAGCTCAACGAGGCCGCCAAGTACACGATTCTGTTCGTCTGCGCGGGCAACTCCTGCCGGAGCCCCATGGCCGAGGGCTTCCTCCGCAAGCTGCTGGGGGCCCGCGGCGGCAACCGCCTGACCGGCCCGCGGGGCCGCTCCTACCACGTGATCTCCGCCGGCACCGGGGTGATCCGCGAAGGCCAGGTCAACCCCCTGGCCGCGGAGGTCATGGCCGAGGCGGGCGCGGACCTCTCCGGGCACCACAGCCGGCCGCTGTCGGTCAACCTGATCGCCGCCGCCGACCGCATCTACACCATGACCGAGCGCCAGCGCGCCAGCATCCTCGAAATGGTCCCGGAGGCCCGCGAGCGGGTCGAGCTGCTGGACCCCGGCGGCGACCTGCTCGACCCGGCCGGCTCGGACATCGCCGCCTACCGCGACTGCCGCGACCGGATCGCCGCGTTGGTGGAAAGGGTGGCGCAGCGCACGTGAGAATCGCCGTGGGCGCTGACCATGCCGGCTTCGATCTCAAGGCCGCGGTGCTGGAGGAGCTCCGCGCCCGGGGCGTCGAGGTCGTCGACTGCGGCACCCATGACCGCCGCCCGTGCGACTACCCCGATTACGCCGCCAAGGTGGCCGGGATGGTTGCGGCGGGAGGGGCCTCCCGGGGGGTGTTGATCTGCGGGACCGGCCAGGGCATGTGCATGGCCGCCAATCGCTTCCCCGGCGTGCGCGCCGCGCTGGTCTACGACGAGTTCGCCGCGCAGATCAGCCGCCAGCACAACGACGCCAACGTGATCTGCCTGGGCGGCCGGCTGATCTCCGGCCCGGAGGCCAAGCGGCTGCTGGGGCTGTGGCTGGAGACGCCCTTCGCGGGCGACCGCCACGCGCGCCGCGTTGGGAAGCTCGACTCGGTCGGGCCCTGCGCCCGGAAGGGAGACTGAGCCGTGGCCAGTCTGGCTGGAATGAAGCTCGGCGGCTGCGAGCTGCTGGAGGAGATCGGCCAGGGCGGCATGGGCGTGATCTACAAGGCCCGGCAGCTCTCGCTGGACCGCATCGTGGCCGTGAAGATCCTGGCCGAGCACCTGGCCCACAACCCCTCCTTTGTGGAGCGCTTCCAGCGCGAGGCCCGGGCCATTGCCAAGGTCAACCACCCCAACATCCTGGCGGTCTACGACGTGGCCTGCCAGGACCTCCGCCACTTCATGATCATGGAGCTGATTGACGGCGGCAGCCTGACGGAACTGCTCGATGCCCGGGGCGTGCTCGAACCCTGGGAGGCCGCCGGATTCATCCTGCAGGCGGCCCTCGGCCTGGAGTGCGCCGCGGCGGCCAACATCATCCACCGCGACGTCAAGCCCGACAACATGATGCTCACCTCCCGCCGGGTGGTCAAGGTCTCCGACTTCGGCCTGGCCAAGGAACTGGACAGCACCATGACCGAGACCCAGGCGGTCATGGGCACCCCGGCATACATGTCCCCGGAGCAGTGCGACGGGCGCGACCTGGACAGCCGCACCGACGTCTACTCGCTGGGCGGCACTTTCTACCGATGCGTGACCGGGCGGCTGCCCTTCGAGGCCGAGACGGCCATGAGCATGATGTACCGGCACAAGCACGTGCCCCTGACCCCGCCGATCCAGGTGATCCCGACCCTGCCGCCGGCGCTCTCCGAGATCATCTGCCAGATGATGGCCAAGGACCGCGCCGAGCGGTTCCTGTCGATGACCGAAGTGGCCCGGGCCATCGAGGCAGCTCAGAAGTCGGCGGCCGGCGCCGCGGACCCGGGCAAGACCGCTCCGCCGCCGCCGCCGCCGCCGCCGCCGGCGGCGGAGCCCGCCGGCGGCGCCCCGGCCTTCGTGGTCCCCGGGGCCGACTCGCGGGTCTTCGCCGCGCCGCCCAGCCGCCAGCAGATCATGGACACGGCCGCGCGCTGCAAGAAGGCCGCGCGGGATCTCTCCGCCCAGGGCAAGTTCGCCCAGGCCGCCCGGGAGCTCCGGCGCCTGCTGGAGGTTTCCCCGGACGACGCCGAGGCGCGCGCGGCGCTGCGCGAGATCGAACGCCGCGCCTCCGAAAAGCGGATGGCCGGCACCGAGATCCGCACGCTGATCTCCTCCGGACATTACGAGGAGGCCCTGACCAGGTGGAAGAAGCTCGAAGCGGAGGTCCGTGACGAGCAGCTTATCAAGCAGGTCGCCCACCTGGAGGCCGCCGTGGTGCCCGCCCTCAAGCTGGCGGAACAGGCCGACGCCGCCACCGCCGCCGGCCGGCTGGAGGAAGCCGCCGGCCTCTACCAGAAGGCCCTGGAGCTGGACCCGGCCAGCGAGCGCGCCAAGCAGGGCCTCAAGAGCGTGGAGCGCACCCGGCAGCGCATCGAGTTCCTGCTCAAGGAGGGCTACGGCCACCGCCAGAACCGGGACTACGGCCAGGCCGTGGCCGTCTGGGACAAGGTCCTGGCCGCCGAGCCGGCCAACAGCCAGGCTCGCCGGCTGCTCGTCGAGGCGCATCTGGCCGCCGCGGCCGAGGCCGGCGCCGACGAGGACTTTGACAAGGCGGTGACCCACTACGAGGCGCTCCTCAAGGTTGATCCGGGCAACGAGGAAGCCCGCAAGGCCGTCGCCGAGGCGACCATCAAGCGCGACCGGGTCAACGAACTGCGCAAGGTCGCCCAGTTGGCCAGGGCCAAGGGCGACATGGCCGCCAGCGCCCGCGCGTGGCGGGATCTGACCGGGATCATCCCCAGGAACCGGGTGGCCCGCGAAGGGCTGGTCTCCGCCCGGAGGTCGCTGTCCGTCAGGCGGGCCAAGCGCCTGCTGGTGGTGCTGATCCTGCTGGTGGCCGGCGCCGCCGGGGCGGTCACCTGGCGGAACTGGCAGGCGCTGGGCGCCGCCAGGGCGGCTCTGGAGAGGACGAATTTCGCCGCCGCCAGGGCCGCGGCGGGCCATGTCTGGCTGCCGGTTTTCAAGGGGGAAGCCGCGGAGATCATCCGCAAGGCCAATTTCTGGGAACAGGACGGAAAGGCCGAGGAGGCCGCCGCCGCCAAGCCGCCCCGCTGGGATGACGCGGTCGAAGCGGAGCAGCGCGCCGTGGAGTTCTATGGCAGCGGGCCGAGGTTGGAGGAGTTCCAGCGCAAGCTGGCCCGCTTCGAATGTTTCAGGGACAGCCAGAGTGCCAGGGCCGCGGATGAAAAGGGTGACTGGGGAGAGGCCATGATCAAGTATCAGCTGGCCCACAACTCGGCCCTGAAAGCGGAGCTGAAGGAGTCGGCCGCCCAGGCGGAAAAGGACCGGCAGTTCTGCCACTGGATGGAGCAGGGCTTCAACAAGCAGCGGAGCGATCCGGACGGGGCCAAGCGGGATTTCGAGCAGGCCAGGCAGTTGCGTCCGGGCAACAAGCGCATTCCCAACCCGTGAAGCAGGCCTGGGTCCGCAGACAGAACCGGAATTCAGGAACTTGGGGAGGCCGGCCTTGATAGTTGACACCCACGTGCACCTCAGCCCGCAGGACCGCGGCGGGGACCGGCTGGTGGCGGAAGCCTCCAGACTGGGCATCGACCGGCTGGTGGTCTTCAACGACGCCATCGCCGAGCGCCCGACCTACGATGACGTGCTGGAGGCGGCCCGCCAGCACCCCGGCCGGATCGTGCCCTTCGCCTACCTCGAGCTGGGGACGCACACCGCGGCCGACGTCGAGCGCCGGCACGCCGACGGCTTCCGGGGCTTCAAGTGCATCTACCCCAAGGTCAACTACCACGACCGGAGCCTCTGGCCGATCTACGAGGCCGCCGAGGGGCTGGGCATGATCCTGCTCTTCCACCTCGGCGTGGTGGCCGTCTCCGACCACGACCGGGAGCGCGACGTGGACTCCTCGCGCATGCGGCCGATCTTCCTGGACGCGGTCCTCCGGCGCTTCCGCAACCTGGTGGTCTGGGGGGCGCACCTGGGCAACCCCTGGTACGAGGAAGCGGCCATGCTCTGCCGCTGGCACCTCAACCTGTACTTCGACCTGACCGGGAGCTCGCTGAAGGCCAAGCCGCCGGAGTTCTTCAGGCAGCTCCTCTGGTGGGGCGGCAACCAGCAGTACGGCGACCGCCGCGGGCGGGGCCCGTGGGAGAAGATCCTTTTCGGCACCGACGTGTCCATCGGGACCATGGGCAACGTGATGGAAGATTACCGCCGGCTGTTTGCGGCGCTGGGGCTGCCCGAGGAGGCCCGCCAGGCGGTGATGGGCGGAACCGCCGCGAAGCTCCTGGGCCTGGAGCCAGCCAAGCCTTGAAGCGGCGGCTGTCCTGGGTGGTCGGCTTGGCCATGCTCGCCGGGCTGGGTGCTTACACCCTCTATCTGGCCCTGCTCTACGACTGGCGCGGGCGCTTCGGGCCCGGGGATCTGACCTTGACGGTGACGGCTGCCCAGGGGTCGTTGACCGTCGCTCTCCGCAACAACAGCGCCTTCAAGATGATCGTCCATGACAGCCCCGACCTGGCCGGGCCGTTCGAAATCACCCTGACGCCGGCTGCCGGGGGCGCGGAGGTGCCGCGCGCCCGGAGCGCGTTGCTCTCCCTCTCGGGGAGCGCGCGGATACTGGCGCCGGGGGGCGAGGCCTCCTGGTCCGTGGCCGTGGCACGTCTCTACCCCGGACTGCCGCCGGGCAGCTACCGCGTCGTGGTGGCCTACGATCCTGAGGCCGCGGCCGGGCGTGGCGAGGCCTGCGCCGAGGACCTGACCCTCGGGCGGGTCGAGGCCCAGCCGGTCCAGGTAACCGTCGGCGCCGCCAAATAGGACCGGTGGTGACCGCACTGCTACTTATGAAACTCTTTATGGCGCGCCGGGAAGCCGGAACACCCACACGTCGTCATAAACCCCGCCCGGCCCCTCGCCGCCGTAGATAACGAACAGGTCCGCCGAGGGATCGTAGTAGAGCGCGTGGCGCTCGCGCGGGGGCGGGTTGTTGGCGGGAGAGAGCCGCTCCCAGGCGTCGGCCGCGCAGCGATAGGCCCAGGTTTCACTGTTGCCTCCGGCGCCTCCATAGAGCAACACCGCGTCGGCCTTGGGCGAATAGTCCGCCGCGAAATAGTCCCTGGCGCCCGGCGCTCCAGAGGAGCGCAGGTCAATCGGCTGGAGGCCGCGGTCCTCGGGCAGGCGGCTTGAAATCCGCACTGTTCCGTCGGGGCCGTCGGAGCGCAGACAAAGGAAACGCCCGCGCCTGGAGTCCCAGCACTCTCCCTGGTTGGCAGTTACTGACCACCGACCGCCGACCGCCGCCGTTGGCTGCTTCCACCGGTCGGCGCGCGCGTCATAGAGCCAGGTCCCGCCGTCGGCGGCCGCTCGGCGGCGGGCTTCGCCCACGAAGCTCTCCAGGAGCACGCCGCCGCCGAGCTCGGCCGAATAGGCCATGCGCGCGCAGGTGCGCGATCCCGGCGTGGGCCCGTGGCGGCCCGGCCAGCGCGGCACCCAGGCGCCCGCCGGGACCTTCTCCGCCGGCAGCCTGGCGTCGGCGAAGTCCGGGGCGCTGTCCAGGCCGAGCAGCCCCTGCCACTCCGCGGCCGGGAGCGGCTCGCAGCCCCTCACTCGCGGCAGGCCCTCAATGACTTTGGCGGCAAGCCCCGCCGGGATGACTTGTCGGGCTGGCGGTTGGCCCGGCAAGAGCAGCTCCACGCGGCCGCGGGCCACCGCCAGGCGCAGCGTGCGCGGGGTGTCCATCGCGGCCCCGGCCAGGATCGGCGAAACGCAGAGTTCGAAAACCGTCCCGAGCACGCGAGCCCGGCCCAGGTCGCTCGAAATCTCCAGGCCCCCGGCGTTCTCAGTCACCTTGGCCAGCACCCGGCCGAAAGCCAGCCGGCAGCTGCGCGCGCCCCGGCCGGGTCCGAGGTAGGTCAGCTCGCTCTTCTCGGAGAGCGCCAGTTGCGTGCCGTCGCGGTAGCGCAGCGTGGCCGAGCCGACCTCGCCGACGGTCACCTTCGAGCCGACCGGCAGGCGCTGGTCGGACCGGGCCGGCCGGCCGTTGACGGTGACCTCGCCGGCGAAGACGGCCAGACGCGGCGCGGTCTTCCAGGGCCTTTCCAGGCACAGGCCGGCGGCAAACAGGGCCGCAGCACTCGCAGCCAGAGCGGGACCCAGCCAGAACTGCACGCCGGCGCGGACCGGCGCAGCGGCCAGCCAGCGCGCACGCCGGCGACGCTCCGCGGCCAGCAGCGCGTCGAGCTTGCCGAGGCGCCCGGCCTCGGCCCGGCAGGAGGCGCAGCCGGCGATGTGCCGGCGGGCCTCGGCCAGTTCCTCGCGGCCGGCCTCGCCGTCCATTCCGGCGCACAGAGCTGCCAGGGATTCTTCGCAGGTCACGGATGCTTTTCCAGGCAGGGAGTCAGGATGTCCGCCAGGTGGCGTCGCGCCCGGCAAAGGGCCTGTTGCACGGCGCCTTCGGTCATCTCCAGGGCGTCGGCGATCTCGGCGCAGGGAAGCCCGGCCAGGGCGCGCAGGCGGATGGCTTCGGCTTGGCGCGGCTCAAGGCGGTCCAGGGCCTCCTCCAGCCTGGCGCCGAGTTCCCCGCCGGGTTCCGGCTGGTCGAGGGCCGGGACGGGCAGATCGTGCGCGGCCAGGCTCTCGACCACCGAGCGCTCCAGGCGGCGGCGGCGGACATGCACCCGGCAGGTGTTGAGGGCCACCCTCCCGGCCCAGGCCTCGGGCGCGCCCTCGCCGCGGTGCTGGCCGTGGGCGCGGATGATGCTCAGGGACATTGCCTGCTGCAAGTCCTCGGCCTCCTCGGGCGAGCGCGCGAAGGCCCGCGCCAGGGGCGCCAGGCGCGGAGCGACCGCGGCCAGAAGCCTCTCGGCTTCGGCCGGCTTGGGCCCTTCAAATGCGTCGCCTGAAGGCATGGGTGCTTCCTTCGCCCGAAGGTTACGCAGTTTTTACCGGAAAACCCGCGCCGCGCAAGCGGATTGCGCGGCTGGAGGGCCGGGCGGCAGTTTCCGGGCCTCAGCCCTTCTCGAAGTCGAGCAGCCTGCGGGCGTTCAAGCCCAGGAGCTTGCGCCGGTCGGCCTCGCTGATATCGGCCTCCAGCACCGGGCCGAGCGCGTAGACCGGGCTGAACAGCGACTGGTCGGTCCCAAAGACCAGCCGTTCGGGGCCGAGCCGGGTGATCAGGTACTCGACCTTGTCGCGTTCCTGGAGGCTGGTGACGAAGTCCAGGCACACGTTGGGCAGCCCGCGGGCCAGTTCCGCGGCCTGGCGGTAGTCGTTGGCCAGGGCGTGGAACCAGAAGAAGGTCAGCCCCGGGAAGCGCCTGGCCACCTCGGCGACCACCGGGCCGTGACCGGTCCAGGTGTGCACGGTCAGGGGCAGCTTCTTCTCGGCGAGGAGCTCGATCAGCGCCAGGTTCGCCGGGCTGTTGATGGCCATGCGCATGTGGTCCGGATGGTTCTTGGCGCACACGAAGCGCGGGTGCGCGGCGTAGCGCTCGATCTGGGCCTTGGCTTCCGCCGGGTAGTGGGCGTTGAAGGTGACCGCTCCGTAGAAGCGCCCGTCGGCCTCGACCAGCCGCTGGACGTCGGCGTTGCCCTCGGGAACGTCGTACTGGATGGCCAGCGAGGAGGAGACCACCACCTTGCTGAACCCCGAGCGGTCGGTAATGCGCCGGAGCTCGTCGGCGGAGCCGTCCGCGCCGGGCGAGCCCCACCGCCCGATGTGGGCGTGGACATCAATGACCTCCAGGCCGGGGAGCAGCCGGTCAACGGCGGTCTTTCCGGACATGGTCAGAGCCCTCCCAGGAGGCGCGCAAGGTTGCCGCCGAGGATCGCGGCTTGGTCCGCCTCGGAGATCTCCGCGTGGCGGATCATCTCGATGCTCCCCCGGCCGGAGTCCAGCGGCGCCCTGGTCCCCAGGACCAGCCGCGAGGCGCCCAGCTCCCGGCAGAGGAGCTCCACCGAGAAGGGCATGCAGGTGCGGCCCAACTCCATGATGAACTCCGGCCGCCGGCGCATCACCTCCAGGCACTCGGCCAGCGGCGTGTAGTAGGCGTAGGAGAGGATCACCCGGCAGCGCGCCGGGGCCAGCCGGGCCAGGGCGCTGGCCACCCCGGCCTTCTTGGCCACCGACACGGCCACGGGCAGGCCCGCCTCGGCGCACTCCGCCAGCAGCCGCTCTAGCAACACGCCCTCGGTGGTGGCCCACTCCTGGAGGTCCGGGAAGAGCCGGAGCATCCTGAACCCCTGGCCGGCGAGTTCCGCGGGGAGGCTCTCGCGCCGGGAGTAGGCGGCCGGCCGGACCGTGGCGGCGGGCACCAGCCGGGGGTGCTCCCGGCAGACGCGCAGCGTCTCGGCGTTGCCCTCGCCGTGGTCGTAGAAGACGCCCCGCAGCGAGGTGGCCGCCGCCTTCTCGACACCCAGGGCGGCCAGCGACTCAAGCAGCCGCTCCAGCGACACGTCGCGCGGCTCGTGCGGCCAGCGCCCGAAGAGGCAGTAGGAGTCCAGCATGCGCATCCGGCTCACCCCTTCCATCCGAAGAAGCTTCGGGCATTGGCGCCCAGGATGGCCGCCCGGGCGTCCTCGGCGATGTCGGCGAAGACGATCTTGCCCAACTGGGGGCCGGGGTCAATGAAGGGCATGTCGCTGCCGTAGAGCAGCCGCGGCGCCAGGCCGGCGGCCACCAGCCGCGCGATCATCCCGCGGTAGTGCCGCGAGCCGGCGGTGTCGAACCAGACTTGGGGGAGTTCGGCGGCCAGGATGGGCAGCTCCCGGAGCACGTCCCGGCCGGAGCCGCCCAGGTGGGCCAGCAGCAGGCGTACCCCCGAGTGCCGGCGGAGGACCTGGCGGACCTGTTCGGCGCCGCAGCGGCGGTCGCCCAGCGTGAAGTGGGTCAGCACCGGCAGGCCGCGGCGCTCGGCCCACTCCCAGGCGCTCCGGTAGCCGGGACCGTCCAGAGGGTAGTCGTGGACGGTGGGATGGAGCTTCACGCCCACGAACCCCGGCCGGGCCAAGCAGCGGTCGAGCTCCGCGCCGGCCTCCTCGCAGAAATGGGGGTTGGCGACGGCGTAGCCGAAGATGCGCCCCGGATGAGCTTCTGCCGCGGCCGCCGTCTGGTCGTTGCCCCAGCGGTAGTCGGAGGCGAAGGCCGCGTGGCTGGAGAGCACCAGGCGCTCCACGCCGAGCGCGTCCATGCGGCGGACCAGGTCCCCGGCTCCGGCCCGCGGGATCCTGAACGGGCCGTACTCGCCGAGGTGGCCGTGGGCGTCAATGTAGCCGGTCATCGGGCGGGTACCGTCAGACGGGCCCGGGCTTCGGCCAGCAGATGTTGTAGGTTGGTGTTGCCGACCGCGGCTTGGTCGGCAGCGGACAGGCCCGAGAAGCGCAGCGTGCCCAGCGCCGCCTCAGGGGCGATGACCGGCGACCCGGTGCCGAAGATGGCCCGCCCCGGTCCGAAGCGGGCAGCCAGCTCCGCAAGGCCCTCATTGCCGAGGTAGCCCGAAGTCTCCAAGTACAAGTTCGGGTGGCGCGCCAGGAGCGGGTAGAGAACGCGGTCGAGGCGGTAGGTCAGGTTGGTCAGGATCAGGGGAAGGCCGGGGTGCTGCGCGGCGAGCGCGTCGAGCTGGTCCCAGCGGCCGGCCGGGTCGAGCAGCACCGGCACCCGGCAGCGCTCCAGGGCGGACCAGAGCTTGCCCATGGACCAGTCGGCGATGGAGTAGCCGTGCCGCTCGGGCTCGGCACGGACCATCGCCACTCCGGCGCGGGCCATCTCCGCCAGGAGCGTCTCGGGCGCGGGGATTTCGCCCGTGCCCGGCGGCAGGATCACCCAGACGGGATGCAGCCGGGGCTGGCCGGACAGTTCCTCGCCAAGCAACCGGTTGCCGAGGGCCGCGGAGTTTTCCAGGGCGCGCCAGTCCGCGCACCAGCACTCGGCGATGCCCAGCCGGTCCATGTCGGCGAGGAGCTCGCTGGGGGAGACGCAGGGCGCGCCCACCGGCGCGGCCGGGCGGCCGTAGAGGGCGCAGCCGTCGAGGATCTCCATCCCTGGCTTCATCAGGCGCGTATCCTACGACCTCCCGGGCCGGGCCGCAACCACAGCGGCTCCCTGGCAGCCCGGGTTAGCGCAGCTCCGCAGCGTGCTCGGCGACCTTGCGGTAGGCGGCGGCGTACTCGGCGATGACCTCCGGCCGGTTGTGCTTGAACCAGGGGACACTGAAGGCCAACTCCTCGATGCGCTCCGAGACCGGGAGCGTCCCCGGCCCCTGGCGGACGTCGCGCTGGCCGAAGGAGATCATGGTCGGCCGGCCCATCCTGAAGAGGTCGGCGGTGTGGAACAGCGGGTGGAGATGCAGCGGCCGGTTGGCGCCCGGGAAGCAGTTGGTCACGCCCTCGGCGCGGACCGCTTCGCAGAACCTGGCGCAGGAGAGGCCCCCCAGCTCCTCGCCGCGATAGAGCCCGTGGGCGAAGTACCAGCCCCCCATGGTCGAGCCGGAGCCCTTGGCCACCCGGTGCGCCCGGATGCCGGGGGCGCCCTCCAGCAGGTCCCAGAAGCGGTTCACGGCCTTCTGGATCTCGGCCATCCGCGCCGGGTAGTGCCGGAGCTGGACCCGGCCCATGGCCGAGGCGGTCTGATTGAGCCGGTGCTTGAACCCGCCCATGGCCAGGCCGGCATATTGCCTGAGCTCCGGGAGCGTCACCTGGGCGTCGGCGGGATTGTAGGACGACGGCGTGCCGGTGCGCTCGTAGTGGCCGTAGGCCACGCAGCGCTCGTAGAGCTCCCGGTCGTTCGTGACCATGATGCCGCCCTCGCCGACGGCCAGGCTCTTCCCGGCCATCAGGCTCATGCCGGCAATGTCCCCGAAGGTGCCGACCATCCGGCCCTGGTAGAGCGCCCCGTGGGCGTGGGAGACGTCCTCGATGACCCGGACCCCGCGCCGGCGGGCGATCTCCATGATCCGGTCCATGTCGCAGGGGTGGCCGGCGTAGTGGACGACCAGGATCGCCCGGGTGCGCTCGCCGATGCGGTGCTCGAGGTCCGCCGGGTTGATGCACAGCGTCAGGGGGTCTATGTCGGCGAAGTTCACGGCCGCGCCGAGCGAGAGCGCCGCGGTGCAGCTCGCCCAGAAGGTCATGCTCGGGCAGATGACCTCGTCGCCGGCGCCGACCCCGCAGGCCCACATGGCCGCGTGCAGGCTGGCCGTGCCGTTGCAGTAGGCCAGGGCGTGCGTCATGCCCGTCCAGGCGGCGAACTCCCGCTCGAACTCCTTGGTGACCTCCGTCCCGCTCATCGCCCGGCGGCGGAGCACGTCGAGCACGGCGGCCTCGTCCTCGCCGGTCACGATCGGCCAGGCGAACATGTCCCCGGGGTCAAGGGTCACGGCCTGGGGGCCACCCTGGATGGCCAGGCTGACGGTCTTCACGTTCATGACAGGCTCCTTCCCGGCGCGCTGGGCAACTGCGCGGGCCCGATCCGCACTTGATTCAGGCCCGGGCGCTACTAGCATTCCGCCTCCAATGAACAGCGAGGGTCATCGGGAGGCCCCGGGCCACGGAAGCGGGGGGCTTTTCGGCCTCCGGCTGCCCCCTATGGTTGACGTGCTGGCCCGCTGGCCGGTTTTCGTGGTCCGGTTCGAGTGGCTCAAGGTCCGCCAGATGTACCGCAGCGCCAAGGGCCCGGCGCTGACCATGATCTGGACCAACCTCTTCTGGATCATTCCGATCCTGGTCTACGGGCAGTACGCGCAGGTCTACGCCCTGGAGCTGGGCATCAAGAAAGTGGAGATCGGCTATCTCGCCGCCGTGAACATGTGCGCCCAGGTGGTCTTCTTCCTGGTGGGCGGCTGGCTCACCGACCGGCTGGGCAGCCTGCGCTGCGTGCTGCTCTTCGACACCCTGAGCTGGCCGCTGCCCATGGCTATCCTGGCCGGGGCCAGCCAGCCCTGGCACTTCTACGCCGCGGCCGCCCTGGCCGGGAGCATGACCGCGGTGATTCCGGGCTGGCACGCGATCTTCGTCTCGCGCGTGCCGGCAGACCGGCGCGCGGCCGCCTACGGGCTCCACGCCATCGTCACCAACGTCCCGGGGCTCTTCTTCCCGCTGGTGGGCGGTTGGATGATCGGCGGGCTTGGCCTGGAGCTGAGCATGCGCTGGCTGTACCTGACGGCGGCCTGGCTGATGCTCTTGGGGTGCGCCATCCGCTGGGCGCTGGTGCCTACGACGCCCCCGGCCCGGGAGCACACCCCCGGGGCCATCGAGACGCTCCGCGACCAGTTCGGCATCTACTTCCGGACGGCGTTCCGGCCGGGGATGCGCAGCTTCTTCCTGGCTCTGGCGCTCATGAACCTGGACATCGCCGTCACCGGCGCGTACCTGCCGGTGTACTTCATGAAATACCTGGGCCTGTCCGAACAGCACTACGCGCTGGTGTCCACCGCGGGCTGCGTGGTCCGGCTGGTCGGCATGGTCCTGGTGGTGCCCTTCATCCGGGTGGGCAACACCAAGCGCTTCCTGGTGGCCACCAGCGCCTGCTGGGCAGCCGGCACGCTGGTCCTGATCACCTTGCTGCGCCACCCGGAGCCGCCGGGCTTGGTCAGCGCCGTGTTCGGCTGGTCCCCGGAGGCGCCCCCGCGAATGTACCTGCTGGGCGCGATCCTGGCCGTGAACGTCATCTGGGCGGTGGGCGGGGCCTTCTGGGGCCCGGCGATCATGGCCCAGTGGATGAACACCATCCCGGAGGACATCCGCAGCCGGCTGTGGGGCGCGCACGGCGCGGTCACCCAGGTGCTCGCCGCCGGAGCCGTGGCGGTGGTCGGCAACCTCTACGCGCTCTGGTGTCCTGCGCTGGTGGTCGTCGAGGTCGCGATCGAGATCGGCGCCGTGATCTTCTTCGCGCTGAGCCCGGTGGGCACATCCGCGCCGGCCGAGGTCAAGGCCGAGGCGGCGGCAAAGTAGCGAGCTCCTGCTCTTCCCGCCGGTAGGCACTGGTGTCGGCCTCCTCAGCGACCCGCTCTGACCTAGTTCTCGCCTGGCGTCCTACTTGCGCCGGCAACCGCCCGCGCCGTTGAACTTACCGGCGACCTTGCAGATCCCGGCGGCGACCTCCTCGATGTCCCGGTCGGTGAACCACTGGTTGAGCGGCATCCACACGCAACTGCCCACAATCCTCTCGGACTCC
>Ga0315286_10002034_pt1 | contig 18697 bp, 18 predicted proteins | sample YL17G10_0_MG_FD_205038 | JGI IMG/M metagenome (GOLD analysis project Ga0315286, IMG submission 205038) | Sediment microbial communities from Yellowstone Lake, YNP, Wyoming, USA - YL17G10_0 | ecosystem: Environmental > Aquatic > Freshwater > Lake > Sediment | place: USA: Wyoming | collected... | reverse complement strand
AACGAGCAGGTGGTCACTGCTCAGTTCAGCGTGGTGGATTATGGTCCACCACTAGATGTCAACATGGGCAACCTCGACACCCGTGGTGTCGTGGACATGATGCAGTCCTATTGGATCAACGATCCCATGAACAACGCATCGGCTACATGGAGCTTAGGACAGAGCACTTCTTCTATCGTTCCGATGATGATTCCCTATCCGATCTCTTATGCCTTCGTGCGAATGCCGATGACTTGGGCAGTCTTTGCTTCTACAACAGGAGCAACTTCAACCTCTACACGAGCATGGACCGCTTCTCAGTTGTGGACCTACAACATGCAGTTGTTCGTTCAGCGACCTGCTGGAGCGACTAACTCTACGAGCTTGTCGATGCTTCAGTCTTCGTCTTGGGGACTCACGAACCAGATCAGCCTTGGACAGAGCAACGTAGCTTCATCGTGGTCCATGACTCAAAAGATAACGTATCCGGTGTCGGACGGAACGGCCAACTCTTCGGGCGGAGTGGTGCCTCCTCTTGGCTACACGACCTTCTCAACTTCGACCAACGCCAACTCTGCTGCCTACCTGTTCTCAACGAACAGTTTGAGCGCCTTCTCTGGCAACCAGATGATGGACTTCCCGTGGTCTACTTCATTGGCGGCGGGTGATTACTGGTTTGCCTTCGGGGTAAGTTCGAGCTTCGCTACCGAGACGGCAGCACTTTCCGTGATGCCCCGACTCTCCAACGTAGTGACCTTCTACGGGAACTCCTATCACACCGTTGGGGCATGGCACGAGATGGGTCGAGCGAGTGCCTCCTCGATCATGATGCCTGCGCTGAATGGTTCCTACTCGATTGTCGGTGGTGCAACTACCGCATCCTTGGACATGACCAGGGTGTCATCAAACTCAAGCAACGTGATGCCTGTCGTGGCATTCCACAGGACGGCCTAAGATGCCCTGGAGTTTCTACAATCCTGATGGGTTTCAGTTGGCTGGTTCCCTGGCTGCTGATGTCCAACAATATACCGTCAGTTCTCACACCACGACTACAGCGTTCACCTGGACTAAACCAACTTGGAGAACATTCACTATGGTTCGCGTACTGGCCATTGGCGGTGGAGGCGGCGCTGGCGCTGGAGCCCACTCCGCAGCCGGAAACAACCCCTATGGTGGCACTGGGGGTGGTGGTGGCTCTGCCACCCTCGTTGAACTTCCTATTTCAGACTTCGCCACTAGTGAAACTGGGTCGGTTGGTGGTGGAGGGGCGGGAGCCACCGGAGTTACAGCCAACGGTACCGCAGCCAACGGTACCGTAGGAACGAACTCGTCCCTGACCGTAAACGGATCTCCTGCCTACATCGTTGCTACGAGAGGTAACGCTGGTAGTGGCGGACAAGTAGGGGCCGTTGGAGGCGGTGGCGGAGGGAACAATGGTAGCACCTATTGGGCTTGGCTGGGTGGTATTGGGGGAGCTTCGGTAAACGGTGGTGGTGCAGAACCAGGAACCAATGTGCCGATGTATATCTCTGGCAACAGATTCTATCGAACGGGCGCAGCCGGTGGTGGTGGTGGTGGAGCCGTGACCGCAGGAGGAACTACCCGTATCGGTGGATTCGGGGGTGATTGTTACCAGCTTGTTGGGGGGCTGCGAGGTACCGGTGCTGGTGGTGATGGAACCGCAGGAGCTTCCTGGGAAACGACCAACTCCTTTATCGGTCCTGGAACAGGAGGAGGGGGAGGAAGCGGCTCCGCAGACGCCGACAATGTCCGAGGTGGCGATGGTGCAAACGGGGGCAACTATGGTGGCGGCGGCGGAGCAGGCGGAGGTAGTGATGACGTGGGTCGTCGAGCGGGGAGCGGGGGTGATGGTGGCGACGGCGCAGTCCTCGTCATCAGCTACTGATGGCATGGTCAATCTTCGGTTTGGGCGGTGCAAGGCTCCAGGATTCTGGACTGTCTCCTAATGTACAGACGTTCTCTTCGACAGGAACATCCAAGTGGAACAAGCCATCTGGTAACTACAGTTGGGTCGTGGTTCTTCTGATCGGTTCGGGCGGCGGAGGTGGTGGCGGCAGAAGGGTCTCCGGCGCTGGGGCCATTGCTGTTGGTGGTGGCGGCGGTGGCGGTGGCTGCGGGATGCGGGCCGAACTACCTTTCACGATGTTTGGGGCTCTAGAGTTCATAACGGTGGGAGTGGGCGGCACCGGTGGTGCTGGAGTTAGTTCTAACGGCGACGGTGGTGCGGGAGTCGCTGGAACAAACACCACCATGACGGTAACAGGTGTTTCCAACTATCTAGTTGCTAACGGCGGTAACGGTGGTGCGGGCGGGAGCAACGGATCGGGCGGCGGTGGAGGCGCATCAAACAACGGAGGTTCATTTTCGGGTGACCTGGGTATGATCGGCGGTGATGCCGACACAGCGGGCGGTGGTACTACTAACACCGTGTCTCTGCCCGGAGCACCGACAGCCGATACCTCGTTCATCCGTGAAGCGGCGGGTGGCGGTGGCTGTGGGGGCTCTGTTGCCCATGATACCCCCACTGAACGAAATGGTGGTGACGGCGGCGATTCCTACGATGTAACAGGAGGTGGCGGGGGAGTACCAGCAACTCCTCGTAACGGAACTGTTGGAGGAACTAAGAATGCCGGATTCCCCTTCCCAGGTGCGGGTGGCGGAGGAGGAGCAAGTCGAAGCACTGCTGCCGGTGGCGGTAATGCAGGCAACGGTGCCGTTGGTGGGCTTTACGGCGGCGGCGGTGGTGGCGGCGGAGGACTCGACGCAGGAGGCGCTGGTAGCTCAGGCGATGGTGCAGCAGGGGCTGACGGTTTCGCAAGGGTGGTTTGTTACTGATGGCTTGGAAGTTCTTCAGTCAGGGAGGCGGGGAGCAGATTGACAACCCCAATCTCGATGTCCAGATCAAGACAACGACGGGTACCGTAAACTACATTCCCCCTAGTGGTGGATATAGGTATGCCCGGCTTATCACCATCGGCGGCGGTGGTGGCGGCGGTGGTGGGTTCAAGGGTGGGTCTGGTGGAGGCGGCGGTGGCGGCTCTGGCGGCGACTTCACTTTCCTCGATATCAGCATCAGCCATCTGGTGGGGTCTAGCTTCGATCCACCGAGCTTTCCTACTTGGACCGTTGGGGCAGGTGGCGGGGGAGGAACGGGGGGTGCTGCCCCAACGGATGGAACCACTGGATCAGACTCATACATATTTTCTCAGTACACCCTGGCGAATATGTGCGTAGCAAACGGAGGAATCCTAGGACCGAAGGGTACAACCGGGACCTCTGTGACGGGTGGAGTTCAAGTCAGAGGAACTTCGACCTTCGCTGCGAATGTGGGCGGCAACGGAGGCGACGGCGGATGCGTTTCCAACGCAACTGCTGGTAGAAATCTTCCAGGTGGGACACCCACACAGGGATTCTTCCAAAAGGGAGCTTCGGGCGGCGGAGGTGGTGGCGGCGGCAGCGCTATTGATGCTAGTGGCGGCAATGGCGGTAACTGCTTCGATCAGACTGGTGGAACCGGTGGCACAAGCGGAGTCAACGGCGGAACGGGAAACACAAAGGATGCAAGTTGGGCGTGGCCTGGCTCCGGTGGTGGAGGTGGAGGAGCTATCATCACTGGTACGGCTGGCAACGGCGGTAACGGCGGACTTTACGGAGGCGGCGGAGGTGGTGGTGGTGGTGAGATCAATGCCGGTGGCACTGCTGGCAATGGTGGTAACGGCGGTAACGGTATCGCAATAATCGTATGTTGGTGAGGATTCATGCCTATCACAGAACCCGATAACGATCCGAAGACCAGGAAGGTTGCTCATCTGGGTGGGCCCCCCTTGAGTCCTCTAGACGCAGACCTTGACGACCCCTGGTGGACTACACCGTGTGAGGACTGTGGTGAGGTACCCATCCGGCTAGTTCCTTATGGAGTCAACGAATGCAAGTGTCTACGCGAACGCGACCGATGAACGACATCCAACACGGTACCACTTATGGCTACCGTAAGGGCTGTCGCTGCGACCCCTGCAAAGAGGCTAAGCGAGAGGATTGGAAGCGCTACAAGGAACAACAGGCATCCCAAGTAGACCCCTTCGATGACTTTGAGGGGCAACAGGAGCCTGATCAGATCGCTGAGATGGTCAAAACCCTGGTGCTTCGAATCAAATGCGATATGTGCTATGAGTGGCATCTGGGCGGCGAAGATTGCCCTCAAGGCACCCTCTAAACACCCGCAGGACAAGCCACAAGTAGTGCAAGACACGTGTCCTAATCCTTCAAGAAGGAGTATCGAAATGGCAACCTACACCCCAGCACAGTTGGTTCCGGTCAACTCAATGACCACGACCACTACTGCTGCGATGACGTATTCTGCCCCTTCTGGTACGACCGGTATCATCCGGACGATCCAGATTCAGGCAGTAGGAACCAATGCGTTCCACGTCTCGCTAGGTGCAGACGCCGTTGGTACGAGAATCTTCTCAACCCAGGCTGTAACGGCGAACGTGGCTTCCATCTACAACGGATGGTGGGTCACCTCCAACAACGCAGCCTCGGCTATCCAGGTTCTCGCTACGACCACTTCTGCCACACCGCAGAACGGGTTCGTCAGCGGCTACACCTACGCCTAACAAGCAGCAAGCTCTAACCAAACATCTCGTCTCGTCTTCAGGAGGGGCGAGATGTTTGTCTTCTCATGACTTCTGCCTAACTCCATGGTAAGCTCCATTCAACTTGCCAGAAGGGTACTGAGGTATGCAGCCAAAGGTGATGATCTGTGGCAACACTGGGTATCACAACCACGATTTAGAAGCCGCAGCGGAGCGTCTCCGAGGCGCTAAGGTCTTCCAGAACCTCTCAACCGTAATCATGACTCCTACCCGTGGGATGATTCCTGCTCAGGTAGTCCAGTCGTGGCTCTTCTTGCTTGGTCCATCGAATGCTCAGGTGGGTCGGTTCTTCACTGAAGGAAAGCCGACCGAACAGGTTGGGACCATCTTCTGTCAGGGCTTTGAGGTAGGATCAGCCTATGAGGCTGGACTCTCTACGATGCTCCAAGACCCGAACATGAACAAGGTCAAGTACCTTCTCACGGTAGAAGACGACAACATCCCTCCTCACGATGGGCTCCTCAAGCTCTATGAGAACATCTGTGATTGTGAGGTGCCCTGTAAGGAGCACTTCTCTGTCGTCGGCGGACTCTACTGGATGAAGGGTGAGGGCGGACAGCCCATGCTATTCGGCAACCCAGAGGCAGAGCCGACCTTCCTAAACGGCATCCAGTCCATGGATTTCTCTCCTCAGATTCCCAAGAAGGACACTATCCAGGAGTGCAACGGAGTGGGCATGGGGTTCACCCTCTTCCATACCGGACTCTTTCAGATGGAGGACGTATTTCCTCGCCCTTGGTTCGAAACCAAACAGGAGGGGCACCTGCAAGACACCGTCAAATCATACACGCAGGACCTGTTCTTCATGGAGAAGCTACGCAAGAAGGGGTACCGTGTAGCCTGTGACACTAGGGTCAAGGTTGGGCACTACGATCATGAAACGGAGATGACATGGTAGACACACAAGAAGATGTGGAACAGGGCTCGCAGTGGAAGCCGGATCAGGAAGCAGAGCTAGTTCGACTTCAGCGTGAGAAGATCACTCAAGTGCTTACTTCGAACAACAGTGACGAGCTTCTGAGTTCCTCACTAGACACCGCGTTGGCTGAGGCTAGGACGGGACTCAAGGTGGACTTGGCTTGTGGGGCGTCTCCACGACACGGATACATGGGTGTGGATATGTTCACCAAGGAACAGCTTGTTGCAAGTGATCCCGAGCGAACCAAGAACTTTGACTACGACACCTACGGATACAAGCAGGCGAACCTATTGGAGTTCCCGTGGCCATTTGAGGACAACTCGATCGCAGCCGCTTACTCCAGTCACTTCGTAGAGCACATCCCCCACCAGGTTCCTGGTTCTGACCCATGGATTGATGGTTGGTGGCTGTTCTTCCAGGAACTGTATCGAGTCATGGAGGATGGTGGGATCGTCGAGATCATCCATCCGTTCTCTCGTAATGACCGAGCATTCTGGGACCCGACACACACCCGATACATCCACTTCCAGACTTGGTTCTATCTACAGATGGCGCAGCGTAAGGTGCTTGGTGTAAACCACTACGCTCCAGAGGTTGACTTCGAGGTCATGAATATCCAGACCATCCATGAGCCTACGTACCTTCAGGGCAAGAACGATCAGGTGGTTGACTTCGTTCGTCAGTTCTATTGGAACGTAACCGACGACCTGTTCGTGGTACTCAAAGCCAACAAGTAATGGCTATCGACAACCTCAATCGTCTCTACACGTTCAGATGTCCTGAATGTCTGAACGAGTTCACCTACGACGAGCCTGGTGAGCCCATGTGTACAGGACCGGGCGAGGTTGACCAGCATGAACCCAAGGTAATGCGCAGGATCAGAGTGAAAGACAAAGACAAGGTCAAGGAGGTAAGCGCGGCTGAGGGGGAGGCTAGGGCTAAGGGTGCGCTTCTGACCGCTGAGACTTTGGTGGGCATGAAGGCCCGAGTCAAGGGACGGCTATGGAAGCCCAAGGATGGCATCAACCCCTGGACGGGGGAGGAGATGACTGATGATTGAAAAGGTAGCCGTAGGCTTCGCATATCGAACCATGTCTCCATCTGAGTTCGCTGTTCGGCTCATACGTCTATGGGCTGAGATGTCAGAGGTTCAGCGTGGCGGGCTCATCTATGTGCCCTATCGCCACTGGCTCTACGAAGCCCGCAATGAGATGGTTCGTGATTTCCTTTCAACCGAAGCCGAAGCCCTGTTGATGGTGGACACCGACATGATCTTCGAGCCTGACGATCTGCGTCGCCTGATGAGCATAGATGCTCCCATAGCAGCCGGAGCGTACATGTTCAATCTGGAGCAGTTGGATGCTGCCATGAACATCCCCGACATCGGTCCCACCTCGCTACTAGCCGACCCTCTTCCTGATGAGCCGGGTGAGGTTGACTTCGCTGGGACTGGATTCATGCTCATCAAGCGTGAAGTCTTTGAAGCTATCGGAGAGAAGTGGTTCAACCACCTCACCATCGACGCCCCTGCCGCAGAGGGGGAAGACCACGAAGGCTGGTGGCTGTGGGAGGATTGGTCCTTCTGTGAGAGGGCACGCAATGCAGGGTACAAGATCATGCTTGATCCCCGTACCAGACTGGGTCATGTCAAGTCGCTGACCCTTACTCCTGGGAGAGACCTTGAGCAAGCTTGAGCCAGCAGAGGTAGATCAACACTTCACGTTCCATGTAGTGGGACTCCCTCATACTCAGACGACAGTCGCCTACGACAACTGCGCCTTCACCGCTAAGGTCCGCAAGTTCTGCGACATGATGAAGTCACTGGGGCACACCGTCTACGTCTACGGTTCCGAGGACTTTGAGTGCGACTACGATGAGGCACTCACATGCATCACCAAGGCGGAGCAGCAGGACATCATCGGTGTCTTTGGACCTGAAGACATCCACAAAGCTGCGTTCGGCTCTGAGCTTCCCCACTGGCAGATATTCAACCGCCGAGTAATCCAACACATGAATCGTCTGATCAGGCCCAAGGATTTCATCTGTATCATGGGCGGGCTAGGACACAAGCCCATCACCGATGCCTTCCCTGAGATCAAGGCGTGTGAGTTTGGGATCGGATACCCAGGCAGCTACCTTCCCCACCGTGTCTTCGAGGCTTATGCCTGGATGCACATGTCGTACGGACATCAGCAGGTTCTTCACGCTGCTTTGGGGAACAACTACGACCGAGTTATCCCCTCCTATTTCGAGGAGGAACTCTTCCCCTTCAGTGAGGAGAAGGACGATTACTTCATGTTCATCGGCAGGATGACCGCCCTGAAGGGCTGGAGGGTGGCTGTAGAGGCATGTGAAGCCTTTGGAGCCCCGTTGGTGGTCGCTGGGCTAGGGGAGGACGCTGAGAAGCTGCCTAGCTGGGTGGACTACAGGGGGCTCGTAGGACCCAAGGAGCGTGGCGAACTCATGTCACGTGCCCGTGCCATATTTGTGCCAACGCTCTACGTAGAGCCCTTTGGATCGGTTTCTGCTGAGTCGATGATGACTGGGACCCCCGTCCTGACGACTGACTGGGGAGCCTTCCCAGAGCTAGTTCGCCAAGGGATAGATGGCTTCCGTTGTCGAACCCTTCAGCAGTTCCTGGACGGGATGGAAGCCGTAGATGACCTGGACAAGAAGGCTATCAGAGACTTCGCCATGGAGCGGTTTGGGATGGCTAATGTCCGGTGGCAGTATCAAGACTACTTCGAGGACCTCTATACCCTCTGGGACAAGGGCTGGTACACACTTCGCGATGATGCTGCAAGTGACAGCTAGGGCCGAGGTAAGGGGTGAATCCCACTACTTCTCAGAGGGCAATCCATGAAGAACTTCCGCATCACTGATGGAGACTTGGACCTTGGTCAGTCTCAGCGGGTAGACCTGGTAACTGGGCGCGATAAGCTTATCCAGGACCTCGTGCTATGGCTACTTGAACCATTGGGTACTGGCTACTCGACACCTGGATTCGGCTCTCTCTTGAATAGCATCGTGACAGTGGGAACTCAAGGACGCAGGGAGGGGCGATTCATTGGACAGGAGTTCACTGAGAGCCTTGCTGTTGAGGTGGAGGCGGAGATAGACCGGGTGCTCAGCTTGTATCAACAGGATCAAGTCCAGAAGATTAGATCGGCTCGTGCCGAGGGAAGACTGTACCTTTACAGTCGTAGGGAAATCCTAGACTCCATCAACGAGATTGTCAGTACCAGAGACGGAGATAGAGCCATCATTAGCGTGAACATCAACACAGGAGCGAACCAGGACTTCAGCCTGCTAGCCCAGGCAGACACGGAGGAGGTTCAGATTGCCGCGTCGTGACGAAGTGATCGCGGCCATGAGGGACGCCCTCCAGGTCCAGGACCCTGAGTGGGACATCTCACCAGGCACCCCGGAGTGGAAGATCATCGAGGCTCTTGGTCAGCAGATCGAGAACCTAACCTTCAACTCAGTTCTCAATGACTTCCACTTCGACGTGGACAAGAAGAATGGCTTGGAGCTTGACTTGTTCATGTCGCTGTTCGGATACGGCAGGATAAGGGCTCGTCGTGCTACTGGAGAGGTTACCTTCAGCAGAGGAACAGCGGCTCTTCAGGACTACATCATTCCGCTGGGGACTCAAGTCTTCGTACCGGCAACCACCTTCAATCCAGCCATCTATTTCCAGACGACCATCAGTGCCGTACTGCCCACGGGGGCTACCGAGGTTTCGGTGCCAGTCCAATCGGTCGCGGGTGGGACCATCGGTAACGTAGGGGTTGGAACTATCGTCGGTATCGCAACCTCCATTGGAGGAGTTACGGCAGTCATCAACAATCAGGCCATCACGGGTGGGCGAGACTCCGAAGCCGACCAGGACCTAAGGGATCGTTGGCGAGCCACCGTCTTCCGCAACATCTCTGGTACCGAAGATCAGTTCTTGGCACTTGCTTTCAACGAGAGTGCCTTCGTAACAAGGGCCAATCTCGTTGGACCCATCGAGCGCTACTCTGAGCAGATTCAGTTGGTCGCTCCCGAAGACCTCACCACTACCACTCCTTGGGAAGCGCTGTGTACCGCTGGAACAACGACCACTACGTTGACCGTATCTGCCGGTACCAAGAACAATCTTCCTATCGCAACGCTGGCAGACTCATCTACTCACTACTACGTTGGCGTCCATGATGGAACTGATTTCCTTGAGATCATCAAGGTCACCAACCGAGCGGCTGGCAGCGGCACCCTGACCGTAGTACGGGCCTCCTCCCCGGTAAACGCTAGTGCAGTTCCGAGGACCCTCTATGTGGTTTGGCCTTCGTCCGTGACCGATAGCGCGTACACCTATCCCGCTGGCGGAGAGGTGGTTGGGCTAGACATCGGGCTAACCACTCAGCAGGTAGGGCGTAGGGGTAACGATTACGAACTTATCACCGAACTTCCTTCTAACAAGGAAGTCGCGGGCATCTACCCTAATCCTTCACTGTTCGTCAACTCGGTTGGAGCCACTACCTTTGGTCTTGACTCTGTAATCGAGATGGAGCATGAGTACACCCCCATCTCCTCAAGAAACGATCCGGGCGATACCAGGACCGGCGACTATTTCAGCCTCTTCACGGGAAGGTCTGCTGAGAAGGTTGATCTCTTTGTAGATGGTTCGGACCCCCTAGTTATAGTAGAGCAGATTCCCTTCCGCCATGACCACATCTTTGGAGTCGATGTCTCGGTATCGGACTACCTTCGTGATGATGGCGTGAATCAGCCGGTGTCCGGCAACTACTTCACTCAGCTATCGAAGTCTCCTATCGTCAGCATCCCTGCTTCTATCACTGTTCCGGCAACCGCCACCACAGTTGCTACGACCTACTACAAGGATGAGGACTACTGGCTGGTCATTGACCAGACGGTACTAGAGGGGAGCCCTCGTTCCAGCAATGGGATTGAATGGAATACCCCCCTAAGCGTTGATGACGATGGAGCCTATGCAGCAGGAACCTTTTCGGCTACGGTGCAGGCGACAGCGGGTAATCTCAATGGTTGGTATTCCTACATCGTAACTTACGAGGTTGATGGCACAGAAACCCTGTCTATCACTGATACCCCTGAGACCGCTGCTGCCGTCAACGTCAGTGGCTCCACTGGAAGGAACGATCTCGTTGTTCCTGCTTATGTTCCAGGTCCTGCCCATTCGACAATCTGGCGCAAGATTTACCGGACGACCAGTCAGGCGTCTCAAGCTGCCGCATTGGCTGCAACTCACTATCTGCTGAAGGTCGTCAAGGACAACACTAACGTGACCTTCGAGGACAACAAAACAGACGCTAAGCTCGACTTGAACATCACCCCGCCCAGGTCTACTCCTCCTGTTGATGCAGAGTTTTCGGTTGATTATTCCTACAACAACCTCATCGAGCGTCTTGATGCGCAGGTAGACCTGGTTCGTCTGGTTGGGATGGATACGCTCGTTCATGAAGCTGATGACATCCAGTTGAAGTTCAACCTAGGCGTAGTAGTCGTTCCCGGAATGAACATCAGCGATTTGAAAGCAGACATCAATACCAACCTATTCGCCTGGATTCAGCGCAAATCGTTCCAGAACAACATCCAGATTGCTGATGTGATTGATCAGGTGTCGAACTCCTCTGGCGTAGACAACGTACGCCTAGCTAGAGAGGATGAAGCCCGTAACGAAGTACAGAAGCTCACGGTGACTCTTCCGACCACCCCTTCTGCAACTAGAGACCAGTACACCATCACTCTTGGCGACTATACGAGTGGTGTCATCACCTACAACGACACTCAGCAGGATGTTCGCGAAACCCTTGAGGCTATGCCGAATGTCCACGAGGGGAACACATACGCCACCGTCACCCAGAACGGTGGAACCATCCTGACAGCAGCCACCACCTTCGATGTAACTGACAACGGAAGCCTTCACACGGACTATGACGTGGGCGGTCCAGTTCGCGAGGACTTTTACGTCGAGATCGACAACGAGATCATGTATGTGGAATCAGCCGTAGACAACGGAGCAACCCTGACCTGGACGGTCAGAAGGGCTCAGCTTGGAACCACTGCGATAGATCACGATGATGACCCCGGAATCGACGTTCACATCTTGGGTGATATAGCCGTAGTAAGGTCAACCACTGGTAGTCCTGTGTCTGCTTATGTGTACACAATCCACTATCTTCCCAACCTATACACCGGAGTAAACGATTGGGGTACCAGGGAGCTAGATAACCTCGTGGCTACCAATGCCACCGAGAACTCTCAGCTAACCCTGACCGTTCAGGAGAGGACTTCAGGTTCGGGATGGGGTATTCAGAAGGTCGCACACAACGACCTCACCATCATTGACTCGTTTACTACTCTTGATGACATCTACCTGGCTTCTGACGAACTCCCGTCGCTGTTCGCAGTGGACGTAATCGTCAAGGCCCAGAACTCCTTCTAAGGGCAGAATGCTTGCCTATCAGAACTCACGCAAGTTCCAAACCAAAGTCCTCAACTTCCCAGAAGAGGTCTACCGCATCAATGACTCCTCCACGCACATCTTCAAGTACATGTACACCCTCTTGCAGATCGGCGTTGGGCAGCTTGAGCTTTGGCAGGACGAAGCACAGAACTCAGAGTCACTTCCGGGAACTAAGTACACAGACCTGGACGCCCTCTATGCCTTCTTGGGAATCACCAGATTGCCCGAAGAGATTTACCCCTTTGATCCATACCACGACCAACTAACATCCGATCAGTGGAACCAAATCTTCACCAAAGACTCGCTGTTCCGTATGCGCATCATGAAGTTCTTCCAGGCTATGTTGAGGGGTGGAACGCTGGAGGGCATCCAGATGATGGCAGAAGCAGCTAGTGGCGTGGAATGTCAGGTATTTGAGATGTGGCGCGTTCTCAATGGGAGAGGACTTGCAGAAGGCACGGCGTTGGGGCGCAGAGATGCTAATGGGGACCTGCTCCTCGAGATCGCCAAAGAGTTCATCATCATCCCCTACGAAGACATCAGCGATAATCAGCGAGCAGCCATCATCCATCTAGTGGAGCTACTCAAGCCCGTAAACACGGTCTGTACGGTTCATGACAGCCCAATCCTTCCACTTCAGGAGGTGGTCGTTCGTTTCAGCGCCTCCGAGGACCACTACTTTGAAATCCACCGCATGGTCACTGCCTCTGACAATCCCACTTTCGTGGCTTCTGAGATTTGGGTGCAGCCCAACCAAGAGGTCGAGGCTCCTACATTCGCAGGCATGTCCCATCACGATGCTGAGTTCAGTCTGAACGAAGCCGTCACCTCTATCAAAACCTTCAGCATAGACGATCAGTTTCTCGTGGATTTTGGAACCTTGTCTGCTGCTATTGTGAGCACTACAGCAGACACAATCACGGTGACTGAGACAAGTCAACCCGCAGCACCAGCCTTCTCCATCAAAGTAGACGACGAGGAGATGTTTGTCACCGACCGTACGCCGGTGTTCACTTCAGACACTGATTATACCTACACTGTTCTTCGGGGACAGAATGGAACGATAGCGGCCACACATCTCATCAACGCACTGGCCTATCTAGGCGTTCAGGCTATCTACGCCGACCAGGTGCCCGATGGCTCTACGTTTGGTCCTTGGCGTCTCATTCCCCTGGCGGACTCTCCAGACAACTACTCGACCGGAAAGTTTGCCGGAGACCCATCCAAATACGACGCAGAGGGCAACTACATCTTTGAGTACTCTTCACAGATGCAGTTCATCTCGTACTACACTGTTCAGATTCAGCAGATTGGCGGAGAGGTGTCTGGAACTCAGTACCGGCTACCCATAGCTATCGAAACGGTAGGCGGACTCGTTTCTTACCCTGAGGATGTCTTGGCCCCTCCAGAGTTTTCCATCCAGGTTCGTATCTACCCGGAGCGTCAGTAATGGGACAGCAGGTAAATCCTCTTAGAATCATCGCGGAGACTCAGTTTGGAGTTGATGGAGGTAGCGCTAACCTCGTTGCCAATGGCATCTACTCAGTCGATGACATCGTCAGACCCATTCTGTCGGATGCCGCTCCTTCAGGCGATCCCCGCATCTTCTACTCCTATGGTGAGCGAAAGTCGCGTCTTCGCTGGCGTAAGGTCAATAGAGACGGATGGATTGGTCCCAAACGTAAGGCTAGCGGAGACAAGGACACCGTCATCCAGATTCGGTTCGCCCGACCCAAGCGCTTCAACCGATTGAACTTCGAGCTTCTTCGGGTTCCCCAGCGGTGGACCGTAAAGTATTACGACCATACACGTAAGCGGATGGTGGTTCTAACCGACGATCTTGGACGCAAGGTAGACGGCAACCTCAGCGGATTCAAGAACAACGTCCTGACTCCTCGACATGAGAAGAACAACTCCCATAAATGGAGGAACTTCCGCTACGACCTGCCCCTCATCAAGACGAATCTCATCGAGCTTCATCTCAACCGTGAGATCAAGAACCCTCCAATCGAGAACCTCAACGAGTTCTTCGGTCTTCCTCCGGATACTGTCTACGCCCTTGGCGTCAGAAACCTTCGTATCAAGTTGCACCTCAATGACGACGATGACGACGATGACGACGATGGCACGCCAACACCTATCGGTACTACGGAGCGTCCAGTCATCACTCGCTATACGTCTATCAATGCCCATGATGGAGACTCCAACTCCTACTGGGAGTGTGCCCCCCAGGGCGGCGCAAACTCCGTGGTGCCCTTCTATATGGACATGCGTGCAACCGATGGCAGCGCTACCGTTTTTGATAGTCTCAAGTTGGTACCGATGTGGACCGGACCCAATATGTCTATCTACTGGTCCAACGATGATGTGTTCACTCCCTGGCAAATCAGCCCCAACCTTCAGTCCTTCACCAGAATCGGAAACGCCGACTTCATTGAGGACACAGGGCTTACCGTTGATACAGCCGACGATGCGTGGCTAATCAGCAATGATTACATGAAGGTCGATCTCACGAAGGGGTTCTCGGTCGGTCTCTTGTACACACCGACTGACACCAACACAGCGGGCGACCGATACCTATGGAACTTCGAGCGTCCAGGACTTGCCCTGTCCTTGAAGTTCGATCCGAGTAGCAATGCGGCCGGAACCATGACAGGCAACTTCAAGGTTTTCAAGTCAGTGAATGGAGTGGAAGACGTATCCCCTCTCTTCTCAAGCGCAAGTCAAACACTGAACAAGGACACTCAATACGGAGTCGTCGTCGGATACACTTACGACAATCTCGACACTACGTCTGAGATTGGGTGGCACCTTGCCTTCTCTGTTCAGCCTGCCTCGGATGTCACTGTCGTAAACGAAAAGAGCACCACGGAAGTGCTGACTGGTTTCTTCCCGGAGGACATGGTCATAGGCAACTACTTGTCTGATTCTGCCTTGAGCGCTCCGATGAGAGGGAGCATCACTAAGTTGTGGGTTCGCATGGATGCCTGGAACGATGGTGCCTCCAACTCCTACCTCAAGGGTCCCGACACGTTCGTGAAGGGCGGAGGAGACAAGACCCAGAGAGTCAATGGCTTCTACAACGCGGTGCTGATTGCCAAGCTAGGGAAGGACACCGTGGCAAGGATCGGTCCTGGCGCTGGGTACTACAGGAACAAGGAGTGGAACCCCGTTCCCATCGACTACGGCTTGACCACGAATACCTATAGGATTCCGGTTGTACTTGCAAAGTTTCTCAAACTGGAGTTCACGAGCTTGATCCCTCGTGTCTATCTAACCGAAGAGCCCGTCCTTCCCGTGACCACCTTCCCTAAGGAGGTTGTGAACTACTATCGAGGGATTTCGCGGACGGGACAGAGGGGACCTCATACACTGAACGTGGGACGACAACTGTTTGAAGTGGCCTCACGTGTTCAGAACCCAGGCGATCCACGGATTATGGCTGACCTTCGGAGCACCCTAGAAACCGGTGGGGTTCAAGGGGTTCCGCCATCCATCTATCATGATGATCAGTCATCTACGGATTTCTCCCTCAGCCCCGACTCTTTCGATGGGTCGAACAAGTATCGTGAACTTGAGTTTGCTACAACCCACATGAGATTTCATCGCAAGGGACGCCACCAGTATGAGACCAACTATGTCGAAGTGGAGCATCGCGCCTTCTTCGTGGGAATCAAGGAGCTTCAGGTCTACAGAACTGACCATACCGTTCAGTTCGATAGCCGAGAGTACAACGAGACCTATGACGACGACCTCTTCATCGCTTCGTCGAATAGCTGGATCAATGTCGGAGGAGCCCTATCGGCTCAGTCGAGTGGAGCCCAGATTGTTAGCAAGGAGTTTCAGTCTTTCTCGAACTTCGAGTATGTTCAGATGGCAGTGTTGGATTCTGGGTGGGAGTCTGGTCTTACCGATGCTCAAATCAACCTGGCAGACGTTACACATCTGGTGGACCCACAGGGCAACTCGTTCGACATCAACCACAACACTGCGACCACTCACTTCGACGTGGTTACTGGTCAGTACCAGGGGGCGAGAGGAGGTAACGTACTTGAGGTCTCTCGAATCTCTGGCAGTACGGTTGACTATGGACTGTGGACCGATACGGGCACTTACACACCTACCCTAACTGAAGATGGTGGAAGAACATCTGCCGCAATCAGACTTCAACTTCCGTTGACGAACAAGGGGTCTTACGAACTACGGCTATATGCCAACGGTGATGTGGTGGCTTCCAAACCCATCAACATCCCCATCAAGTCGTGGGTAGAATGTGAAGTTGCCTACATCGCTAACACTGGAGATGCCGACTTCCGAGCCGCCATCGTTCAGACAAACTCGTCTGTAGATGAGCCTGTCGTCGTGGATATGATGGGTGTCTGGCAGAACCCCGTTCGCTGGGAGATCACCAACGGACAATCCATCAATGCGACACCCTCTTGGATAGACATAGCGAGTCTTGGGAATCCTGATTTCATCTCTCAGGACATGCCGAGAACTCCGGGTGCGACAGCTTCTGGAGACCTTCGTGACAATCCACCGCAGAGCTTCCCCATCGACGAACAGTATCAGACCGGATCGCAAACCAACGCAGATAACTACAACTGGAACCCCATTCTGTGGCCTCTGAACAATCCTAAGGCTTACTTCAGGTTCCCCACTGCCAATCACTTCCTACGGGTAAGAGCTATCGCTCTTCGTACAGGGGCAGTCGTGAGTGGTTGGACGATAGTTCCTTGGTACATCGAGTCTTCCATGGTCATGCGGGCTCCGATAGACTACAATCCCCCATGGGGAGTGAGTGATCAGGAAGACCTCCTGGACACGTCAAGGAAGCCGATCTTCCAAACGTGGAACCACTTCTTCCCACAGAGGTTCAGTACGAACTTCTACGGAATCTACTAAAGGGGAAGTCATGCCCACCATCGAAGAGACCGAACTGGACGGTCAGGAGGTTTCACTCTGCACGAACTGTGGGGACTTCGAAGGAGCCATCTTCCTGTGTGGCGAGGGCTATCTGTGCGAACAGTGCTTTTCCAAGCTCGCTGAAATCGAGGAGGAAGACCTCTTTGATGAGTCTGTGCCTCTGCTCGAATATGAGATTCCAAAAGAGCAGATCGAAAAGGCCAAAGCGAATCTTAGACTGATGAGGTTCAAGGATGAAGGCTAAATACGAGTGTCCCAACTGCAACGACCCGGTGCTCGCAGCACGCTGGAACGCTGGCTATCAGTACTGCATGAAGAAAGAGTGCTTCGCAGCGTTAGGGCGCAAGTCTGGGGTGCCTCTCCATGAGACTCCTCCTGATCCCGAGAACATCGACATCACTCCTTATGACCTAGATGAAGTAGCCGCTCTCTACGGAGAAGGCGAATAGCTTGCCCCGCAAGAAAATCTAGAAACGAGAAGTTTAGATAAAACTAGCTTGACAGATGTCAGACCCAGGGTGTATGCTCCTCCTGTCAGTCCAGATAGGACAAGACGAAAGGAGCAGCACATGAGCAGCGGGATCGAAGAGTCTGACCAGATGTTCTCGGTTCGCGTAGCCCCCTGGCACTTGGGTGTCCAGACTACTGAGAAGCAGGTTCACGTCCTGGATGAGTATCCGGGTCGCGAAGAGGCGATGAAGCAGGCAGGTCACGACTTCCTCGTGCAGGAAGAGGACCAGTACCGTCGCATCGTTCGCGTCGTGGAAGGTGTCGAGACCGCCACGTTCGTGAAGGTGGACGGCTACAAGTACCTCGTCTCCAGCAAGGGCACCGACAACAACAAGGTGCTGCACTCCGCACGTGACACCTACTCCGTGGTTCAGCCCGGCGTGCTGTACGACCTCACCGAGGCAATCCTCGAAGCCGACGACGACGTGCTGTGGGAGACCGGTGGCACGCTCCGTGAGGGCGCTGTCCTCTGGACGCTCGCGAAGGTCAACAAGCCCTACAACATCGGCACCGACCCCAGCCCCTACCTTCCGTACGTGGCTGCTTCCACCACCAACGACGGCAGCGGTGGCGTCAAGGTTCAGAACATCAACACCCGCATCGTCTGCATGAACACGTTCGCGCAGTCTGAGCGTGAGTCCAGCGAGTCGGGTCGCGAGTTCACCTTCCGTCACACGAAGAACGTCGGAGCACGCATCGAGAAGGCGAAGGAAATCCTCGCTGGTGCGAACCGCAACGCCAACCGCTTCCGTGAGCTTGGCGAGGAACTCTGCAACGTGGTCTTCACCGATGCTGCCATCGAGCAGTTCATCACTGAGTTCATCCCGGACCCGACAGTGGTCGGTGGCGTGGTCTCAGATCGTGTGAAGAACAACATCGAAGAGGCTCGTGGCAAGGTGAAGAACCTCTTCAACAGCCCGACCATCGACGAGTCCATCCGCAACACGGGATGGGGCGCGGTCCAGGTGGCGGTCGAGTACCAGCAGCACCTCCGCAAGTTCCGTAACGACTCGACCTACCTCGGTCGTACGCTGCTGAACGTGGAGTCGCTGACCGACCGCATCCTTCCGACCGTCCGTCGTATCGCGGACGAGAACAAGGTGGGTGCCCTGGTCTAACGGGGAGTCAGACCAGAAGCAGTCGGCGGGGACTTCGGGTCCCCGCCTTCTGTTTGTCTGAAAGAAAGTTGGGGTTCCGGTT
>Ga0315286_10002033_pt1 | contig 18697 bp, 18 predicted proteins | sample YL17G10_0_MG_FD_205038 | JGI IMG/M metagenome (GOLD analysis project Ga0315286, IMG submission 205038) | Sediment microbial communities from Yellowstone Lake, YNP, Wyoming, USA - YL17G10_0 | ecosystem: Environmental > Aquatic > Freshwater > Lake > Sediment | place: USA: Wyoming | collected... | reverse complement strand
GTCGACCGTTTCGGCCACGGTCTCGGCGTTCTTGTCCGTGACCTTGATCCTTCTTCCGTCCGGTCTGATGATGTAGTTCACGCCTGGCAGATAGTGCTCGCCTTTGGGGTTCACCCCGCGCTTGACTGTCTCCTTCAATATTGACAGGTTCGCCTTGGTGGCGAAGACCGGGATCGTCAGTTCCCTGGCCGCCTCTGTCGGAACCCCGACCTCATTGATAGATAGGTCTGGATCTGGAGAGATAACGGTACGAGCGCTGAAGTTGACGCGCTTACCAGACAGGTTGGAACGGAACCGTCCCTCCTTGCCCTTGAGCCTCTGCACCAGCGTCTTCAACGGGCGTCCGCTGCGATGCCTCGCCGGCGGGATGCCCGACGTCTGGTTGTCGAAATAGGTGGTGATATGGTATTGGAGCAGCTCCCAAAGGTCCTCGACGATCAGTTGGGGCGCACCAGCGTCGCGGTTCTCGCGCAACCTCTGGTTGATCCTAAGGACATCGACCAGCTTGTGCGTCAGGTCGTCCTCCGATCTATCGCCCGATTCAAGGGTGATGCTCGGCCTGACCGTTACCGGTGGTACGGGCAATGCCGTCAGCACCATCCATTCCGGGCGGCAGGAGGCGGACTCGATGCCTAGCGGGATGAGGTCGTTGTCGGGGGTGCGCTCCAATCTTTCGCGCACTTCCTTCGGCGTCAACTTGTGCCCATCTTCGCGGAAGGTGGTCGGCTTGTCCAATGTTATCTTCATCTGCTCGGCGCTGCAGTGCGGACATACCTGACGGGACGAGGCGTCTTTGGCCGTGTCCTTCGTCATCATCCTCATGTCCAAGGCGTCCCCGCCTAGCTCCTCCATCGCCTCCATCTGCTCGCGGTACTCCTTCGCCTGATCCTCAGTTAGAAGCAGGCGCCCGCATACCCTGCAGGTGGACTGGAGCAGCTTCTTAATCTCCTTGACATAGCCGACGTGGATGACCGGCATGGCCAGATCGATGTGGCCGAAGTGGCCGGGGCACTCGTCTACCTTGTGGCCGCAGGTCTTGCACCTCAGCCCCGGTTCGATGACGCCCAAGTGCGGGTCCATCAATCCCATGTCGATCGGGAAGCCGTCGTCGTCGTACGTGTCGGCAGTGATGATCTTGGTCGCGGACATCCTTCTGATTTCGTCAGGGGACAGGCAGGCGAACTTGATCGAGCCGATCCTCTTCGAGACACCTCGCATCATCGCAAGTCCTCCAGTTGCAAACGCATAGCGACACCGAGCGACAGCAGCTCATCAAGGAGCAGCTTGAACGCATAGCTGGTCTGGACCAGGTGCACGTTGGTGTTGTTGCCGCAGACGGGGCACTTAAGAGCGCCCCTGCGGTCCAGAATGGCGATGTGCCCGCAACCGGAGTTGCCGCACACATATTGGAAGGTGCCATCGGATTCGTCGAGCAGCCGGTCCTTGATGACCATTGCCGCTCCGTGACCGATGAGACAATCGCGCTCCATCTCACCGAACCTCAGACCGCCTTGCCTCGAGCGTCCCTCGGTCGGCTGGCGCGTCAATATCTGCACCGGGCCACGGGAACGGACGTGCATCTTGCCCGAGACCATGTGGTGCAATTTCTGGTAGTAGATGACGCCGGTGAAGATGTCCGCACCGATCATCTTTCCAGTGTGACCGTCGTACATTACCTCCTTGCCGGAGTGCATGAACCCGTTGGCCACCAGCGCCTCGCGGATGGCGTCCTCGCGCTCCCCGGAGAACGGCGTTCCGTCGACCATTCTCCCTTCCATTGCGCCGACCTTGCCGCCGATCATCTCCAGGACGTGGGCGACGGTCATACGGGACGGGATGGCGTGCGGGTTGATGACCAAATCTGGTACCACCCCATCGCACGTGAATGGCATGTCCTCTTGCGGAACGATCAGGCCGACTACGCCCTTCTGCCCGTGCCGGGACGCGAACTTGTCCCCTAGCTCTGGGATGCGTTCGTCCCGGACCTTGACCTTGACCAGCCGCGAGCCGTTCTCGGACTCGGTCAGCATGACGCTGTCGACCCATCCAGTCTCGCCGGGCCGGCAGGTGATCGATGTCTCCCTGCGCTTCTGCGGCGTCAGGAAGTCCGTCTCTTCCTCCAGGAACCTGGGAGGAGAGGTCTTGCCAATAAGTACGTCGCCTCCGCCGACGGCCGTCTCCGGTGAGATCAGGCCGTCCTCTCCGAGGCTGCTGTACGAAAGGTCTGCCCTTGCGCCTCTGACGTCCGGCGCCGGGATCTCGAAATGATCCTCCTGGCCACCGGGATAGCGGCGCTCCTCCGCTCGATAGGTACGCATGAACGAGCTCCGGCCTAGGCCGCGCTCGACCGATGCCTTGTTCAAGATGAGCGCATCTTCCATGTTGTAGCCGTGGTACGAAAGTACGGCGACGACGAAGTTCTGCCCTGCCGGTCGCTCGTTGAACGCCACGAACTTCATGGTGTTGGTCTGCACCATCGGCTTCTGCGGATAGTGCATGATATGCCCCCTGGTCTCCGGACGGCGCCGATAGTTGCTGGCCGCGAGTCCCAACGACTGCTTGGCCATGCCTGCGCCCATGGTGACACGCGGGGACGAGTTGTGCTCAGGATACGGCACGAGGCCGGAGCAGACGCCCAGGATGACCATCGGGTCCACTTCCATATGGGTGTGATCTTTGGTAAGGAGCAGAGGCGTGCGCAGCTCCCCGCCGCAATGGCCGCACTTCAGCGCCGCGAAATCGTCGGCGCTCCCGGGGTTCATCCAGTCCAGGTCGATTGGTGATAACGCCTTCCCGCAGCTGGTGCAGCGGTCTGGCGGGTCGAATGGTTCGACGGCGATGTAAGTGTCCTCCTCCTCCTCGGCGTCGATCCACTCGATGACGCCTTCGCGGATGAGGTCGGACCAGCGGCTCCTGCCTTCCCGGATGTCCTCCACGTGCTTGCGAGTGAGGACCGATTTGCCGTTCCTCAGCACGATCAGCGGGCGACGGAGGCGACCCTCATCGCAGTTGATGATGACCTCGTCCATCTCCTCGTCGTAACGGATATTGATCTCGTGCGAGAGAAGACCGATGCGCCGCCTCTGGCGCATCTCGTTCACGAGGTCGTGTGGCTTGTCGCAGACACCCTTCAGGTCGCCGTTGACGTAGACCCTGGTGCCGGCTGCCGGCCCCTTGACCTCCTTGACGCCCTGCTCCTTGAGCATGTAGGCGACGTCCTCTTCGCGGAATCCCTCGGACACGTCGATGATCAGCGCGGCGTTCTTGACCAGGCCGCAGTTCTGACCCTCTGGTGTCTCGTTCGGGCAGAGCCGGCCCCATTGGGTCGGGTGAAGATCTCGAGCTTCGAAGTGAGGCTGCGAGCGTGTGAGCGATGAGGTGATGCGCCTCAAGTGAGATAGCGTGGACATGTTGGAGGTGCGGTCCAGAAGCTGGCTGACCCCTGCCCTGCCTCCTACCCAGTTACCGGTGGCCAGTGCATGCAACAGACGGTGCGTGAGCAGATCTGGCCTGATGGCGGACGATATCCTCAGGTCCTTCTTGCGCGCATACGACCGTTCCAATTGGTACTTCAGGTCCTTCATTAGATTGGTGAAGGCGACTCGGAACAGATCCTCCATCAGATCGCCAGCGAGCTTCAGACGCTTATTGGCGTAATGGTCCTTGTCGTCCTCCTTGCGCTTGTTGAGGTACAGCTCGAGGACTGACCTGGCGATACGTCCCAGGAAGATCGCCTTCTTCATGCGGTCCTCCCTGATGTCGCCCAGGTGCGGTAGCAGAGAGCGATCGATGATGCTCTCCACTTTCTTGACCCGGTATTCCTTTGCCTGGCCAGTGGCGAACTTGCGCTCCAGGTAGAGGATTGCATCGTCGGTCGTGAAGATGCCGTTGGGCGGGTAGAGCTTCTTGTCCTGACATTCCTCGATGTTAGCGTAAACGATGTTGGCCATGTCGTCGGTGGAGACGATGGCGTTGTAGATCTCCTCGTCGCTCTCCATGCCCAGAGCCTTCATCAAGGCCACCAATGGGATCTGTCCAGATGCGGCTGGAACGGTCACCATGAGCATGCCGTCGCGCTTCTTCTCCACCAGCGTCAGGGCGCGGTGCCCTTCCTTCTGCGAGAATACTTTCGCGACCTCCAGCTTGGTGCCGTAGCGCTCGTTGAACTCCACCATGACCCGGTTGGGCGCCAGGTCCTCGAGCGTGATCAGCACTCGCTCCGTGCCGCCGATGATGAAATATCCGCCCGGGTCCATCGGGTCCTCGCCTGCCTGAAGCAGCTTCTGGCGGTACTCGTCGTCGAGCAGCTCGTGCTCCTCCTCCATGTTCTCCTTGAAGAGGGTGCAGCGCTTCGACTTCGTCATTACTGGCAGATCACCGATGTGAACCCTTTCCGGCTCTTTCTCGATGCCGTCCTCGATCACGGTGAAATCGATCGCGACCGGAGCCAGGTAGTTCAGATTGCGCAAGCGCGCTTCCATTGGAGAAAGGGGGTGCACGTAGCCGTTTGCCTCCCGGATCTCTGGCACTTTGATATGAACGGTCGGCCGAGACTGGGGGTCGGTCAACCCGGTCTTCTCGTCGCGCTTGCGACTGACCCGGATCTCCACGATCCTGCCATCTGTCTTGTCCGGGTCCAAGCGGATAATGCCGCGCTCGGCGTCCTCCGCGGACACGCGCAAGTTGTCGACGATCTTCTGCATCCGACTGTTCGGATTGTCCATTGTCGAGAGAAAGTCGTTAAAGCTGGAGATGTGGTGGTTAACGATGCTCCTCTCTTTGAAATAGAGTTCTACCAAATCACGCAAAGGGATCACCCTCGGACCAAACGATAAGCAGTTGCAACCTCGGAAGTTCGGCTCTGGCGAACGACCTTTACTACTCGGCCTTCTTTGATCGGACCGAACTTCTCCTCGAGCAGACGGATGCATGGATCGCTGCGTCGGATCTTTGGAAGCTGGTCCTTGTCGACCTTCAACTTCTTCAAGACCTCCTTCGCCTCCTCATCGCTCAACAAATAATGAGACGGCACCAGCGCATGCTTAAATACATTAAACTGAACCTCATCGCCCAAGAATCTCACCTCGCCCCCGCAATCACCGTTAATAAGCTCTTCACACTAAGTAGTGGCCTTATAAAAATGCATCGAAAGCCTCTGTTCGAACTCGTGCCTTCCATGTACTCCCTCACCTACCTAGCGGGCCCGCGGGGATTTTCGATGCCTCGGGATTACCGGCGGCCTTTCGAACCCCGGACCATCTGGTTAAAAGCCAGGTGCTCTTTCTAGGGACGCTCGTTCTCACGGTCGTCCTACCTAGCTGAGCTACGGGCCCATTGGCAAGTAAGTCTCCGGCGTTGCGGAGGACGGAGAAAGGAGCACCATTATTTAAACGTTATCGATGAAACAGCCTGGCTAGCATCTGGAAAAGACGGTAGATGCATATTGCCCTTCTACTTACTGTATATTGACCGAGGCTACAAGTTTTAGGCGCGAGGAGCTCGAATTCGATGCCAATGAACTTGCTGGCATACCATTTGAAGGGGTGAGAATACCCAACCGGTACACGTTGGGAGGCCGGGCACGTATTTATACATGAAGCATAATCTCGCCCTCGGCGAAGCCAATGGAGAAAGAAAAGATCTGCAGTTCCTGCGGGATAAGATTGATCGGCAAGAGCACGACATTCTTCCCCTGTCCTATGTGCGGTCAGACAGAGATCGGGCGCTGCCCGAACTGTCGCGACCAGAGCGTCAAATACACCTGCTCCAAATGCGGGTTCACCGGACCTTAGGTGCTTATCATGGGCAAGGTCGCGGCGACGTACAATCTGATGCCAGAAGGACCCACTATCGACATGGAGGCCCTGAAGGCCAAGATGCCCGGGTTCGTGCCAGAGGGCGTCACCATCCTGAAAGGCGAGGTTAAGCCCTTCGCTTTCGGATTGAAGATACTGGACATCACCTTCCTGATGAGCGATTCCGAGGGGATTATGGACCGGCTCGAAGAGAAGCTCCGCTCGATCGAAGGCATCCAAGGCGTGGAGAGCACCCAGGTAACCTTGGTCTGAGCTCTTTTTCACGAATAAATTCTATTTTGGCGATGGACGGGCACGCGTCCAACCCGGTCGGGCCCGTCGCCTGAAGAGCTTTTTAGTCCGCCATGGCTATGCAATGGTGAGAGCGACCATGCCACACCTCGTCCTGGTTGACGGCTACATAGATGAGCCGGCGTCATTGGGAGTTCCGCCTTACAGCTCGCCGCAGATAAGGGCGGTCTTCGGAGCTGCCAGGGATGCAGGTGCGGAGGTAACGCTGCTCAACATCGACGACGTCCGCCACGGTGCCCGAGTCCCAGGATGCGACGTCCTCGTCGTCCTCTCTGGCTGCGCCGTTCCCGGTCGTTATCTCAGAGGGATGCCTGCGTCAGAAAGGGAGATCCTCGAACTCGCATCCCGGGTCAATTCATCATTCCGCATCCTTGGCGGACCTGCCGCCTTCGAGGCGAAGGAATCCCTCAAGGCCGTGTTCGATCTGGTCGCTGTCGTTGACGCAGCGGTGGCGACCTACGAGACCATCCGGGCTATCAGGCCAAGCGGGAAATGGCGCACGCTCGAGCAATGGAACCGCTGGATGCTGCTGGGGGCGGAAAGCGTTCTGGCCCACCCCGACTTCCCACAGCCTTTGATTGCGGAGATCGAGACCTACCGCGGCTGCGTTCGCTATCGCAGTGGCGGCTGCTCGTTCTGCATCGAGCCTCTGAAGGGCAAGCCCAGCCATCGCCAGCCTGAGGATGTGGTGGCAGAGGCGAGGAGGCTGCACGAGCTCGGCGTGAGGAACTTCCGCGTCGGGGCGCAGACCTGCATCGTTTCCTACCTGGCCAAGGACGATAGGACCGAGACCCCGGTGCCCAACCCCGCGGCTATCGACCGACTGCTGTCGGGAATAAGATCGTTAGGGGTGGACGTGCTCCACCTAGACAACGCCAATCCAGCGGTCATCGCCGAGCACCCGGCGGAGGCGAAGCTTGCCTTGGAGAGCATGGTGCGCCATTGCACCAGCGGGAACGTGCTCGCGCTTGGCCTGGAGAGCGCCGACCCCAAGGTCAGGAAGGCCAACAATCTGAACGCCAGCGCGGACCAGACCCTGGAGGCGGTCAGGTTGATCAATGCGGTGGGCAGGGAGCGCGGCCCCAATGGCCTGCCCCATCTCCTGCCAGGGGTCAATTTCATCGTCGGATTGGATGGCGAGGACGCCGCCTCGTTGGAAATGAACCTAGAATTCCTCCGTCAGGTCAGGAGGGAAGGCTTGCTGCTCCGCCGCATCAATATCCGCCAGGTGATGCCTGTCAGGAGGCAGTTCGAGAGCGGCGTGAGCCATTCGCAGTTCCTTAGGTTCAAGAAGTCGGTCAGGGAAGAGATAGATTCTCACATCCTTCGCGACCTGGTCCCCATCGGAACGAAGCTCACTAGGGTCTTCACCGAGATGCGCGAGGGCAAGCATACGTTCGGCCGTCAGATCGGGACCTACCCGTTGCTCATCGGCTTCAATTATCCTTTGCCTCTGGACCAATTCATCGACGTTAAAGTGGTGGGATGGGGCTTCCGCAGCATCACGGCAGTGGAGCATCCGTTGCACATCAATTCCTGTCCAATCTCCGCCCTGGAATCATTGCCGAGCATCGGCAACAAGCGAGCGGTGCGTTTGTTCCGCAGGCGCCCCTACCATTCGCTGGAGGACGTGATGAAGGCATTGGACGAACCGAGCATCGCGCAGGGAATGAGCGAGTTCATCGATTTCGAGTGATGCGATTGTAACCTCAATCTTTTATTCCTTCAGTGAGCTAACCAGGGTCAGATGGAGATCAAGCAGCTCGCCCGCTACCCGTTCGTCAAGCCAGCCTCCGAGCTCCTCAAGCTGGAGAACATCTCATTAGAGGATCTGCTCAAACACCAGGCGTTCTCCGCCGCCCGCCAGCGTGGCAAGCAGCGCATCATCGATTCGGTGGAGAAGGCCCAGGTGCAGGATGCCAAGCTGACGAGCAGGGAAGACATGCTGCAGGAGATCCTCAGCTACGCCATGGCCCGGATCCTGGTGTCGAGCATTGGCGACGGCTTCCTAATCCGTCGGTACGCGCTCGCGGAGGCGAAGACGGCCTACGAGCACCTCCAGATCGAGCCGATCGAGCGGGTAATGGAGATAGCGACGGAGCTAGAGGTCGATGCAACGCTGGAGCTGGATATTCCCAGAATGCATTTCGCCGACTTCCTCCGCTACACCTCTGGCATCAGGAGCAAGGAGTGGAAGCTGGTCAACACCGAGGTCAAGGAAGGGAGGGTGTCCCTGCCAAAGAATAAGTTCGCCAGGGTATTAGAGCAGGCACTCCACGACAAAATCGAGGACGAGCTTCCCCTGCCTGTCGCCGATTGGATGATCAAGGCGCTCAAGGACGACATCCAGGAGCTGAAGAACCTCGCCGAGCAGATGAAGGACCGCTACAAAGTAGAGGGATTCGGAGACATTGACGCAGAAAGCTTCCCGCCCTGCATCCGCCGCTTGGTCGCCATGGCCCGTTCAGGGGAGAACATCTCCCATCCAGGCAGGTTCGCCCTCACCTCCTTCCTATTCTCCATCGGGCTGTCCCGGGACGAGATTCTGGCCATTTTCGCATCCTCCCCGGACTTCAACGAGTCCAAGACCCGCTACCAGATCGACCACATCACCGGCGAGATATCCGGGACGAAGTACACGCCGCCGGAGTGCTCCACCATGAAGAGCTTCGGCAACTGCCACAACTTCGACGACCTGTGTCGCCAGGATTCGATCAACCATCCTCTCAATTATTATCGAGTTAAGAGCAGACGGCGCCGAAAGCAGCCAGGAGCGAAGACCACCGCTCCGACGACCCCGGCCGAAAGCGAAAAAGCGGCTTCGAAGAGCCCCCCTACTTAAGCGCCCGATAGGTCGTCCAGGCGCGTTGCACCGCGGTGATGTTTCCCACGACCGCGAACCAGATCATCATGATCTCCAGGAAGTTGGTCTCGATGACGCCAAGGTCCAAGGACGAGCTGCCAGTGGTCAGGAGGACGTACTGCAGCAGCGGCATGAATATCATAAGGGCCATCCGGTCCGCCCTGCCCAGGACGCCTCCATAATGACGGCCGACGCCGACCGCCTGGGCCTGGGTGCCCATGTAGCTGGTCAGGAGCACACCGACGATGGCGAAGACCCCGATGTACGGACTGCACCAGCTGCTTATCGCCACGCTCCCGATCAGGAGGACGTCGGCATAGCGGTCGAGGACGTGGTCGACGAAATCTCCTTTCTTCGACGCTTTCCCGGAGAGCCGGGCCACTTTTCCGTCCAGACCATCAAAGAAGCCGCTCACGAGAACGGTCAGCGACGCACCAATCAGCAGTAAATGCCAATTGTCGGAGAAGAAGAACATGAGGCCGGCAGCTGCCGCGATCAGCAAAGCCAGCATAGAGATATTATTGGGATGCACGTTGCGGAGCAGCCGGGCGCTGGGGTCCATGATGAAGTCCACCCACTTCCTCTTCGAGTCTAGTACCATCCCAGAACCTCCTCGCTCCAATCCACATGGCCAGGCTCGTACTTTTTCCTTTCTCCGCTGAGGGTTTCCTCGACGGCATCCGCCACCTGGCCTATCTCAAGGGCGGAGGTATCGATCTCGCAGACCGGGGTCTCTCGCTCCATCGCCTCGACCAAGATGACGTCGCAGGCCTCCGCCTCCATGTTCTCCGTTATCTTCTTCTTCGAATAACGGCGGCTCTCCAACCTCACTTTCAGCAGTGAAGGCCGGCAGCGCAGGACGATGATCAGATCGACGCTGAGGAAGTGCGTAAGATGCCCTAGATAAATGCGGTCCTGGCCAGCATGCTCTCGCTTCAGCAGTTGGTCCACCGCCTCCACGTCCACCTCGTAAGTGTCCCTGGCACGATCCTTACGCCCCTTCATCAGGTGCGATTCCACGAACTCTGAAAGCTCGAGGACGTCATGGCCCCTTCGAGCCAGCTCGAGGCCGACGCCGCTCTTTCCCGTTCCAGGAGTACCGGAGATAGCCACTTTCACGAATCAGCATGGATGAATGGGGGTAAAGAGAATTGCGCAGAATACCGAAGGGCGTAGACCGGCGGTCCTCGCTGCCCCAATATCATTCCGTTCGGCGGGAATTGCTTTCACACTCGAGCCGGTCGAAGAATGCCAGCTCGATGAAATTGGAACGGCGCTTCGTCTCCAGGTTCTTTTTCAGCGGCGCGGGGCAGGAGAGCTCGAACTCGAACGGATAGATCACGTCCATCAGGCACAAGTACTCAGGATTCGCCATACCGAACTGGCATTCCTTCCCTTCCAATGCGCCGCGAACGTCGTCCAGCGACGCCTTCCCCCTTCCGACGGCGTCCATCGCCGCCACCATCCGCCTTACCATGCTGCGCAGGAACTCCCGTGCCTTGATGTCGATTATCAAGAAATCCGTCAGTGGAAAAACCTGGATGCTCTGAACCACCTTGATGGTGCTGCGCTCGTCCACCTTGCAGAAGCACCTGAAATCGTGCTTCCCCAGGAATAGACCCGCCACTTCATCGACCTTACCAGCATCCAAATCTCGCGATGGTAGGAAGTAACGGTACCAGCGCTGCGAGGCTCTCCTGGGCGTGAAGCCCTCTGGCACCTCCGCTATTCCGTAGAAGTACACTCCGTCCGAGACGGCGTTGAGCGCGTGCAGCAAACGGTCCTTCCTGAACTCGGTGTCGAAGGCGACCACGTTACCCAGGGCGCTGACCCCAGCGTCCGTTCTCGAAGCCCCTTTGAAGCGCGATAATGTGACGTCCGTAATCGCCTCGATCTCGACGAGCGCAGCGATCACCTGGTCCTCAACGGTGCGGGCGTGCGGCTGCCTCTGGAACCCCAGGAAGTCCTTGCCCTCGTAGGCGAGCTTGACCGCGGCCCTCCAGCGCATGACAGCATGGTTAAGTAGGCCGTGACTATTTAGACTTCCGTCCGAGCCATGGTCAACTTCCGGGTAGTGTTGGTCACGCCACGCCACGAAGGGAACGTGGGTGCAGCGGTACGCTCGATGGGCAACTTCGATTTCACCGAGCTTTTTATGGTCGCGCCGTGCGAGATCGGGGACGAGGCGTTCAAGCGCGCCAAGCACGCCGGCGATATTCTGAGAGCGGCGCAGACGGTCCAGAGCCTGGACGAGGCGGTCAAGGACTGCGACCTGGTGGTCGGGACGAGCGGAATCGTTACGCCAGGCGAGAAGCACTTCGTGCGCATACCGATAACGCCGAGGCAGTTCGCCGAGAGGGTGAAGGACCACGAAGGCACGGTGGCGCTCCTCTTCGGGCCGGAGGACACCGGGCTGGCGCAGGACGATCTGCTCCGCTGCGACCTCCTGGTCAACATCCCTTCTAGCGTCGATTATCCCGTGCTGAACCTATCGCATGCCGTGACGATAGTCCTCTACGAGCTTTTCCTGCAGCATCCTAAGAAAGGCGGTCCGAGGGCAGCTAGCCAAGAGGAACGAAAGATGCTCTTCGAGTTCTTCGACGACCTGCTGGACGCGATCGACTACCCAGAGTTCAGGAAGGAGAAGACCAAGGTGATGTTCCGGCGCATGATGGGGAGAGCGATACCGACCAAATGGGAGTTCCATACCATCATGGGAGTGTTCGGGGACGCGGCGAAGCGGATACGAAAGAAGGAAAGTTAAGGGTGCTAATCTAGGTCGAGTACTTGTTGACCACTTCCCCGATATCCTCGACGATATCCAGGCGGTCGCAGTCCTCGGCCAGCTCCGCGATTCCGGTGACCACGGCTAACATGCGGATGTTGCCTTCGAACTCCGGGTCCACCTTGGCGCCGAAGATGACGCGCGCGCTGTCGTCCATATAGGAATTGATGCGCTCCATAATCTTGTTCACCCGCTTGAGCGTGAGATTGTCCCCGCCGGTGATGTGGACCAGCGCTCCCGTTGCTCCGGCAATGTCGATTTCGAGCAGCGGATTGTTCAGGGCGTCCCGGACCAAAGCTTCTGGGTCCGAGTTCTCTGCGTAGAGCACCGTAGAAATGCCGCCGTGACCGAGTATGGTCTTGAGGTCGGCGAAGTCCAGGTTGATCAGTGACGGCTTGGTGATCACCTCGATGATGCCTTTGACCATCTCCGATATCAGCTGGTCCATTACCATGAATGCCTGTTGCACTGGCAGGTTCGAGACCATGTCGAGCAGCCGATTGTTATCCAGAAGAAGGATGGTGTCGCTGACGCCGCGCAGCTCCCTGAGGCCGCGCAACGCTACTTTCGGACGTCCGAGCTCCACCTCGAACGGCGTAGTGGCGATGATGATTACCACGGACCCGAGGCGTCGGGCCACCTCCGCCACGATGGGGGCGAGGCCGGTGCCAGTTCCGCCTCCCAGACCGACGGTGATGAAGGTCAGGTCGGCCCCTTGAAGCACCTTGGTGATCTCCGGTTCGGCATTGATCGCGCAAGCCTTTCCGACATCAGGATTCCCTCCTGAACCAGTACCATTGGTAATCCCCTGACCGATGAGCAAGCGCTTGTGCGCCTTGATATGCGATAGATGCGGTCGATCGGTGTTGATGGCTATAGTTTCGACCGACTCTTCCAGACCCATGCTGTTGAGCCGATGCACGCTGTTGCATCCGCCCCCTCCGCAACCGACGATGACGATGCGTAGATCGCGTACGCTACCTGATAGGTCATCTTCCGTCACGTATTCCCATCCCATAGCGAACACCCCATCCACTGTGTTCTCGCGATCGTTCGATTACTTCATCTCTTCCATGGCGCGGCTGACGCGCTTGCGCACGTACTCTCTGACCGCGTTCCTGATTGCATCGTCGACCGAGACCGAATCCCCATCTTGGACCAATGTCTCAAGTTCCACCACGCTGCCTTTTGGCAACTCCACCGTGATGCGCTCGATGTATTCTGGGGTGAAGTGCTTCTCGACGAAGGAATCCAGCGCTGCACGTATGGCATCGGAGATCGTCGGAAACTTGCCCCGGTCCACGAGTTCTTGCAACGCCTTCAGCTTCTCCGCTGGAATCCTGACCGTGATGCGTTCGGAATCGGTCATGATGCAACTCTTTATCGATTCTTCCGTCCGACCATTGTCGGACAAATGTCAGTATTTAGCTGTGATTATATAAAGCTTGGCGGGAAAATGCATTGTTAACTTGATGTTGGTCCGAAGACTGGTATGGAAGTGATGCTATTGTTAGCTTCGAAAACGATCCGCTCGCGTTTGCGTCTCATCAATGGAAGCCTAGCTCGCTCTCAACGAACTTGACGAGTCTGTTGTAGAAACTCCACCCGATGGGAGGAGACTGTCCGAAGTAGTATATCTTGCGCTCTTTCGGTGAGATCAAGACCGGGAACTCTAATGAGTCCATGAAATGGACCTCCGGCATTGACCTATCGAGCGAATATCTTAGTTCATTTGTAATCTCGTCGGAGACGATAACCGGGAAGAACTGAAGACCCCCTTCTAGCCCTCTTGGAAGGCCGGAAATGCGATGAGCCATTCCGAACTTGAAAGCTCGTTTCGAATACTCTCTGACTATCTTACCATCGACTGCGTCCATGGCCGTCGCGATGATGTAACGGGTTAGCGTTCCGCCTAAGAGTTGGCGCTCAGGCCTATAGGCAAACAGCTCATAGCGATCGTTCCCTGAAATAACATTCCTGGCAATTGAGAATCCTTGCCCTCCCAATCTCTCGGCAAGCTGGTCGAAGAAATCGTCGTATCGACTCACAAGGAAGCTATCAGAACCTACCAGTAAAAAGTTATTTGAGCGGCAATGCAGCCCATTGAATGAGGTCTCCCCATCCATTTTCGATGGGCAGGTCCAATTTCGCAGCTTGGGCTGGGGTCCATCCACCCAAGGAAGTATGCGGTCTCAGGAAATTGTACTAGATGACGTATCCCGTTAGCAAATTCTCTTTACCTTGAATGAGGGTTCTCAGATGGTCTCCACTCCAAGCGGTCCAGCGAGTACTCGCTCCCCCGGATCCTCGTAATGTTCGACCTTAATGCTTACGTCTTTCTTGATGCCGGCTACTGCAGGTAAAACGTGATTCAAGATTTGCTCAGCTGTCGCTGGGAACTTGCGCCCACGCGTGCTCACTTTATGCCAGCCCTCTTTGTCTCGGTAATAGAACTCTACTGAATTCTTGCCACTAATCGTGATTGTGTAACTCTCGTTGGTCAGATTCATACCTTCTCCATTGCGTGCTTTAGCATCAAAGTTGTTCTCCTGCCTTTCTAAACAGAAGAATTGAAATCGGTATGGCTGTTACTCTGATATCGAATGCCCATCCCCATCCTCGACAACCACGTGCACCTTCAGCCGCAAGGCCATTGCGTGGAAGCGGTCAAGGAGTTCGCAAAGGCCGGCGGGACTCATCTGATCCTGAGCCACCTGCCATACGAGGAAGTCAGGTTGCGCACCGCGGCGGATTTCCCATTATCTTACGATATCACTCTCAAACTTGCGGCGAGATGCCGCGCAGAGACCGAGGTTGGAGTCGATGTGACCGTTGGCCCATATCCAGTCTTGCTCATCCACCTTGCCGAGAAGCAAGGTCTCGACAAAGCGGTCGACATCATGAAAGCGGGAATGGAATCCGCCCAGAGGCTGGTGTTGGAAGGCAAAGCGGTCGGCATCGGAGAGATTGGACGGCCGCATTTTCCTGTGCCGACTGAGATTAACGAGGCCTCGAACCAGATAATGATGTACGGAATGCAGTTGGCCAAGGAGGCTGGCTGTCCAGTGGTGCTACATACGGAGTCTGCCACGCTGGAGAACATGAGGGAGATTGCATTGATGGCCGACAGGGTCGGCCTGAGACGTAGCAAAGTGGTGAAGCACTATTCCCCTCCCCTCATATTGGAAGAGGAGAACTCCGGGCTTTTCCCATCGGTACTCGCCAAAAAGGAGTCCACCTTGGAAGCTCTGCAGAAGGGCTCGCGCTTCCTACTGGAGACCGATTATCTCGACGACCTGCGTAGGCCTGGGGCCGTCCTATCGATAACGACCGTCCCGAAAAGGACGATAACCCTAATGCAATCAGGCCAAATGACCGAAGAACAGGCGTTCAAGATCCACGTGGATAATCCATTGGAAGTCTATGGGATCAAGGTAAGGACCTGATCAGGACCGAATCTGGAACCGAAAGAATTCGTCCGCGCAATCCCCCCATCGGACGTCCACCTTCTCTATTCGAGCTCGGGGATGCTCCTCTCGCAATCGGCGGACGACCTCCTCGATGTCGTGTTTGTCTCCCTCGAACACCGCGTGGACTGATCCATCGGGAAGGTTGCGAACCCAGCCGAAGACCCTCTGCTGATTGGCGAAGCGCCGGGTATAGTCACGGAAATGGACTCCCTGAACGATGCCAGTGAATTTCACCTCCGCCCTCGCCCTCATGTAGGTAGGAGCAGTGGCCAATGGCATAATAATCGTTTCTGCGCCTCGGTCTTTCGCAGCATGGCAGACCAACCGTCGGACAATTCAATAACAGTTAAATACTGGCTAGCGATATTTATCTGCGACCAGAAGGGATGCAAGTCTGGTTGGAGCCAGTCCGGGCTCAGGGATGGATGGGAGAATGAAATCACTAGTTGAAGAAGCGCTGGCCAGAGATAGTGGATTAGCTGGCACCGGGCCAGTTACAAGTTACGGCATGCAACAGCCGCCGGAAGTCTCCGGGGACGCCTCGGATGCGGAACTGATCGATCTTCTGCAAAAACTGAGGACGAACGTCAAGATCATCGGATGCGGTGGGGGCGGCTCGAACACGATCGCCCGCATCTACGCCGAAGGTATCGCCGGCGCGGAGATGTACGCCTGCAATACCGACGCGCAGCATCTGCTGGCCATCAGGGCGCCGCACAAGATCCTCTTGGGACGCAGGAGCACCAGAGGATTGGGCGCTGGTGCGCTTCCGCAGGTGGGAGAGGCGGCGGCACTGGAGGCCGAGCCGGAGCTCAAGAAGGTCCTGGAGGACGCGAACCTGGTCTTCGTCACTGCGGGAATGGGAGGAGGGACCGGCACCGGTTCCGCGGCCACCATCGCGCAGATCTCCAAGGAGCTGGGCGCATTGACCGTTGCCGTGGTTACGACGCCCTTCAAAGGCGAGGGCCGGCACCGCATGGAGAACGCCGAGTGGGGATTGGAGCGGTTGCGTAACGTGGCCGATACGGTCATCGTGGTACCGAACGACAAATTGCTTGAACTGGTGCCGAGGCTCTCGCTGAACGCGGCTTTCAAAGTCGCTGACGAGGTGCTGATGCGGGCCATCAAGGGCATCACCGAGCTCATTACTAAACCAGGGTTGGTCAACCTGGACTTCAATGATGTGAAGACTATTATGAAGGGCGCAGGGGTCGCTATGATCGGGCTGGGAGAGAGCGACGGGCATGCGGAGGACCGTGCCCTGGAGGCAATCGAGGCCGCGCTCAACTCGCCGCTGCTGGAAGTGGACATATCGGCCGCGAACGGCGTCCTGGTGAACGTCATCGGAGGCCCTGACATGACCATAAGCGATGCGGAAAGGGTGGCGGAGGAAGTCCAGAAGCGCGTCTCCCCGAACGCTCGGATAATCTGGGGAGCGGCGATCGACCCGACCCTGGAGCACAAGATAAGGGTCATGGTCATCGTGGCCGGGGTGCAGTCCAAGCAGATAATCGGGCGCACCACCGAGTTCACGCGGCTCAAGGGAGCGAACCTGGACTTCATCAAGTGAACGTTCAATTAACGACCGGCCGTGCGCATCCACGACCGGCCTGCCCTCTCTTTTTATTTCCTTGAACCGAGGCAAAGAAGGACTTCTGGGAATTGTCTGAGCATCGAAATCTTTTAAATCGATATAGAGTATAAGGCAGTTGCAGAGCTGTGCTTATAAGCGCAGCTCCATTGAACTAATCGCTCCAGGAGAATTGTCATGAAATCGTTCATCAGCGACGCACTTACGCGTGCAGGCCCGTCAGCCGCGCCAGAAATGGCCCCCTCGTTCCAAGGGTACTCTCAAGAGGACGAGGAGCTGGAGCGCATATTATCCAGCTTGAAGACCAACATAAAGATCGTCGGCTGCGGTGGCGGCGGTTCGAACACCATCGACCGCATGACCGAGGTTGGCATCGCTGGGGCGGAGCTGTTCGCAGCGAACACCGACGCGCAGCATCTTTTGGCGATCAGGGCGCCGCACAAGATCCTCTTGGGACGCAGGAGCACCAGAGGATTGGGCGCTGGCGCGCTTCCGCAGGTCGGAGAGGAGGCCGCTCGCGAGGCAGAGGAGGAGATAAAGAAGGCCCTCCATGGAGCGGACATCGTATTCATAACTGCGGGATTGGGCGGCGGCACTGGTACCGGCTCAGCCCCGTTCGTGGCGCAGGTCGCGAAGGACCTTGGTGCATTGACGATCTGCGTCTGCACCTCCCCGTTCAAGGCCGAGGGCGCGATCCGCGCCGAGAACGCCGATTGGGGATTGGAGCGGTTGCGCAATATTGCAGACACCGTGATCGTCATACCGAACGACAAGCTGCTCGAGCTTGTTCCGAGACTGCCGTTGAACGCAGCATTCAAGGTGGCCGATGAGGTCCTGGTCCGAGCGATCAAGGGCATCACCGAGCTCATTACTAAACCTGGGTTGGTCAACCTGGACTTCAACGACCTGCGCACCATCATGAAGGGTGGCGGCGTCGCCATGATCGGACTGGGAGAGGGCGATGAGGATGACCGCATCGACCACGCAGTGGACGAAGCGATAAACTCGCCGCTCATCGACGTGGACATCACCGGAGCTAGCGGCGCATTGATCAACGTCACCGGCGGCGAGAACATGACTGTGAGCGAGGCGGAGAGAGTGGCAGAGATCATCCAGTCAAGAGTTAGCCCGAACGCGCGCATCATCTGGGGCGCGGCGATCGACCCGACCTTGCACGATAAGGTGAAGGTGATGGTCGTGATCACTGGAGTGAAGTCGAAGCACATCCTTGGGCCGAAGGAGACCTCCTTTAACAAGAGCATGGAAGTCGATTTCATCCGCTAGGACCAAAAGGCATTTAACATTGAAGAGAATCGGGAAGCCTTAGAAGAGTGTTTCGAAATGGACATCGTCGACAAGTCCTGGGAAGTCCAAAAGGACATCGAAGAGCGCGTCGCCAAGGTCGGAAAGGGCAAATACGGTCGAGTGATCAAGATGGCCCGCAAGCCCACCAACGACGAGTACATCAAGACCATCACCATCACTGGGATCGGTCTTTTGCTCATCGGCGGCCTCGGGTTCCTCATCTACCTGATTTGGAGCGGTGCCCTTGGCGGGATACGTTGAATTTCGAACGCTTTGGGGTAGCCTGATATGAACGAAGAAGAGCAACAACCTGTTACTCCGGCAGCAGTGGCTCCCGCGCCTGTGGGCGGCCTGTCTCTCACGGGAGAGAAGGACGAGCGCCTTGTACCAGCCGGAGGAAACACGCTTTGGAAGATAACGCTTAAAAGCCAAGAGGGCGGCAAGAAGAAGGTCAGACTGCGCGCCACCATGAAGGTGATTTCCGTCGAGGAAGGCGCCGCGGACTGGGAATGCCGCATCTACGATTCCACTGGAGTCATCTGGGACAGCAATTCCGCGTCTGCCCCGGATGTCGCA
>Ga0315286_10002031_pt1 | contig 18698 bp, 12 predicted proteins | sample YL17G10_0_MG_FD_205038 | JGI IMG/M metagenome (GOLD analysis project Ga0315286, IMG submission 205038) | Sediment microbial communities from Yellowstone Lake, YNP, Wyoming, USA - YL17G10_0 | ecosystem: Environmental > Aquatic > Freshwater > Lake > Sediment | place: USA: Wyoming | collected... | reverse complement strand
CGGCGAGCGCCATGGGCCTCCGGACCTGCCTGGTGACCATCCATCTCGAGACAATAGCCCAGATGTCCTGCAACCCGGCCATCGGCGGCCTGGCCAAGGGGCACCTCGTCCGGGAAATCGACGCGCTAGGTGGCCTGATGGGCCTCCTGGCGGATGAGACAGGCATCCAGTTTAGGCTCCTCAACCGGAGCCGGGGCGGGGCGGTCCAGGCCCCCCGGGCCCAATGCGACAAGGCGGCTTACCGGCTGGCCATGAAATACAGGCTCGAACGGATGCCAAACCTGACGGTCTTCCAGGGCATCGTCGCCAAAGTCCTGGTCACGCGGGGCGCCGCCCGAGGGGTGGAAACCCTGGACGGGACCCGCATCGAGGGAAAAGCGGTCATACTGACGCCGGGAACATTCCTCAACGGGACGATCCATATTGGGCTCAAGAGCTATCCGGCTGGACGGGCGAACGAGCCGCCATCGGTGGACCTTGCCGAGCAGTTGAAAAAGCTGGACCTGAGGGTTTTTCGCCTGAAGACGGGAACGCCCATGCGTCTGGACAGGGACACTATCGACTGGAGCTCTTTCACGCCGCAGCCGGGAGACGCGGAGCCGGTGCCTTTTTCCTACAGGACGAGCGGGCATCTCCAAAACAAAGTCCTCTGCTATCTGGGCTACACCAACGCAGCCACCCATGCGGTCGTTCGCCGCAACCTGGATAAATCGCCTCTATATAGCGGAAAGATCAAGGGTATCGGGCCGCGCTATTGCCCCTCGATAGAGGACAAGGTGGTTAAATTCCCCCAACGCACCCGCCATCAGTTCTTTCTCGAACCGGAAGGACTCGAAACGACGGAAATCTACATCAACGGCATGTCCTCGAGTTTGCCCTACGATGTCCAGCGGGAGATCTTAGGCACGATCCCCGGCTTGGACAGGGCGAAAATCCTGAGGCCGGCCTACGGCATCGAATACGACGCCGTTTCCCCCACCGAACTCCTGGCCACTCTCGAAACGAAAAAAATCAGGCGCCTCTACCTGGCCGGACAGATCAACGGGACATCGGGATATGAAGAGGCGGCCGCCCAAGGCCTCATGGCCGGGATCAATGCGGCCCTGTCCATCCGGGAAAAGGCGCCGTTCGTCCTGAGTCGGGACCAGGCTTATATCGGGGTGCTCATTGACGACCTGGTTACGGCCGGCGTCGAAGAACCTTATCGCCTGTTCACATCCCGGGCCGAATACCGGCTCTTGTTGAGGATCGATAACGCCGACCGCAGGCTGATGGAATACGGCCGGGAGCTGGGCCTCGTTCCGGATAGCGCTTGGAAGGAATACCAGGAAAAACGGGATCGAGTGGAGAGCGCGTTTTCGTTTTTAAGGAAGAACAGGCTGAAATCGGTGGCCGGGGATACCGTGACTCTCTTCGAGCATCTGAAAAAACCTGAAATCGGCTTGAGAAATGTGCTAGAATATGGGAAATTCCCGGGCGCGCTGAGCGACGAAGAGTGCAGGCACATCGAGTCCGAGATAAAATATGAAGGCTACATCAAGAAGCAAGAAAGGGAGATCGCCAAGTCGCTGCGGTCCGATTCGATGAAAATACCGGCGAGCGTTGATTTTTGTAAGGTTTCGGGATTGACGAGAGAGGCCATCGAGAAATTCGAAAAAAAGAGACCTGCGACTTTGGGCGAGGCCAGGAAAATACCCGGCATGACTCAGGCCGCAGTCCAGAATCTCAGCCTCTATCTCGAGATCCAGGCGAAAAGAGGGGTTTCGAGGGCCCCTGTTTCACGTGGAACTTGACCGGACGATGAATAAGATCATTGCCGTAGCCAACCAAAAGGGCGGGGTCGGAAAGACCACGACCGCCATCAATCTTTCGTCCTGCCTTGCTATCAAGAACAGAAGGACTCTCCTCATCGATCTCGACCCCCAGGGCATGGCGACGCTGGGATTGGCCAAACCGAAAGGATCCGGGCAGGGAATATACCTGGCGATGATGAACGGCCGGGACCTCATGGATTGCATCCTGGGGACGGAACTCGAGAATTTCTATCTCTGTCCGTGCTCTCCCGAACTCTCGGGCATCGAAGTCGAATTGTACACGGTCGAGCGAAGGGAAAGACGGCTTTTCGACGCCGTCGAAAAAGCGAGACGGTTCTTCAACTTCATCATTATCGATTGCCCTCCTTCCCTGGGATTCCTGACGATCAACGCGCTGACCGCGGCGGACTCGCTGCTCATCCCCGTCCAAACGGAATTCTTCTGCATGGAAGGGATCCCGGACCTCTTCCGAGCCCTGGAAACGGTCCGGACCTACTTCAACCCCAAGTTGGCCATCGAAGGGATCCTCCTGACCATGTTCGACGAGCGAACCAACCTTTCCAAGCAGGTCGCTGAGGAGATTCGCAAGTCGTTGAAAAACATCATGTTCGAAGCCGTCATTCCCCGAAGCGTCCGCCTGGCCGAGGCGCCGAGCTTCGGTAAGCCCATCATCCTCTACGACATCAAATCCAAAGGGGCCGAGGCCTATCTCAATCTCGCCGAGGAGATCATTCGCAAATGAACAAGAAAGCCTTGGGCAAAGGATTGGGAGCGTTCATCCCGGACGAGTTCAGCATTCTGAAAGACGAGAGGTTCGCCGAGTTGGACCTCGAGGTCGTCAAACCGAACCCCTTTCAGCCGCGGACGAGGTTCGACGACCAAACGATTGACGAGTTGGCCCAATCGATCAAGGAGACGGGTATCGTGCAGCCGATCATCGTGGCCCCCGAGGACGATCATTACAAGATCATCGTCGGGGAACGGCGGTGGAGAGCCGCTCAGCGGGCGGGGTTGCGCAGGATCCCTGTCCTCATCCGGAACATCCCCAAGGACAAGCAGCTCGAGGTCTCTCTCATCGAAAATATCCACCGCGAAGAGTTGAATGCCCTGGAGATCGCCCATGCCTACCAGAGGCTCATCGACGACCACGGCTATGCCCAGCACGAGCTCGCCGACAAGGTCGGGAAGGACAGGTCCTCGGTCACAAACTACATCCGCCTGCTCAAGCTCCCCCAGGAGATCCAAGATCGCCTGGGCGACGGGACGATCTCCATGGGGCATGCCCGGGCCATGCTGGCCATAGAGGACTCGGTAACCCAGCTCTACGCCTGCCGCCAGGTCATCGATAAGAACTTGTCGGTCCGCAACACCGAGGCCCTGGTCAACCGGCTGAAACAAAAAGCGCCGCGCGCTCAGAGGAGCCTGGCCGACCCCGATCTCCACGCCCTCCAGGAGGAGATGCTCAAGATCTTGGGGACGAAGGTCCTCATCGCCGGAAATCGGAACAAGGGCGTAGTCAAGATTTACTACTTCTCTCTGGACGACCTGAATCGGATCTACGATAGGATTAAAGGAGTAAGCTCATGAAAGACAAGCCGCGCGAAATGAACGAAAGCAAGCTGGCGGGTTTGATCGACATGGATTCGGAGTTCAAGGGCGACCTGACATTCAAGGGTTCCTTCCGGATCGAAGGCCATTTCAAGGGCACGATCAACTCGGACTCCCTTCTCGTTATCGGGGAGCGGGGCAAGGTCGAGGCCGACGTCAAGGTGGGACAGTTGGTCATCAACGGCGAGATCCGGGGAACTCTCCAGGCGACCGAGAAGATCGAGATCCACAACAAGGGCCGGGTGTTCGGGACGATCCTGTCGCCCATTCTGCTCGTCGAGGAAGGAGCATATCTCGAAGCGACCTGCCAGACGAAGGGCGCCCCCAAGACCGCTCCCGCCTCTGCCAAAGAGCCGGCCGGAGCCTGACCGCGGATGGTCGCGGCGGAATCCTCCGAGCCCTCTTTCTCCGCTTGAGTACGGAGCGTCCGAAGCATATAATCGGGGGGTCGAGTTCTAGCCTGGCCTATTCACGAGTCGAGGCGGCCGGATCGGCTCGCCCAGGGGGGAAAATGCCGGTTCTTTTGAGACGAAGCTTGGGAAACCTAATAGGGAATAGGTTTATCAGAGATATAGCAGATATCGCTTGAGTTAAACAACACATCGGCATTTTTATGAATAAGTCAGGCTAGGAAGGCGTGTTCATGGGCAAGTATATCTTCGTCACCGGCGGCGTCATTTCGGGTTTGGGCAAGGGCATTGCCGCGGCCTCTATCGGCTTGCTCCTGGAGAGCCGCGGCTACAGGATCGCCATCCAGAAGTTCGATCCCTACATCAACGTCGACCCGGGGACGATGAGCCCGTTCCAGCACGGCGAGGTCTATGTCACCGACGACGGCGCCGAAACGGACCTCGACCTCGGTCATTACGAACGGTTCACGTCGGGCAAGACGACGCGGGCCCACAACTGGACGGCCGGAAGGATCTACGAGTCCGTCATCAAGAAAGAGCGCAAGGGCGAATACCTGGGGAAAACTGTCCAGGTCATCCCCCACGTGACGGACATGATCAAGAGCGCGTTCGAATCCGTGGCCGACGATAACAATATTGTTATCTGCGAGATAGGCGGGACCGTAGGCGACATCGAAAGCCTGCCCTTCCTCGAAGCCACGAGACAGATGCGGCTCAGCCTGGGGGCCGGCAAAACGCTCTTCGTCCACCTGACCCTCGTCCCCTTCGTCGGCTTTTCTGGAGAGCTCAAGACGAAGCCGACCCAGCACAGCGTCAAGGAGCTTCGGGCGATCGGCATCCAGCCGGACATCCTGCTCTGCCGCACGGCACGCGAACTCTCAACCGACATCAAGTCCAAGATCGCGCTGTTCACCAACGTCCCCGTCGACGCCGTCATCACCGCCAAGGACGTCGATTCGATCTACGACGTACCTCTTAACTTCGCCAAGGAAGGGCTCGACACCGCCATCCTCAAGATGCTCCGTCTTCCGCGCCGCAAGAAGAATCTCGCCGCGTGGGAGTCCATGGTCGATCGGATCAAGAACCCCAAGGACGAGGTCGAGATCGGGCTCGTCGGCAAGTACGCCGGCCTCCAAGATTCCTACATGAGCTTGAACCAGGCGCTCATCCACGGCGGGCTGGCCAACCGGCTCAAGGTCAAGATCGACTGGATCGAAGCCGAGGCCCTGGAGAAGGACGACCCGGCGAAGATCCTGGGATCGAAGGACGGCATCCTCGTTCCCGGGGGCTTCGGCAAGCGGGGGATCGAGGGCAAGATCCGGGCCGTCACGTACGCCCGCGAGAACAAGATTCCCTTCTTCGGCATCTGCCTGGGCATGCAGTGCGCCTCGATCGAGTACGCGCGTTCGCTCGCCGGACTGAAGAAAGCCAACAGCACGGAGTTCGTGCCGGACGCCCCGCACAAGATCATCGTCCGCTGGCGCGAGTTGGCCAGGGATTGCGACATAGGCGGGACGATGCGGCTCGGCCAATATCGCTGCGACCTCGTCAAGGGTTCGGTCGCCCATCAAGCCTACCGCGCGCTCAAGATCTCGGAGCGTCATCGCCACCGTTACGAGTTCAACCCGAGCTACAAGGACGCCCTGGCCGACGCGGGCCTGATCTTCTCCGGGATGAACCCGGACTACGGGTTGGTGGAGATCGTCGAGGCCCCCGACCACCCCTGGTTCCTGGGCTGTCAGTTCCATCCCGAGTTCAAATCCAAACCCTTGGCCCCGCATCCACTTTTCAAGGCGTTCATCGGGGCGAGCTATGCCCGGCGGCGGCAGGCGGGGAGGGCGCCGGTGGCCCGGCGAGATGCGGATAAATAATAATCAATATATATACGGCTGTTGGTCCGCGTCAAGGAGGGCGATTTGGACATCAACCCGAAGATCTTCAGGGAATACGACATCCGCGGCATCGTCGGCCAGGACCTGGACGAGACGGTCGTCGAAACGCTAGGCCGGGCGATGGGCACGTTTTTCCTCGGGCGCGGTCAGAAGGACGTCGCCGTCGGGCGGGACTGCAGGCTTAGCTCGCCGGGCTTCGGCGCCGCTCTCATCCGGGGACTTCTGGCCACGGGCTGCGACGTCGCCGACCTTGGGGTGGTCCCGACGCCGCTCCTCTACTTTTCCGTGTTCTTCAAAAAGAAAGAGGCCGGCGTCATGATCACCGGTTCGCACAACCCGCCCGAGCACAACGGCTTCAAGATGATGTCCGGCGAGGACACGCTTTACGGAAAGACGATCCAAGCCCTCTACGAGATCGTCCGCAAGGGCGTCTTCCCCCAGGGCGAAGGCCGGGTCGCCTCCCTCGACGTCGTGTCCGAATACCAGGACTACGTCGCGCGGAACGTCCACTTCTCCCGTCCGGTCAAGGTCGTCATCGACGCCGGGAACGGCACCGGCGGCGCCGTGGCCGTGCCGCTCTTACGGAAAATGGGCGCGGACGTCGTCGATATTTTCTGCGAGCCGGACGGCCGCTTTCCTAACCACCACCCCGACCCGACGCTCCCGGAGGCCATGGAAAAACTCATCGCCAAGGTCCGCGAGAGCGGCGCCGAGCTCGGCATCGGCTACGACGGCGACGCCGACAGGATCGGCGTCGTCGACGACGAAGGCCGGATCCTCTGGGGCGACCAGCTCCTCATCCTCTTCGCCCGCGACATCCTCCCGGCCCGGCCGGGGGCGGCCGTCATCTCCGAGGTCAAAGCCTCCAAGGTCCTCTACGAGGAGATCGAGAGACTCGGCGGACGGCCGATCATGTGGCGAACTGGCCACTCGCTGATCAAACAAAAGATCAAGGAGGAAAAGGCGCCCCTCGCCGGCGAGATGAGCGGTCACATCTTTTTCGCCGACCGCTGGTTCGGCTTCGACGACGCGATCTACGCCTCGGCCCGACTCCTCGAGCTCCTGTCGCGCTCGGAGAAAAAGCTCTCGGCGCTGCTCGCAGACCTGCCGAAGACCTATTCGACCCCGGAGATCCGCATCTACGCTTCCGACGAGGTCAAGTTCAAGATCGTCGACGAGGTCCGGCGCGAGCTCGCCGCCCGCTATCCGGTCATCGACATCGACGGCGTCCGGGCCATCTTCCCCAGAGGCTGGGGTCTCGTCCGGGCCTCCAATACACAGGCCGTGATCGTGCTCCGCTTCGAGGCGGACACGGAGGCGGACCTGGCCGCCATCCAGAAGGAGGTCCGCGGCGTCCTCCAGAAGGTCATCAACACGCTCGGGTCGTCGTGAAGAAACGAATCGGCCGGGGCGGGGCGAAAAAAGCCGGCCGGGACGTCCGTGCCGTCATCCTGGCCGGCGGCCGGGGCACCCGGTTCTGGCCTCTCGGCCGGGCGGCCAAGCCGAAGCAATTCCTCCGCATCACCGGCCGGGAGCCCATGCTCCTCGAAACGGTCCGCCGTGTCCGGCCGCTCGTCCCCGCGCGCCGGGTCATCCTGGTCGCCGACGCCGCCTCGACGCGGCTGGCCCGAAAGCTCCTGCCGCGCCTGCCCAAGGAGAGCTTCCTCGTCGAGCCCCTGGCCCGGAACACCGCCCCGGCGCTCATGCTGGCGACGGCGCGCGTCTGGCTGGAGAACCCCGAGGCCGTCGTGGCCGTGCTCCCGGCCGACCACCTCATCCGGGACGAGGGGCGGTTCCTGCGGATCCTCCGGGCGGGCGTCGAAGCGGCCGCCCGGAAGAGGGCCTTCGTCACCTTCGGCATCCCGCCGGCCTATCCCGCCACCGGGTACGGCTACATCCGTCATGACAGGGAGAGCGGCCGGAAGATCGGCGGCGCCGTCTTCTATCCTGTCCAAGGGTTCAAGGAAAAACCGAACCTGGCCCAGGCCGACGAGTACCTGGCCTCCGGGGACTACGCCTGGAATTCGGGCATGTTCCTCTGGCGGGCGGACGTGTTCGCCGAAAAGCTCGAAGTCTTCGCCCCCGAGCTCATGCCTGCCTGGACTGGGATGGTCGAGGCGCTGGGGTCGGGGAACCGGAAAAAACTCCTGGCCGCGTTCGCCCTGGCCCCGGCGCTCTCCATCGACTACGCGCTGATGGAGAAAGTCGAGGGCGTCCTCGTGGCGGACGGGGATTTCGGCTGGTCGGACGTCGGCGCCTGGTCGACCCTCCTCGATATCTGGCCCCGGGACGGCAACGGCAATGCCTGCCGCGGCGAAGTATTGGCCCTGGGCGCGAAGAATTGCCTTGTCTGGAATCCAAGCCGGCTGACCGCCCTCATCGGCGTCCGCGACATCGTCGTCGTCGAGGCCGGGGATGCGTTGCTCATCTGCGACGCGGCCCTCGACCAGAAGGTCAAGGATATCGTCGACGCGTTGAAGAAAACGAAAAAGCACAAAAAATATATTTGAAACCCAAATCTCCAAGGAGGTGTCGAAGGTGAGAAAACGGATTCTAGGACTTGTCGCGGCGGCGTTCGTCCTTGCGGCGTTCGCTCAGGCCGCCGGGGTCACGCTGGACGTCAAGGAACACGTCCTCCAGAACGGCATGAAGATCCTGATGATCCCCAAGCCGGGCGTCCCGCGCGTCGTCTGCCATATCTATTTCCGGGTCGGCTCGATCAACGAGCGCCCCGGCATCACCGGCAGCGCCCACGTCCACGAGCACCTGATGTTCAAGGGCACCGAGGTCATGGGCGTCACGGACTACGGCAAGGACTCCGAGATCGACCGGAAGGTTGACGCGCTCATGGACAGGATCTACCGGGAGAAATACTGGAAGGCCGACGGCGACGCGGCCAAGATCGCCGGCTGGCAGAAGGAGGTCGGCGAACTGGCCGCGGCGGAAAAAGCCTTCATCATCAAGGACGACCTCTGGACCCACTACATGAAGAACGGCGGCACCGGGCTCAACGCCTCGACCAGCCAGGAGACGACCGGCTATTACGTCACCCTGCCCTCGAACAAGGTCGAGTTGCAGATGCTCCTCGAGTCCGACCGGCTGATGAACGCCCGCTTCCGCGAGTTCTACTCCGAGAAAGACGTCATCATGGAAGAGCGGCGGCTCAGCGAGAACCAGCCGGGCTACTTCTTCGGCGAACAGGTCAACGCCGCCTTCTACGCGGCTTCGCCCTATCACTGGGACGTCATCGGCTGGATGGACGACCTGAAGAAGATGACGAAACAGGACCTCATCGACTTCCACAACCGCTACTACGTCCCCAACAACGCGGTGGCCATCTACGTCGGGGAGTTCGACCCGGCCGCTATCATCGCCATGGCCGAAAAGTACTTCGGGCGCATCCCCAAGGGACCGGACCTCGAGCCCATCCGCACGGGCGAACCGCCGCAGTATAGCGAGAAGAGGCTCACCGGCGAGGGTCCCGCGGCGACGAGCCTTCAGATGATGTTCCATACGCCTCCCGACGGTCACGCCGACACGGCCGCTCTGTCCATCCTGGCCAGCACGCTAGGTTCGGGCGGCGGCGGCAGGGGCGGCGGCAGAGGCGGCGGCGGCGGGGGGACCGGACGACTCTACAAACTCCTCGTCCGCGACAAGCAGATGGCCGTCAGCGCCTCGGCATCGAGCCGGCCCCAGTGGTATGTCGGGTCCTTCCAGTTCAGCGCGACGCCGCGCGTCGACAAGGGCGTCCAGCCGGAGGACCTGGAGAAGGAGATCTGGGCCGAAGTCGAGAAGGTCAAGAAAGAGGGCCTGACCGAGGAGGAGATCCAGAAGGCCAAGAACAAGGGTGAGGCGGCCTTTATCCGCGGCCTGGCGAGCACCTCCGGGCTGGCCGGCCGGGTCGGGCGGGCCGACCTCAAGCGCGGCTGGAGGTCCATTCTCACCGACCTCGACGACCTCAAGAAGGTGACCAACGAGGACATCAAACGGGTTGCCGCCGAGTACTTCGTCAAGGACAACAGCCTCACGGCCATCTACCGCCGGAAATCGGGGCGGTAAGGAGGACGACATGAAAAAAACAGTCATAGCCATCCTGGCGATCGCATTCGTCTGCGTCAGCCTGGGGCTGGGCCAGGCCAAGCACCCCTCGGAGTTGAAATACCCGTCCCTCAAGTTCGAACCGCCCGACCCCAAGGCGTTCCGCGTCGAATACGCGGGGGGCCTCCGCGCCTACGTCCAGGAGGACCGCAGCCTGCCCCTCTTCAATATCACCGCCATGGTAAACTGCGGCGGCCTGTACGCGCCGAAGGCGAAGGCCGGCCTGGATACCGTTCTTGGCGACCAGCTCATCAAAGGCGGGACCAAGACCCGCGAAGGTTCGGCCATCGAAGATCGCATCGATTTCCTCGGCGGGTCGCTGAATTTCAACGTCGGAGAGAGGACCTCGACGCTGACCTTGTCGGTCCTGACCAAGGACCTTGACGAGGGCCTGGCCCTATTCTTCGATGTCCTCATGAACCCGGCCTTCCGCGAAGAGCCCCTCAAGCTGGCCAAGGCCCGTTTCGTCGAACAGCTCCGCCAGGCGAACGACCAACCGAACGGCGTTCTCAGCCGGGAATACGAAAAGCTCCTCTACGGCGACAACGCCCTGACCTGGCAGCCGATGAAGGCCTCTTATGAGGGAATCACGGCAGCCGACCTCAAGGCCTTCCACGCGAAATACTTCTCACCGAAGAACGTCATTCTGGCCGTTTCCGGGGACTTTGCCAAGGCCGACTTCAAGGCCAAGATCAACAAGCTCGCCGCCGGCTGGATGGGCAAGGCTGTCGCGTTTCCAGCGCTGCCGAAGTCGTTCCCGGCCCCCGAGCCGGGTGTCTATTTTATCCAGAAGGCCATCAACCAGGGCTACATCAGCCTCGGCCACCTCGGCATCGAGGACACGAATCCGGACTACTTCGCTGTCCAGATCATGAACTTCATCCTCGGCGGCGGCAGCTTCACCTCGCGGATCACGACCAAGGTCCGCTCCGACGAGGGCCTGTCTTACAACCAGGGCAGCCGGTTCACTTATCGCTGGGGCTTCCCGGGCACGTTCTCGGGCTACGTCCAGACCAAGTCCTCGACCGTCGGCTATGCCATTTCGCTCATCCTGGCCGAGTTCGACCGCATCCGCAAGGAACCGGTGAGCGACGCCGAAATGGAAACGGCCATCAACTATTACCTGGAGAGCTTCGCCGATACCTTCCAGTCCGCCCAAGCGACGATGTCGAGCTTCGCCAACCTGGAGATGACCGGCAAGCCCATGGACTACTACAAAACGTACCGGTCGAAGATCCAGGCCGTCACCTTGGCCCGCGTCCAGGAAGTCGCGACGAAATATCTCCATCCGGACAAGGCAAGCATCATGATCGTCGGCGACTTCGAGCCCTGTAACAAAGGCGGCGACAAGTGGCCCGGCCCGCTCGATAAGCTGGGCAAGGTCCACAGGATCAACCTGACCGACCCGATGACGGGAGAGGAGATCAAGAACCCGTAACGGCCGAAGAAATCCCAAGCATGGTTCGAGGGGCGGACGCCGCCGTCGCGGTCGTCCAGGTATAAGAGAAAGAGACACGATGACAGATTCTGCATATTCCGGGGACGTTGTCCGCGAACTCAAAGAACGCTTCCGCGCCGAGTCCCTTTTCCGGCCTCTCCGTATCCGGCGCCACGAGCCGGGCGAAGTCCTCGAATATGACATCCGCGGAGTCTGGCCCTCCCGGACGGCCCGCGTCAAGCTTGCCATCGAACGGCATGTCGGCGGCGGATTTGCGGGCCAGGTCTACCGGGTCCGGGTCCAGGACATCGAGTCCCCCGAGGGGCCCATCGAAGGCCTCTCCCCGGGCCAGATCTGTGCGCTGAAGATCCTCGTCCCGGTTTCGGGTTTCGGGCGCTTCATCCGCAACCTCCTCTTCGGCATCGGATTCCAGGGGCCGTTCTCGCCCCAGGTCAACCCGGACGCCGCCCGGGCTGGGGCCCTGTGGCAGAAGTTCATCCGCCGGGGCGCGCGGGAGCGGCTGGGTTCGGAGCGGGCCGTCGTCGACGTCCTAGCCACTCTCGTCGACCCGGTTCTCGGCAGCTGCGGAGAACTCAGCGAATGGGTCGACGGCCGGCTCTGGCGCTACGAGGTCGACGACAACCTCTTCGCCCGGCTGGGTTGGAAGCCCGGCCCCGGCCCTGCCCGGGCCGGGACTGGGAAGCCCTGCCGGCAGGGCGAGGGCCTGGGTTCGCCGGAATACCGTTCCAAGCGGACGTTCATGAAGGACCTCGTCGGCCTCATGCACGACATGGGGGCCCATGAGCTCGCCCGCCAGTACGAATGGTGGACGATGAAGAGCCAGCCGAACGCCCTCAAGCGCCTGGAAGCGGACGGCGACCCGGAGCGCGGGCTCGTCGCCGTCGATTTTCGGGCCGGCATGACCCTCCTGCCCTTCCTGCCGCAGTGTCCCGCGGATTTCAAGCTCATCGTCCGGGGCGCGGCGCGGGGCAGTCTCGTCCAGTTCGACCGGGGCGACCTCCGGGCGCTCGAAGCTTATGTATCGGCCCGTGCCGCGGCGTTCGAGGGCATGACGGGCGCGCTCGAGGAGCTCAAGAAGGCTGATCAAGCCTACCGGGATTCCCTCCCCGACATCGCCCACCACCACATCCAACTGATCACGAGGCCGCGGCTTTGGACGGCGATCCACCGCGCCTGGGTTCGGGGCTGGGAGATCCGGCGCATGGCCGACCCGGAGGCGGCCGGCCGGCTGAGGAAAAGCCGGTTCGCGGCGCTCCTCTTCCTGCTCCTGGGCCTCCTGCCCGTCCTCGCCCCGGTCCTCTTCCTGCTTGAATTTCCGGGGCGGTCGGTCGGTCTCTGGCTCGCTCCGCTCCTCGGCCCTTTCGTCCGGAAGCTCTGGGGGCAGCGGGACTATCGCCGCCACGTCGGGGCCCTTATGACCAAGGCGGGCTACCTCGGCCGTGCCATCCGGGGGCACGTGGCCGAAGCCCTTATCCACTGGCATCGGGCAGGCAGGGTGAACGATCAACGGGCCCTGGCCATCGCCCGGAAACCCGGGCTCTACCTCATCAATCGGCCGTTGGCTTTCCTCCCCGCGGGCCTGCATAGGTTCCTGACGGACAAGGCCTTTTTTAAACAGCGCCTTTATCTCATGTTCGTCAAGCCTTTCCAGCTCTACTTCCGCCCGGCGGTCCGGGAGAAGTGGCTTAAAGACATGGTCGAAGAAGGCCGCAGGAACGGCATGCTCAGCACCGAGGACGCCGGAGGCATTCTGGCCCAGATCGACGAGCCCTATATCCAGAAGTACCTGAAGAGCCTGGCCGTCCACATGGCCACGCTTTTCCTGTCGGAAACGGTCTTCCTGACCATCGCCGCTATCTACGTCCTCGGCCATCCCGAGCTCGGCTGGGCGCAGGCGACCCTGCGGGCGGGTCTCATCGTCGGAGCGTTCAACCTTCTTCCCGTGTCGCCGGGGTCGCTCGTCCGCGGCATCTACGTCGTGGGTCTCTGCGTCAAAGAGAAAAATATCAAGGATTACCGGCTGGCGCTTCCCGTCAGCTTCTTCAAGATCATCGGCTACCTGGCCTTCCCCCTCCAGATGGCCTACCGCTTCCCCGAGCTGGCCCGGTTCATGGCCGGGCATTGGGCCACGGAGGCCGTCCACGTCGTTCCGATCTTCGGCGAGCGGGGCGCCTGGCTCGAGCACGCCGTTTTCGACGCCTTCTACAACTATCCGTTGAGCCTGGGGATCAGGATCAGAAAAAGGGATGAGCTCGTGGCCGCGAGGAAACCTCGGTGGTGGGCGATCCCCCTGGCCGTCCTCCTCGGTACGAGCCTGCTCGCGCTTCTCGATTTTCTGTTCGTCCGGTCGGCCGGACGCGCGCCGACCCTCAAGGACGTCTGGTGGGCCGCTTTCATCGTGCCCATCGCCGCAGGTTTCCTGGCTTCCCTGGGGTCGCTGAGGAAGAAAATGGGGAAACGCGTCGCGGACGGGATCACGGCCGGCGGCCTCGCCGGGCTCGCCTACGGCGCCGTCAATACGTTCCTGGCGCCTCTATTTCCGGGCCTGGCCGCGGCCGCAGGGCCCATGGTCTTAAATGGCGCCCTGGCGTTGGGCGTTCTCTGGAAAGTCTTTATTTTCGCGCTTCTCGCCATCCCCGGCGCCCTCCTCGCCGAAACCCGCAGCCCTTGACCTATCCTTGATTCCGGACTGCGCCTGCAGGAAGTGGGCATGGCGATTTGTTATGGACTTAACACAAGGCGACGGCCAAGAGTAGGGCAGCGAGCAGGCCCAAAACCACGGCCTCCCCCGGAAGCTTGCGTACTCCTTTCATGTTGGCCTTTATTTCCGACGATGCTGTAGCTGGATCAGGTTCGCCTACAGATTGCGCCGCCAGTCGGGTTCACGAAGGACCATATTCTTGGCGGAAGAAGCCAGGCGGACAGGATTGAAACCGTCAGCGTTCATCTTGTAGATGAAATAATCGGAGCGCACGTAGACGATCTTGTCATCAAGAGGAGACCAGCTGGGCTGTATCTCAGGGATGCCCGGCGTCCTCGTGATATTGGTGGGATTGAATGGATCGCCGAGGTTGATGACCCAGATGTCGTAAGTATCCACATTGGGAATACGGGCGGCAATGGCAAGCCGAGATGAGTCACTCGTCCAGTCCGCTCCCCAAATATCTGCATTTTTGAGTGGTCCGGAGCTCGTAAGATTGATCCTCGGGATTGCCTGCCAAGTTCCGTCCGGATTATGTGTCACGTCAAAGACGACAAATGTGTAGATGGTATCGGTTCCAGAGCCTTGGTCCGCTAATTGGGCCGCAAGCTTTGTGCCGTCGGGCGACCAACTCAGCATGAATATGAGATCGTGATAAGGGTGGATGACATCTACGGACGGATTGGCGCCGCAAACAGCATCAACGACCTGGAGGATGTGGCCCTGCGGCGAAGAAGGAGAGTCGGAATACATAAGGCGGAGTCCGTCTTGAGACCATTGTGGATAGCCGAAAGAAATGTCCGGTGTATTCCTCATGAACGCAACCGTACAGAGGCCTGTTCCATCCTTATTGATGAGTGAGATGCTGCTCGGGATGGGATCGCTGCCGGCGTTCCTGCCGAATGCGATCCGGTTTCCATCGAGCGACCATTGCGGATTATGGTTGCCGAAACCCGCGCCCGAAACGCCATTTAATATGACCTTCTGATTCGAACCGTCTTCATCCATGACGATCAGGTTGGTGTGCCCCCAACCTTTCTCCGCGGTAAAAACGATGGCCGGGTTGGCGGGCGGTTGAGGCGGCTTCTTCTGCGCCCAACTCAAGGCGCTGACCAGGAACACGGCCACGAATAGAACCAGAACCATAACCAACCCAAGAAACCTGATTTTTCCTTTCATGCTGACCTCCTTTTTCGACGATGCGGCTTTTCGGCCGAATATCATGAGATGTATCACTGCCCGATGACGGCTCTCCAGGCCTCGGTGTAGCCGTCCGGGTTGATGCCCCATCCGACTATTGTCACCACCCCGGCGTTGACGGCGATACTTCGGGCCTCCTGAAGTGTCCACCCTGCAGGCATGAAAACCCCGTTGGTCACGAGCTCGTCTGTTACACGGCGCATGCCGTTGGCGGCATCCCAGATGAAGGCTTCGTTTCCGTTGGCGGTCCCGCTCCTTCCAACCACGATCGAGCCATCAGCGGAGACCGCAACCGCCTCGCTGAAGAAGCTTCCGCCGGGCAGGTCGCCCAATCCAACCATCCCGGTGGCAGCCGTCCACCGGAACGCCAGCCCGGACGAACGGGCCCCCAGCGTCGGGTAGCTTAGGCCGGCCACGACGGACCCGTCGGCGGAACAGGCCCCGGCTGAGCTACATTTCATCTTGGGCAGAACCCCCAGGTCGACCATTCCCTTGGCTTTGGTCCACCGAAATGCGATCGGCATGCTCTTGCAGCGCTCGCCGACAATTATCGATCCGTCATCGGAGCAGGCCGTCGCCAGGCTCCAGTAGCTACGGCCGCTGGCGTATTCTATAGCCTGCAATACCCATACTGCGCCATCCCACAGCCAGCGGCAGGCTAAAGGACACTTGTCAGAGTTTCCCTGCCCGACCACCACATTCCCGTTGGGGGTCATGTAGTGGGCATGACTTTTGTATTTTCCGCCGGCCAGGTCGCCCAAACCTTCCACAATCCATTGAGTTCCATCGAAGGTCCAGACACAGGCTTCCCAGCCGAGGATCTCCCAGCCGCACCACCCAGCGACTTTGGTGCTGTTGGCAGAGAGGACATCCCCGTGGCTGTTCTGTTCCCTGCCCGGAAGCAAAGGCAGAGGCACCATGCCCGTTGCCTGCGTCCAGAAAAACGCTTGGGGATAACCGGAGTCACTATCTCCAGTGACTGCCGTGCCGTCCGCAGATCCGCCCCAGGCAAGGCTGGCGAAGTCGCCGCCGGGCAAATCCCCCAGGCCCTGGAAAGACCCACCGATGGCCTGTCCGGTTGCCGGAGAGACGATGGCCCCGGCCGAGAACACCAGGCCAAGTCCTACAAAGGCAGGAACCAGAATAAGACCCAACACAGGAACCCAAACATTCCTTTTCATTGCCTTAGCCTCCTTTCGAGTCATAGGGGGAATTCCCCTCATCTATCCCGAGGTATAAATATTGTGAGAAGGCGATTTCCTTGCCGTCGCGCGACCAGCGCGCATCGTGATTACTAAAGCCTGCACCTGTCACACCACTCAACTAACACAAAAACCATTTACCGGTTGCGCCGCCATTGCGGCCGCAGTAATATGACCCGCCTTTCCGGCGCAACGATCTGATGAGCTCCCGAGCCATCGGAATTCATGACCGATAGTCCGCCGGCGCCGTTGACGAAGACGATTTGGGAATCGTTGGGCGACCACGCAGGCCCCGTCTCACGAACGTTGGGTGTATAGGTCAGCTGAACGATATGGGCGGGATAGAAAACATCGATGGTCAGGAGCTCAAACCAGCTTCCGCTGATAACCAGCGTGTTCTGAGTGTTCGCCCAATCGATCTCATTGATCTCGATGCCTACCGCACCCGGGGGATTGACGATGCCGCCGAGCGAGGTGGCCGTGAACTGGCCCCCGTCGAAGTCGATCCTGTACAGGACGATATCGTCATACGCCGCGGCGGCGAGGTACTGGGCGTCGGGCGACCAGGTGATGCCGCAGTAGCCCGCAAAGGGGCTCTCGTTGTAGCCGGGCGTGTCCGTCAGCCGCTGGAGGCCCGTGCCGTCGGCATTGACAAGGAACAGATCATTGTCATTTCTCAGCGTGCCGTCCGGAAGACGCGCGTTGTCGGCAAACGCGATCTTGTACTGCCCGTCCCCGAGAGGCACGGGAGACCAGGCCACCGGCCCCCCCACGTTGGTATCGGCGATCTTCGTAAGTCCCGTCCCGTCCACGTTGATGATGTCGATCCCGCCATCTCGGAAGACCAGGCGCTTCCCGTCGGGCGACCAGTCCGGCCAGTTGTAAGCGACCCCCTTTTTCGAGGCCACCACCCGCTTGTTCGAGCCGTCGGCATTCACGACGATCACCTCTCGGTGATCCCCTGCCGTGCTCCCGGTGTACCAGGCCGTATAAGCGATGGCCGGATCAGCGGGTGGCGGCGGCGGGGTCGGCGGCTTCTTTTGCGCCCAACTCAAGGCGCTGACCAGGAACACGGCCACGAATAGGCCCAGGATCATGACCAACCCAAAGAACTTGATTTTTCCTTTCATGCTGACCTCCTTTTTCAATCATTTGGAATTCCCCTCACAACGCGGCTCCCAGCCACGGGGGAGCTCCCTCTCTCCATAGATAGCTTAAACAACTGTCAGAGTTGTCACTGAATTGTCAAAGATTGTAAAAGAATGTCCCCGAGGTGATATTGTGGTCAGCTACCCCCCTCGGCCTAGCGGATGCCGGACGACTTTTCTGGATTCGTTTTTTTCTAATGCTCGTTTTTCGCGAGGACGTTATTCATCAGCAGGTTTTCTGTCCTTACCATTCTTCCATCGAAGGCGATGCGATGCCCATCCGGCGACCAGTCGATGGACAGGATCTCGCTGCCCTTCGGAAGGCTGTTCCCGAGATCGAGCTTTCTGGTCCCCCCGTCTCTCAGATCCAGAGCGAAGATGGCAGTAGGGAGATTATTCTTAGTGAAGGCACCGAGGGCGAGAAGATGCTGCCCATCAGGGGCCCATTGCGGGCAATCAAAATCTCCCTCGAAGACCCTGATTTTGCCGGATGATAAATCCAGGATCGTAATCTGATGAAGCCAGATCCCCGGCGATTTCTGTAGTTCGCTCACCCAGGCCGCCTGTTTATAATCCCTAGAGAAAGCCAATTTGTATCTCCCCATAATTTCCGGGCCTTCCCTGACTGCATATACCACCCGTTCGCTCCCAGTCTCAAGTGAGCGTTCGATCAGCCCTTTTTCGGAAAAATAGAAGTAGGCTTTGCCATCCTTGTTCCATCGAATTCGAGTGGCCTTGATCGGCTGGATTTTCCATTCGGCCAAATCACACTTGAGGTCGCACAAATAGCTCTGATCGGTGACCCTGTCTTGGGCCGAAAATCCAAATCCACTACTATCTGGCAGCCAAAGGAGATACCTGGGGATAATCCCCTTTTCGGCCAACGGCGATAAGGGATACTTCTTCGCATCCCAGCCGGATGAGGGCAGGACGACGATTTGGCCTTGGCTGGGTTCGCTTAACGAAAATGATCCAAAGGCCAGGAATTTCCCATCGGGAGACCAGACGGGACTGGAGTTCAATCCTGTCGGAGTGAAAGCCAACTGTTTGGGGTTTTCGGTGATCTCGCAGGTCGCGGGATCCAGGGAGGCGGCGTAGACATCTCTCATCATGATCATGCTGGCATAAACCAACCCGCTCTTCGTCCAATTGAGCAGGGTACAGTC
>Ga0315286_10002030_pt1 | contig 18699 bp, 13 predicted proteins | sample YL17G10_0_MG_FD_205038 | JGI IMG/M metagenome (GOLD analysis project Ga0315286, IMG submission 205038) | Sediment microbial communities from Yellowstone Lake, YNP, Wyoming, USA - YL17G10_0 | ecosystem: Environmental > Aquatic > Freshwater > Lake > Sediment | place: USA: Wyoming | collected... | reverse complement strand
CATGTTGCCGGTCGGCGTCTCGATGGGCAGCCCGACGCCGATGGCCGCGGCCATCGGCTCGGCGACCATGAACACCTCTTTCGCGCCGGCGCTCTGGGCGCTGTCGCGCACCGCACGCTTCTCCACCTCGGTGATGCCGCTCGGCACGCAGACGATGACCCGCGGCTTCACGCGGAACACGTGCTTGTTGATGATGGTGGAGAGGAAGTACCGCAGCATCTTCTCGGTGACATCGAAGTCCGCGATGACGCCGTCCTTCATCGGGCGCACCGCGAGGATGCCGTCCGGCGTACGGCCGAGCATCCGCTTCGCCTCGAGCCCGATGCCCTTGATGCGGCCGGTGGACTTCTCGATCGCGACCACGGAGGGCTCGTTGAGCACGATGCCCTCGCCGCGCACGTAGATCAGCGTGTTGGCGGTGCCGAGGTCGACCGCGATCTCGTTCGCGAGAAAGAAGGAGCCCGGCTTCCAGGAGAACAGGGGCATGCCTGCGCGTCCGAATCCGATCCGGGGGATGGTGGTGGAAGTCGAGTCGGAGCGACGTAAGTCGTTGACAACGCTAAGCTAGCCCGCTGCGGGGCCTCGGGCAAGGCTACGCTTGAACTTCCGCTCCGAGAGGGGTATCGTGGCCCGATGCCCCGCCCCGACATCCGCCGGTTCGCCGTCGTGGACCTGGACCTCTGCGACGCCTGCGGCCTGTGCCTGCCGCTGTGTCCGCCGGATGCGATCCGCCTCGGCCGGCGGGGGCTCTCCGTCGACCCGACCACGTGCACGGGGTGCGAGAACTGCGTCGCGCCCTGCCCGGTCGGGGCGTTGCAGATGGTGGACGATGCGTAGCGTCGCGGTGCTGGTCGTCGGCGGCGGGCCCGGCGGATTGGTGGCCGCCCGTTGCGCCTCGGAAGAAGGGGGCGGCCTGGATGTGCTGCTGGTGGAGCGCGACCGGGCCATCGGCGTGCCGGTGCGCTGCGCCGAAGGCGTGGGCGGTCCGGGGCTGCGCGAGTTCCTGGAGCCGCGCGGCGCCGGCTGGGTGTCGCGCGAGATCCACCGCATCGTCTTCGTGGCCCCCGACGACACGGAGACGGTGCTCGAGACGCCGGAGCCCCCCTACATCCTCGACCGCTCGCGCTTCGAACCGGTGTTGGCGGACGCCGCCCGGCGCGCCGGCGCCGAGCTGCGCATCAGCACCGAGGTGACGGGGCTGCGCCGGGCCGGGGACCGCTGGGCCGCGACGGTGCGCGGCCCGCACGGCGACGAGGAGATCGGCGCCCGCGTCGTGATCGGCGCGGACGGCGTCGAGTCGATGGTGGGCCGCTGGGCGGGCCTCGACACCCGCGTGCCCTCGCGCGACATGGAGTCGTGCGCACAGTACGTCGTGTCCAACATCGCCTTCGACCCCGACGCGATCTACCTGCACTTCGGCGCGACGATCGCCCCTCACGGGTACGCGTGGGTGTTCCCGAAGGGCGTCGGCGTCGCGAACGTCGGGCTGGGAATCGTGGCGCTGCACGGGCAGGGGCGCACCGCCCGCGACTGGCTCGACGCCTACGTCGCGCAGCGGTATCCCGAGGGGGCGATCAGCGCGGGCACCGTGGGCGGCGTGATCGTCGCGACGACGGCGAAGCGGATCGTGGCGGACGGCGTGATGCTGGTCGGCGACGCGGCCCACCAGGTGAACCCGCTCTCGGGTGGCGGCATCATTACGGCCATGAAGGCGGGCCGGATCGCCGGCCGAGTCGCCGCGCACGCCATCCAGGACGGCGACACCTCGGCGGCGCGGCTCGAGCGCTACCACGCCGAGTGGATGGCGTTGCTCGGCGAGGACCACCGGCTCTACTACCGCATCAAGGAAGCGCTCAACACCTTCGACGACGCCTTCTTCAACGCCCTCGCCCGGACCGTCAACGGCATCCCCCCCGCCAAGCGGTCGCTGGGCCGCGTCTTCGCGCAGGCGCTGGTGCGCCACCCGAGCCTGCTGCCCCTCGCCGGCCGGCTGTTCGTCGAGGCGCTCTAGCGCTCGGGGCGCGCCTCCCGCACCGGCCGCAGCAGCAGGTCCTGCCAGTCGAAGCTGAAGTCCGTGGACGGCGAGACCGCCGCCATCGTCATCCGCTCGATGCTCCCGTCAGGGTTCAGCGCGAAGGTCACCCACGCGTCGGGGATGGTCCGCTCCCGCCAGTGCACCCGGAAGGTCTCATACTGCCAGTGCTCGAGGTCGCCGGTGAAGGTCGGCCCCGGGGCGAAGCGGACGACGAGATGGCCTTGGCTCTCGGCGAGCGTGACGTCACCGTACCACGCGTCGCGATAGGTGCCCGCGTAGCCGGCGAGCGGCAGCGCCGGACGCGAGGTGCGGTTCCGGGTGCTGTCGAGCCGGGCCTGGAACGCCGCCTCGTCGAATTCGGCTGCGCTCTGCTTGAACTGGGCGACGTAGTCGGCCCGCGGCGCGCCCACGATGAAGTCGCGCAGGTAGTTGGTCAGCACGCCCATCGCGGAGGACTCGGCGTTGGTGAGGATGACGAACCCGGTGCGCAGCTGCGGGATGAGCATCACCCGCGAGATCATACCCGCCAGGCCGCCGGTGTGGGTCACGATCTTGTAGCCGCGATAGTCGTACACGTTCCAGCCGAGGGCGTACATCGAGAGGTTGGCGCCGCGCGGCGGGCTCGTGGTGATGCGACCGGTCCAGAGGGCTTCGGTCTGGCCCGCAGGCCAGAGCCGGTGGTCGGCGTCGATGCGTCCGGAGTCAAGCTGCACGCGGACCCACGCCGCCATGTCCCCGACGTTGGAGAGGATGCTGCCGCCGGGCCCCAGCGCGTCGGCGGTGTCCAGCGGGACGACCTGCAGCCGGCCGCCCACCATCCCGTGCGGGGCCGCGACGTCGCCGGGCCGCAGCTCCGCCACACCGGTCAGGCTCGAAGTCATCTGGAGCGGCGCGAAGATCCGCTCGCGGACGAACTCCTCCCAGGTGCGCCCGCTGGCCGCCTCCACGACCAGCCCGGCCGCCGCGTAGAGGACGTTGTCGTAGTTGTAGGTGCTGCGGAAACTGTTGGCGAGCGGCACCCAGCGCAGCCGGCGGACGATCTCCTCGCGCGTGTAGTTCGAGTGGAACCACAGGAGGTCGCCGGCGCCGAGGCTGAGACCGCTGCGGTGCACGAGCAGGTCGAGCACCGTCATCTCGCGCGTCACATATGGGTCGGACAGCTGGAACCACGGCAACCGGTCCACGACGCGGTCGGTCCACTCGAGGCGTCCCTCGGCGGCGAGGATGGCGAGCGCGCCCGATGTGAACGCCTTGGTATTGGAGGCGATCTGGAAGACGGTCCGCTCGGTCACGGGCTCGGGGTTCCCGAGGCGGCGCACGCCGTAGCCCTTGGCGAGGACGGTCCGGCCGTCCCGCACGACGGCGATAGCTGCGCCGGGCGCCTGGAACTCCTGGAGCACGCGCCCCACGAACGCGTCGAGGTCCGGCGGAAGCTGCGGGGCCGCCTGCGCCGGGACTGGGGGCGTGGCCGTCGCCTGGGGGCGCCGCTGCGCCAATAGCGGGACGGCCGTGAGCAGACCCAGCGTGACGGCGTAGTACACTCTGCACGCCTTCCTCATCGATCCCCCCTCGGAGTGGAGCGGCGTCACGGCCGGCGGCACGGTTTGGAAACCTGCCTCACGCCGCCGGGCGCCGATGCGTATCTTCCCCGCCAAGATTCGCCGCCGGAGCGTCGCACCGCAACCACGCCTGGTGCAACGAATGCCGGCGTCCGCGCGTACTTCCGATGGCCCGCCGTCGCCGGGGCCACCGGTTCCGCCATCCGATCAGCCAGGAGGTCTTGCGTGAGACGAAGCGCTTCGATCATCGCCGCGGCACTCTTGCTCCTCCCCGCTGCCGCCGCCGCGCAGTTCCCGGGCATGCAGGGGCCGTCCGGGCCGGCCTTCACCACCGACGACCCCGTGATCCGGCGCATCTACTCCCTGGGGATGGACAGTTCCCAGACGCCCCGGCTCGCGCAGGTCCTGCTGGACTCGATCGGCCCGCGGCTCGTCGGCAGCCCGTCGTACCAGTCCTCCGGCGACTGGCTGGTCAACATGTACCGCTCGTGGGGCATCACGGCGCGCCAGGAGCGGTACGGCACGTGGACCGGGTGGCGCCGCGGCCGGTCGCACGCCGACCTCCTCGCGCCGCGCGTGCGCTCGCTCGAAGGGACGATGCTGGCGTTCAGCCCGTCCACCGGCCGCCAGCCGGCGCGGGGTGAGGTGATCCTCCTCCCCGACCTGGCCGACAGCACGGCGTTCCGCGCGTGGCTCCCGAACGCCCGTGGCAAGATCGTCGCGGTCTCGTTCCCGGAGCCGACGTGCCGGCCCGACAGCGCCTGGCAGGCGTACGCCCTCCCCGCCACGTGGGCGCGGATCAGCAGCGAACGGACGGCGGCGCGGGTCGCCTGGGGCCAGCGGGTCACCAAGACCGGCGCCAACACCCGCACCCTGCCGATCCGCCTCGAGGAGGCCGGCGCCGTCGGCATCCTGACCTCGAGCTGGACGGGCGGGTACGGAGTGACACGAGTGTTCAACGCCACGACCCGCCGGGCACCCACCTTCGAGCTGTCGTGCGAGGACTACGGCCTCGTGTCGCGGCTGGCGCTCAACGACGACCACCCGCAGGTCGAGCTCTCCGCCGAGTCGGAAACTCTCGGCGAGCAGCCCACGTTCAACGTGGTGGCGGAGATGACGGGGTCGCAGCTGCCGAACGAGCCCATCCTGCTGTCGGCACACCTCGACTCGTGGGACGGCGGCTCCGGCGCCGCCGACAACGGCACCGGCACGATCATCATGCTGGAAGCGATGCGGATCCTGAAGCAGGTCTATCCGAACCCGCGCCGCACCATCCTGGTGGGGCACTGGAACAGCGAGGAGCAGGGGCTGAACGGGTCGAGCGCCTTCGCCGCCGACCACCCGGACATCGTGCAGAACCTCCAGGCGTCGTTCAATCAGGACAACGGCACCGGGCGGGTCGGGAGCATCTCGGCGGTGGGCCTGGTCAACGCCTCCGGGAGTCTTGCGCGCTGGCTCTCGCGGGTGCCGACGGACCTGATCCGCAACCTGCAGTTCGGGATGCCCGGGACGCCGGCGAGCGGCGGGACCGACAACGCGTCGTTCAGCTGCGCGGGCGCGCCGGCCTTCGGGATCGGTTCCACGTCGTGGGATTACTTCATGTACACGTGGCACACCGGCCGCGACACCTACGACAAGCTCTCGTTCGACGACATCAAGATCAACGCGACACTGGTCGCGATGCTCACGTACCTCGCGTCGGAGGACAGCGAGCACGTGTCCCGCGACCGCCGCACGGTGCTCCAGGGCCGCGGCGGACAGCCCGGCACGTGGCCGGAGTGCCACCAGCCGATGCGGACCCAACCCCCGGTGCAGTGACGCCGCGGGCACGGCGGCGCGGGACTGGCCACCGCGCCGCCACAGCCTGAAGCGGGCGACGGGGAGCGGACCACCGCTCCCCGTCGTGCGTCGCCGCCGGCCTTGACCTGAGCGCCGTCCGGGTGTCTATGGGGTACTGGTCGTGCACGCCGTCGGCCCAGCTCGGAGGTCCCCTGTGAGACAATCCCTCGTCATGCTCGCGGCAGCGCTCCTCGTCGCGCCCGCCGCCCTCGCCCAACGACCCGTCGTGCCCCCGATCCGCGGGCATGCTTTCCCCACCACCGATCCCGCCATCCGACGCATCTACGCGATCGGGATGGACAGCTCCCAGACGTATCACCTCGCCCAGGTCCTCACCGACTCCATCGGCCCGCGCCTCGTGGGGAGTCCGGCGTACCGCTCCGCGGCCGACTGGCTGATCGCCACCTACCGCGCGTGGGGCGTCCCCACCCGCGAGGAGCGCTACGGGACGTGGCTCGGCTGGAGGCGCGGACGCTCACACATCGATCTCGTGGCTCCCCGCATCCGCTCGCTGGAGGGCACGCAACTCGCCTTCAGCCCCGGTACCGGCGGCCGGATCGTGCGCGGCGATCTCGTCCTGCTGCCGGACCTGCCCGACAGCGCGGCCTTTCGGGCCTGGCTGCCGCAGGTGCGCGGGAGGCACGTCGCGGTCTCGTTCCCCGAACCGACCTGCAGGCCGGACAGCGCCTGGCAGGCGTTCGCCCTGCTGGGGACGTGGGACCGGCTGCGGACCAACCGGGAGGCCGCCCGGCGCGCGTGGACACAGCGCGTGGCGAGGACGGGAGCCAACGCCCGCACGCTCCCCGGCATGCTCGAGAACGCCGGCGCCGCAGGCGTGGTCACGTCGCAGTGGACCGGGGGCTACGGCGTTACGCGCATCTTCAACGCCTACACCCAGCGTGTGCCGACGGTCGAGCTCTCGTGCGAGGACTACGGACTCGTCGCGCGCCTCGCCGAGCACGGTCAGCATCCCCAGATCGAGGTGTCGGCCGAGGCCGAATTCATGGGCCAGCAGCCGGCCTTCAACGTGCTGGCAGAAGTGCGCGGCACGGAGTTGCCCGACGAGTACGTGATGCTCTCCTCGCACCTCGACTCGTGGGACGGCGGCTCCGGGGCCGGCGACGACGCCACCGGCACTGTCATCATGATGGAGGCGATGCGGATTCTGAAGCAGGTGTATCCCAACCCACGGCGAACCATCCTGGCCGCGCACTGGGACAGCGAGGAGCAGGGCCTGAACGGCTCGTCGGCGTTCGTGGCCGACCACCCCGAGGTGGACGCCGGCCTGCAGGCGCTCTTCCACCAGGACAACGGCACCGGGCGCATCGTCAGCATCACGGCACAGGGCCTGATGGACGCCTCCGGGAATCTGGCACGCTGGCTCTCGCGGGTGCCCGCCGACCTCACCCAAGGCCTCGTGTTGGGTCTGCCCGGCGTCGGGATGGACGGCTACGGCGACAACTCCGCGTTCACCTGCGCCGGACTCCCCGGCTTCGGACTCACGTCCGCGCCCTGGGACTACTGGACCTACACCTGGCACACCGCCCGGGACACGTTCGACAAGATCGTGCTGGACGACATCCAGATCGACGCGACCCTCACGGCGGTGCTCGTCTACCTCGCGTCGGAGGACCGGGAGCGGGTCTCGCGCGAACGGCGCACGGTGTTCCCGCCCGGCCGGGACGGCGGACCGGGCAGCTGGCCGGCGTGCCGGCAGCCCCAGCGCTCGGGGCCACTCGCACCCCAGTGACCGCGTCGCTGTGCCCGCGCATCCGGTCGCGGACTCGGCACAGCCCTGCGATGCCCGGGGACCGCCCGTCACCGCCCCGCGGCCGTCTCCGCCGCCACCCGGCGCATCACCTCGAGGAAACGCTCCGGCTCTTCGAGGAAGGGGAAATGCGCCGACGCCTCGAACCAGACGAAGCCCTTCTTCGGCGCGCGCAGCGCCGCGAGGTACCGCTCCGCCGGCTCGGACGGGGCGGTCTCGTCCCCTCGACCGGCCACGAAGTAGACCGGCACCTGCACCGCCGTCACGTCGGTGCGCAGCGTGTCGGCGGGCACGTCGAATTGGAGCGCGCGCGCGTAGAGGGAGAGTCCCTTCGGGATCCGCAGCACGTCGCCCAGCGTGTACTCCGGCGCGCGGAGCCCGAGGCGCAGCAGGGGCCACCAGCTCGTCTCCTGCGCCCGCGCGAGGAGCGTGTCCCCGCGCGCAGAGCCCGTCAGCTGGCCGACCCCGACGTAGGCGCGGAACAGGTCGGGGCGCTCGTGTACCGCCAGCATCCCGAGGTAGCTGCCCCACGAGTGTCCGACGAGGATGAGGCGGTCCTGCGAGAATCGTCCGCGCAGGAAGTTCGCCAGTTCGTAGGTATCGTCGAGGAGGCGGCGGACGGTGAGGTAGCGCGAGGGGATCTCGCCGAAGTACGACTTCCCCACCCCGAGGCGGTCCCACTGGACCATCACGAAGTCGTTCTCCAGCGGCCGCTGCCAGGCGTGCGCCAGGCACATCGCCGGCATCCCGGGCCCGCCGTGGAGAAACAGAACGACCGGGTTCTTCGGCGAACGCCCCCGGATGAGGACCCACTGCGGCACCCCACCGAGGGCGATGTGCTCGAGGGAGGCGACGCTGCCGGGGACGACCGCGCCGCGCGCGTCGCGGATGGGCGGCGTGCGCCCGTGGGTCAGGAGATGGTAGGCCAAGAGGACAGAAGACAGAAGGCAGAGGACAGAGGCGGCGATGCCGAGCGCCTTCAGCACTCGAACGCCCCAGTGGCGCGGCTGGGCAGGCGCACTCACTTCGCGGTGAGCAGCGCCTGGAAACGTGGGTCGCCGCGCAGGCTCTCGAGGTCCGGGTCGTGCGAGATCCACTCCACGTTGCCGAACCCGTGGCGGAAGGCCTCTTCGAGGCTGGTGATCGCTTCCTCCACCTTCCCTTCGAGCGCGTACAGGCAGGCGACGTTGTAGCGGACGCCGGCGTCTTCCGGGTCGATCGCCACCGCCTGCTCGGCGCAGGCGAGGCCCTTCTCGGGCTGCCCCGTGCGGCACAGCGCGACGGCACACATCGTGGCCGCGCGCGGGTCGTCGGGATTGAGCGCCAAGTGGTCCTCGGCGACCGCGTAGGCGCGCCGGTACGCGGCCTCGGCCTCCGCCGCCCGGCCCATCGCCACGTACGACTGCGCGGCGAAGAACCGCGCTTGATAGTCCTCCCGCACGCCCGCCGCCTCCTCGAACAGGCGGGCGGCCTTCTCCATCTCCCCCTTCTGGAAGCAGAGGCGCGCGTAGAAGTAGCGGGCCTCGAACTGCTTGGGGTCGAGCCGGATCGCCGTCTCGAACTCGGCGACGGCCTCGTCCGTCCGCTTCTGCATCCACAGCGCGAACCCGCGCGCCTCGTGGGCCTCCGGGAGGTCGGGCGCGTGCTCCAGCGCCTTGAGGCTCGCCGCATCCGCCCGTGCCAGCTCGGCCTCGCCCGGCGGGTAGTACATCGCGAGCATCGCGCTGCAGTCGGCGAGCCCCGCGTGCGCCAGCGCGTACGACGGGTCGATGGCGATGGCCCGCTCGAACATCGCCGCGGCGTACTCGAGGCTCTTCCTCCGCGTCTGCCCGTAGAACTGCCGCCCCTTCAGATAGTACTCGTAGGCACGCACGTCCGCGGTGGGGACGCGGCACGGCAGCGCCCCCTCCCGCTCGCCGAGGACGACCTCGAGCGCCTGCGCGATGCACTGCGCGATCTCGTCCTCGATGGCGAAGACGTCGGCCATCTCGCGGTCGTAGCGCTCTGACCAGAGGTGGTAGCCGGTGGCGACGTCGATGAGCTGCGCGGTGACGCGGAGCCGGCGGCCGTCGCGGCGTAGGCTCCCCTCCAGCACCGACCCCACGCCGAGTCGCTCCCCGATCGCGCGGACGTCCTCGCCACGGTTCCGGTACTGGAACACCGAGGTCCGCGCCGCGACGTGGAGCCCCTGCAACTTGGCGAGGGAGGTGATGATCTCCTCCGTGATGCCGTCGCTTAGGAACTCGTCCTCGGGGTCCGGACTCAGGTTGGTGAATGGCAGCACGGCGATGGACTTCGCGGCGTCGGGGGACGGCGCGGGGGCGGCGGCGAGGGCGTCGGCGAACGCGGCCATCGACGCCCACCGGTCCACCGGGTCCTTGGCCAGCGCCCGGGTGACCGTGCGAACCACGTGCGCCGGCACCTCCGGCCGCACCGTGCCCAGCGGCGGGACCTCGTCGAACATGTGGCGCGCGGCGAGCGCCCGGGAGGTCGCGGCGACGAAGGGAGGCTGTCCGCCGAGCAGTTCGTAGAGCACGCAGGCGAGGGAGTAGAGGTCGCTCCTCCCGTCGAGGTCGCGCTCGCCCGCGAACGCTTCCGGGCTCATATAGGCCGGCGTCCCCATCGCGTGGCCCGGCGAACTGGTTTCCAGCCCGCCGACGGCCCGCACGGCCCTGGCGACGCCGAAATCCGCCAGCATCGCGTGCCCCGCCTCGAGCAGGATGTTCTCCGGCTTGACGTCGCAATGCACCACGCCGCGCTCGTGCGCATACGTCAGCGCGTCGGCGATGTCCGCCGCGACGTGGAGCGCCTCCTTGATGCTCAGGCGCTTCTCGCGCTCGAGCCGCTCCCGGAGCGACGCCCCCGTGACGTACGGCATGACGTAGTACAGGAGGCCGTCCGCATCGCCCGAGTCGTAGAGCGGCAGGATGTTGGGATGGCTCAGGCCGGCGGAGACGCGGATCTCCCGGAGGAACAACTCCGAGCCGAGGATACGCGCCACGTTCCGGCTGAGGACCTTGAGCGCCACCTGGCGGCCGTGCTTCAGGTCCCCGGCGAGGTAGACGGTGGACATCCCGCCCCTGCCCAGTTCCCGCTCGACCGCGTACCGGTCGGCCAGGGCCGCGCTCAGACGCTCGAGGGTTTCGCTCACAGACTATAAAGATGTCGCGTCAGCGCGGCCCGCGCGAGCCGGGTGGCTCGGGGCGTCATTGGAGGGTCCGAGCCCTCTCCGCGCGGACGAGGACCGTCGCGCGCGCCGGTACCGAGAGGGCGCCGGACACTACCGCCCCGGACCGTTCGGCACTGTCGCTCAGCCGCAGGGCCGACGCCGTGCCGCGCCGCCACGTGAGACGTACCTGCTGCGACTCGTCCGTCGGGTTCTGGAGCTGCACCAGCCAGCCGAGTCCGTCGCTCGTGGGGCGGATGGAGGTGACCACCACCCCAGCGGGCGACACCGTCAGCAGCGGGGGGGCCGGCGCTGACGTGCGCGACGCCGGGACAACGAGGAGCGGGGCGCGTTGCTCCATCCCGAAGCGCACCGCTTCGTCCGGGCGGTACGGGCCGTGCGGCCGCAGCGCGAAACGGAACTCGACGGGTCCGCCCTGCTCCGCCTTGAAGTTGGTGTGCCAGTAGTTGTTCATCGCGTAGGAGAGCAGCGTCTGCGTCCGCGGAATGGCGCGCATCCACGGCAGCTCCGCGAAGATGCCACCCACTTCCACCAGCGGCGCGTCGGGCGTCGCCCAGGTCACGCCGACGGAGTCGTTGGACACGTCGGCCCAGCTCTGCACGGTGACGAAGTTGCGGAGGGACCCGCGCAGCTGCTCGCTGTCGGGCCGCACGATCCCCGACGCGACGTCGAAGCGCACCTGCCCGCCCAGCACAAGGAACGGGAAGGCCACGTGCACCGCCTCCTTCTCGCGCACCGGCAGCTTGTCGAACCGGAGGACGATGTCCACCCGGTCGAGCCCGGCCACGACGCGGATCTCCTGCGTGAAGCTCCGCGCGCCCGGCGCATCGGCACGGGACGTCTGCCAGGCAACGAGCGGCGGCGGCGCCAGCGTGCCGCCGAACCGCACGCCCGAGACGCTGCGCGCGGCTGACGAGTCCTTGCCGAGGACGTAGAGGTACTCCCCGAGACCGTGGCGGGCGCGCCGGTCCACCACCTCGGCGCCGCGCAGCCTCCAGACGAGGCTCGCGATGGCGCCCGTCGCGGTATCCACCGTCAGGCGGAGGCGATCCGACTCCACCGTCGGCCAGCCCGGCAGGACGTACGGTGTGCCCAGCGGCATCGGGGGAACGCTGCGCCCGGGAGGCTGAGCGCGCGACCACGCGACCGCCCCCGGCGCCACCCAGCGTCCTGCCGCCACGGTGTAGCGCCGTGCGGACAGCGGCGGCACGTCGCGGACCAGGACCGCCAACTCGCCCGTCGTGAGCCGCTGCGAGGGCACGACCCGGCCGGCGGCGTCGCGCACGCGGCCTCCCGTGCGGCTCAGACCGGCCGGAACGACGACCAGGTCGGTGCGCACCCACGAGCTGGTGTTGACGACGTCGAAGGCGTTCGGCAGCGCCGGCGAAAGCGCGGCCCGGGGCGGCGGGCCGCTGCGGCTCCCGGCCGGCACCTCCAGGGCCCGTACGAGCAGCCGCCTCGACAACGTGTCGGCGCGCAACGCGAACGCCCGCTTGTACGCCCACTGCGTCCGGACGTCGGGCGCATCCGGCGTCTCGACGCTGGCCGCCGCGCCCCAGGTGTGCTCGTCCCACAGCACCACCTCGCGCCACGCCGCGGTGAACGCGTCGGCGGGGAACGAGGACGGATCGCGCATCGCCCACACCGCCTCCGCCTGGACGAGCCGGTCCGACGCCCGCCGCGCCAGCGTCACCTCCGCCGCCGTGGACGCCACGCCGTCGTCCCAGTAGGTGGTGAAATCGCCGGAGGCCACGGGGAGCCCGCGCCCCTCCTGCGTCTCGAGGTCGCGGAACATCCGGGCGTGTGTGGAGACGATGAGCCGCGGCGAGACGTAGCGCGCGTTCCATTCCCGCACGAAGTCCGAGAGCATGGGGTCGTTGGGGCCGTTGTCGCCGTTGATGGTGTACGGCAGTTGCACCTGACGATACGGCGAGCGCGCCTCCTCGAGCCGGCGCATCAGGGCGTACAGCTTCGGCTCCCCGCCCTGCCGCATCGCGGCGTCGTGGAACAGGGAGTAGCTGGCGCCCGCCACCCACGTCAGCACGCTGTCGCTTCGAGACGGTGAGGTCCACCAGAACGGCCGGTCCCCCCAGGTCTCGATCGTGTAGCCGATACGGTCGCCGTTGTTGGGCGCGATCGCGAGCCACCGGACGCCGCTCTGCCGCAGCGCCGTGACGATGCCCCACGATTGGCCGGGGATGTCGGAGATGACCGCCGTTTCGACCGGCACGCTGTCCTGGTCCCTCAGGCGGCGCGCGACGTCGAAGTAGTGCGTCATCTCCGGCGCCGTCGCGAGGCCGCTCTGCACGCCACCGAGGAAGGCATTGAGCCCGATGGCGCCGGCGCGCACCGCCGCGAGGAACCGGGCACGCTGCGCCGGCGTCGCCTGGGCGAGCCACGACTCGACCGGCCAGAGGATCTCGACATTCCAGCGGTAGCGCGCGTCGTCCGGGTAGTCACGGGTGCGCTCGACGAGGTCGAGCGCCGTCTCGAGATTGCGCCACTGCAGCCGCTCGACGTTCACCTGCAGGTCGGAATAGCCGATGTCGTTGTGCGAGTACGGCAGGACGTAGAGGTCGCGCTGCGCCACCGGGGCGAGCCGGAGGGTGGTGTCGAGCGCCACCGCCCCACGCACGCGAACGACCACCCGCTGGTCGCGCGGGGCATCCACCGGGCCCGTCGGCAGCGTCACCACGTTGCCACCGAAGACCAACGGCACCTGCACAGGCGGGCGTCCGGGAAGCTCCACGCTCGCGGCACCGCCCCCCTCGAGGTCGTCGATCAGCACGTGCAGCTCCGCCTCGCCGCCCCCTGGGCGCCGCAGCAGCACCGGGTTCTGTGTGATGCGGGGATGCGTGGAGAAGCGGTGCTGGAATGTCATGTACCAGGCCCGACTCGCCGCGTCCTCCCCGCGCACCTCGAGCACCAGGGGGCGGCCGGGCACCACGTCCCCGCGCGGCACGCGCAGCGTCGCGAAGCCGAAGAGGTCGCCGTAGCGATCCACCATCGTGACGCGGAAGGCGAACGACGAGCCGTTGGGGCCCGGGACGCTGAACCCGGTGGAGGTGGAGTCGGCAGCGGTCGTGAAGGTGAACCGTCGCGCACCAGCCACGCTGAGGTCGAAGCGCTGGACCCCCTTGCTGCCGGAAAGCCCCATGATCCAGACGAAGGCCAGCGTGTCGGGCAGGCCCGCCGCCGGGACCGGATCGGTCTCCCAACTCACGGCCTGCACCTCGCGCATCGCCCGTGCGAGGAGCGACGCCTGGGCGTCGGGGTGGGGCGAGTGATACGCCATCGTCGCGCCGGAGATCTCGGCGCGATAGCCGGGCAGGAAGAGCACGGCGGAGGACTGCGCCGTCGGCAGCTGCGTGGACGCCGGCGCCCGCGCCGCCTGGGCCCGCGCCGCTCCAGCCACCGCTCCCACGATCAGGAAGAACGCGAGCGCGCGCAGCAAGGGTTTCACGAGACTCACGACGGCCTCCAAGGCTGGACGGGCCACGCATCAGGATGCGATCGAGGGCGCCTCGAACACGATACTGCAGCACGTCACCGCACCCTCCGCCTTCTCCATCTCCGAAACGTCCACGGCGCGCACGTCGATGCCGCGAGCCTCGAGGAGGCCGCGTGTCCGCGGGTGCGATGCCGCGTAGATGAGCGCGGAGCCGATGAGCAGCGCGTTGGCCGCATCGGGCTCCTCGGCGTGCACATCCAGGAGCTCGAGGCCGGCGAAGTAGCCGGCGTCCACCCACAGCCGGTTGATGAGCACTGCGTCAGGGGCGACCAACGTGGCGGCGGACTTGAGGTGCAGGCACCCGGTGACCGGCACCGCCCGGACGTCGTAGCCCAGCGGGGCGACCACCGCGCGCAACTGGGCGATCCCGGCCCCGTTGCTGCGCCCCGTGGCGCCGACGAACAGCGTGCGGCCGACGCGCAGCACGTCGCCCCCGTCGAGCGTACCCGGCTCGCCTATGACGGCCACGTCGCGGTACGGCGCCAGGGCGTGGGCCACGGACAGCGTCTCCGGCCAGCGGGAGGCCGCCCCGGGCCGGAGGATCACTGCCACCTCCTCGAGGACCAGCGCGACGTCTTCGACGAACACCGAGTCGGGGAGGTCCGGCTCGGCAGGCAGCGGCAGCAGATGGCAGCCGGCCTGGGCAAGGGCGCGCTCGTAGGCCTCGTGCTGGGTCGCGGCGCGCTCGGCGTCGATGGGGGTCCGCGCCCGGAACGTCAACTCGCAGCCAGCGAGGGACGGGCTGACGCGGCGGGTCAGTGCGAGGCGCATCGGTCCGGTCGTCGACCGCGCGCCCTCGCGGCCCGGCACGCCCGCCGCCGGCACCGCGGGCGGCTCACGGCGAACCTGCGGTGAAGGCATAGATTGCGACCAGGAATTCGTCCCCGGTCGTCATCCGCTCGGGGTTCACCGTGACGGAGATGGGGAAGCCGATGCTCTGATTGTATATCGCGCTGAAGTCGTAAGGGCCGCTCGCGAGCACCTGGTGCAGCAGCGTGAAGTACCGGTCCACTGTGAGGTACTGCTGGAACAGCGTGGTGTCGGCGGCGCCACCCAAGCTATCCGCGTACACGAGGCCGGTGAACGCGCCGTTGAGCACCGTGACGGTGATGGGACGCGTTTGCCCTGACACGCAGTCGCACGTGCGCACCAGACTGAGCGTGTAGTTGCGGAGCGCGGCGGCGTGCCAGCGGGCCTCCGCATCCGCAAGGTCCCGCTCCCACTGTGCCGTTCCCGGCTCCGTCGCGCAGCCCGTGGCGAGTGCGAGGACGGCCACCCCCGCCGCAACGACGGCCCGTATGCGACCACCATCCATGGTGCCTGCCCGTCTGCCACGAATCTGGCGTGGGAGCGCCGGAGTCCCGCCGCGGTGGAGGCCGCCGGCCCTCAACGCCGCGCTCCCGCCACCGCAACGAGGTAATTGTCGAACACGCGCGCCACGATGCGGTCCATCTCGGCATCGATCGCGCGGCACTCCGCGACCACCTGCGACGGGGTCTTACCCGCGGCGGCGAGATCCGGTCCGTTCGCATCCGCCCAGCGCGCGACTTCCGAGGGCGTCACCTCCGGATGGAACTGCACCCCGACCAGGTGGGCGCGGCGGTACACCTGGTGGCGGATCCCGTCGCCCACGGCGAGCAGCTCGGCGCCCGGCGGCGGGTCGAAGGTGTCGCCGTGCCACTCGAAGACCGGGAAGCTCGGAGGGAAGCCCGCGAAGAGCGGATCGCCGCGGCCTGCCTCGGTGAGCCGCACCGTGCAGGCACCGATCTCCTGGCGCGACGCCCGGTACGCGCGGCCGCCGAGCAGGTGCGCGAGGAACTGCGCGCCGAAGCAAATGCCGAAGCACGGGACGCCGGCGTCCGCGGCACGTTCCAGGAACGCCGCCTCGTCCCGCAGAAAGGGGTGTTGTCGGTAATCGTACGCGGCCAGCGGCGAGCCGCCGACGAGCACCGCATCTGCCTCTCCCGGAAGCGGCAGCGCCTCCCCGCGATACGCGTGCACCACGCGGAGGTCGTGACCCTCGGCGCGCAGGTGCCGCTCCACCCTGCCAAACCCCTCGCCGTCCATGTTCTGGACGGCCAGCACGCGCAGCACGCGTCCCTCGGAGAGGCTCACGGCTCGCGCTCCCACGCGATCCGCCACGCAACGTGGCCGCTTTGTGCCGCCCACATCCGCACCACGCGAAGGGCACCCGCGCGTGCGCTCGAAGGCGCCGGCGCGCCGTCCACCGACGCCGCCAGGAACCGCCATCCGTGCGGCTCCGTGAGGTACAGCTCGTAACCGTCGTTCGCGACGACCTCACTCGTGCCGCTGAGGGTGTCGCCGCGCCAGGCCACGTCCACCAGGTCCGCGCCACCGCAGCTGACGTGCCGGTTGGTGGCTACGAGCTGCGGATGCGGCACACGCTCGCGGATGCAGAGCACCTGCACCGCAAACGAGGGGTCGACCGGCCCGGGCGCGAACGCCTCCTGGAAGGCCCCGAGCAGGCGCTTCGTCCAGAACTCGAAGACCACGTACTCGCGGCCTTCGGGGAGTCCGAGGTCCGCGAACCGGATGCCGCGCGCGTCGCCGCCGGTCCGCGCGAGGACCGCCCACCGCTCGAAGGGGCGGTTCACCTCCGTCAGATACAGCGGCTGCACCAACTGCTGGTCGGCCTCAAAGGGACGCGGGCCCGCCCCGCTCACCTCCGCGTCCACCGCGGCGATGCGGCTGGACCGCGATGGGTCCACGTCGTACAACTGCCCCGGAAGGGTGAACAGCACGGGCGCGGCGCGCTTCGCCGCCTCCACGCGCTCGGTGCGGTATACCTCCGGCGGGTCGGTGAGCATCAGCAGCGAGCCGGTCAGGCTCGTGAGTGTGGTGGCACGGTACGCGTCGGGTTCGGCCAGCGCGATGTGGTCGGGGTCGTTGCGCCACACCACGTTGTTGTAGGAGTTGAACTGGGAGAACGCCCCGTAGCCGAAGCCGTCGTCCCCCATCCTGCAGGCATCGAGGATGCCGGCCAGCTCGGGCCGCGGCCCCCAGGAGCCGAGGATGAACGTCTCGGGGCCGAGCGCGTCGCGGATCGCCTGCGCGAACGACCGGTAGACGGCCACGCGGTCCTGGCCCCGGCGTCGGAACACGTCCGCGAGGCTGTTGTAGCCCTCGTAGCGGAGATGGCGCAGGGCATCGACCTTCACGTACGGCCAGCCGGTCCGCGCCAGCGTCCGGTACACCGGCAGCACCAGTTCCTCCATCGTGGCCGGATGCGCCGCGTCCATCACGAATCCCACCCAGTTCCCGTATGCCGGCCCGCCTTCCAGGGAAGGCAGAAAGTTCGCAGCGTGCGCCGTCGCCCAGCCGCGGTCGTGGAACGCCGTGTTGGTCCACAAGCCCGGCGTGAGCCCCCGCTCGGCGATGTAGCGCTGCACGCCCTCGAGTCCTGAGGGGAACTTGTCGTTCCACCGCAGCCAGTTGTCGGGGAGACCGATCGGCGCGCGCTGGTAGCCGTCGTCGATCTGGAGCACGCGGTACCCGAACGGCAGCAGCACCTCGGCGAGCACGTCGGCGGTGCGGCGGATGTCCTGCTCGGTGACCCGGTCGAAGAACGCGAACCACGAGGTCCAGCCCGCCACCGACTCGCGCCGCGGCCGATACGTCCAGGGCCGGAATTGCGGGAGCCCGCGGTGGCGCTGGAAGTAGCGCGGCCTGAAGCGCAGCGCGATCTCGCCACCCCCAGCTTCGATGCGGAAGCGCGTCGAGTCGCCGACTGCGGACGCCAGCGGCGTGACGACCACCCGTGCGGGGAAGTCCACCGAGAGCACCCAGTCGCCCTGCCGGTCGTACACCGCCCGGTTCAGCAGGCTGGTGCTCGGACCAATGCTGTTCCGCACCACGGCGAGCCCGTCCTCGCGCGGCTCGACCTCGCAGGCGAAAGCCTCGTCGCTCGCGGTCAGCGTGGCCTGCAGCGCCAGCACGCCCCGGCCGCGCGCGGTCCACTTGAGGACCTGGGTGATGATCCCGTCCGCGCTGTCCACCAGCGTGCGGAGGTCGGCGCTGACGCCTTCCCCTCCGATGCGGCCCTCGAGGATGGCGCGCCCGCCGTACGCGAGCGTCACGCGACCCCCCTCCACGGACAGCGTCGCGGGCCCGTTCGGCGGCTCGCGGCTCGTCCCCGGCCCCGAGGCGGATGGGGCCGCCGGACCCCGAGGCGGGGGCGCCGGCGCGCGAGCCTGGCCGAGGGTGACACGTGGCGACATCACTGCCGCGGCGCAAGCCACCAAGATGCCGATGATGGTGCGGGCTCCAACGAGCACGCGGGTCTCCCCGAGAGTGCGGCGGGTCACGGCTCCCTCGTGCGCTACACCGCCTGGGACCAATCCACCGGGAAGGTGTCACGGCAGGACGGGCAGGTCAGCTCCGCTTCGTTCCCCTCGAGGCGCTGGCGTGCGAGGCACTGCGGGCAGACCCCGTACACGCCGCCGTAGTAGGGGTTGGATCCGTCCTCGTGCACGACGCTCCAGGCCTCGGGCCGAGCGTCGTGCAGGGACACGCAATCACGATCCACCACGAACGGCGTACCGTCCACGTCCACAGTGACGGTACCAGGCTGGGACACGTCCACGACACGGTACCAGCTCCCGCGCCGGAGCGGGTGGATGCACAGCCGGATGATCTGGGCCCAGCTCCCACTTTCGGTCACGCGCTCACCTCCACCGTTGCTGGATCCCCACGGTACGCTCCAGTTCGTCCGTCGTCTGCAGCACCTTCTGCCGGAGGTCGCGCGCCAGGGCGGGACGGTCCGCAAGATAGCGCCGCACC
>Ga0315286_10002029_pt1 | contig 18701 bp, 32 predicted proteins | sample YL17G10_0_MG_FD_205038 | JGI IMG/M metagenome (GOLD analysis project Ga0315286, IMG submission 205038) | Sediment microbial communities from Yellowstone Lake, YNP, Wyoming, USA - YL17G10_0 | ecosystem: Environmental > Aquatic > Freshwater > Lake > Sediment | place: USA: Wyoming | collected... | reverse complement strand
TATGAAATTAAGAAGGTGCAGGACTTGCTTAACGGACGACCCAGGCAGGTTCTTGATTTCAGAAAACCTTACGAAGTATTTAATCAATTAATCAATAGCAGTGTTGCGTTAAATTCTAGAAACTAAGAAATATATGTTAGATAAAAAACTCAAAGAAGCGATGGAGCTTTTGGGAGGCAGGGCGATTATTAAGGATAATGACCAGTATTTTGTTTTGCTCACCTTGCGGGAATTTAAGAAAATCAGGCAGGAAGGGCTTGAAGGCTTGACAAAACAGGAGCTGGTTGATAAGATAAACAACGACATTGCCAGCTGGAAATTCATCCAGGAAGAGCGCAGATCAGATATGCTGAATCTGGACGAAATCGGTGGAGTTTCCGAGGAGCAAATCAGCTATGAAAAGGCTTAAAACTTATCCACAGCATGAAAGACTTGCCAAAATTTGAAGGATGTAGTACAATAGATTTTGTACACCCCCACACCAATTTTCATAATTATATTCAAAATGCGAATAAATATCTGAGGTAACGGATGCTTTTACAAAACAGGATGATTGAGAAAATTGGTGTGGGGGTAAATAATTAAATAACAATAAAAATTCGCAAATATTTGCGGATCCGGTGTTTCTATTCCGGAGCTTTAGCGAGTATGGCGAGATAAAAATTATGGCAGCGGAAAAATTTGAGCGAACCAAACCCCATGTCAATGTCGGCACAATCGGCCATGTTGATCATGGAAAAACAACCCTGACAGCCGCGATTCTTAAGGTGCTGAGCTTTCTGGGAAGAGCCAAGGCCAAGGGAGTTGATGAAATAGACAAAGCTCCGGAAGAAAGAGAGCGCGGAATTACTATCGCGACTGCCCATTGCGAATACGAATCTGAAGCGCGGCACTACGCGCATGTAGACTGTCCTGGGCATGCTGACTATATAAAAAATATGATTACCGGCGCGGCCCAGATGGACGGCGCGATTTTGGTCGTGGCGGCCACTGATGGACCGATGCCGCAGACCAGAGAGCACATTCTTTTGGCCAAGCAAGTGGGCGTTCCTCAGGTTGTAGTTTTTCTCAATAAGGTTGATATGGTGGATGACCCGGAGCTGATCGACCTGGTGGAAGCGGAAGTCCGCGAACTTTTGACCAAGTATGAATTTGACGGAGACAACGCCGCTGTCATCCGCGGTTCAGCTTTGAAAGCGCTGGAATCAAAATCAGCCGATGATGAAGCTGCTAAGCCGATTCTTGATTTAATCAAAGCGCTGGATGAAAAAATTCCGGAACCGGTGCGCGAAATCGACAAGCCATATTTAATGCCGATTGAAGACATTTTTTCAATTGAAGGCCGCGGTACAGTCGTGACCGGAAGAATTGAAAGAGGCGTGGTCAATATTAATGATGAAGTGGAAATTGTGGGCTTGCGGCCGACCGTGAAAACTACTGTTACCGGAATTGAAATGTTCAACAAATCTTTGGACAGAGGCCAGGCCGGAGATAATGCCGGGGTGCTTCTGCGCGGAACCAAGAAAGAAGATGTGGAACGCGGACAAGTTTTGGCTAAGCCGGGATCAATTACTCCGCATACTGAATTTGAAGGCGAGGTATATATTCTGACCAAAGAGGAAGGCGGACGGCACACCCCTTTCTTCAAAGGATACAAACCGCAATTCTATGTCCGAACCACGGATGTTACCGGCGAAGTAATCTTGCCGGAAGGAACTGAAATGGTTATGCCGGGCGACACCGTTAATCTTAATGTCAAATTGATGGCGCCAGTTGCCATGGAAGAAGGCATGAGATTCGCGATTCGCGAAGGCGGCCGGACGGTCGGAGCTGGAGTAGTGACCAAAATTGTAAAATAAGCACGCGAAAAGCGCTCTACGAAAGCGCCCATGCGAATAAATAATAAATAGTTCGTAGATTCGAATTTATTCGTAGGTTCGCATCGGTTAATTAAAAAAATGGCCAAGCAAGAAGAAGAGGCAAAATCAAGAATAAGAATCAAGATCAAGGCTTATGATCATAAGATTATTGATCAGTCAGCCCGGCAAATTGTGGAAACAGCTGAGAGGACAGGTGCCAACATTACCGGACCCGTTCCTTTGCCGACTGAAATCAGAAAGTTTACAGTGAACAAGTCCACCTTTGTGCACAAGGATGCCCGCGACCAGTATGAAATGAGAATGCACAAAAGATTGATTGATATTTGGAATCCAACTCCAAAAACCATTGACAGTCTGACCAATTTGGATTTGCCGGCCGGAGTGGATATTGAGATAAAAATGTGACGCGAAGCGTCATCCCGAGCTTGTCGAGGGATCGCGTTGATAAAAAGAAGTTTATTAAATTCTAGTAAAAGTCCTGATTCAACAAAAAGCTTCAGGATACTAGACTAGCCAAAATTAATTTGATTTTGTGCTGGTGGAAAACCAGTTTTTTGTTTTCTTGTCTAAATCTTTGATTTAGCAACAAGAAAACAATCCGCCCTTGGCGGATCCGTAATATAAGCAGAAAGAAGATATGAAATTCATTTTAGGTAAAAAATTAGGCATGACTACGCTGTATAGCGGAGAGAAAGAGGCGCAGAATGTGACGCTTATTGAATGCGGAGCGAAAGTAATCGCGGTGCGCGATCTGGAAAAAAATGGCTATGCGGCTATCCAGCTGGAGATTGAAAAAACCAAAAAAAAGAAAGCCAACCGGGAATTCAGGACGGAAAATTCAGAGCTGAAAAAAGGAGATGTTATTGGAGCGGATATTTTTGCAGTCGGCGATATTGTCCAAGTGAGCGGAATTACAAAGGCCAAAGGTTTTCAGGGCGTAGTTAAAAGGCATGGTTTCAAAGGATCGCCAAAAACTCACGGCCACAAGCATGATTTGCGCGCGCCGGGAGCTATTGGAGCGGGATATCCGGAGCATGTTATCAAGGGCAAGCGGATGGCCGGAAGGATGGGCGGCACCAGATCAACCAGCCAGAATTTGAAAGTTGTTTTCATAGATAAAGAAAAAAATGTTTTAGCCGTCAAAGGCGCAGTGCCTGGCGTAGTTGGGAGAATTATTGAAATTCATAGTAAATAATTATGGCGTCTGTTAAAGTGTATAATTTAGAAGGCAAAGAAACAGAAGAACTGAAATTGTCCGACAGTGTTTTTGGTTTGCCGGCCAATGACGATTTAGTCCATCAGGTTTATGTTTCGCTTATGGGCAATAAGCGTCAGGTGTTGGCGCATACGAAAAATAGGGGCGAGCGCGCCGGATCAGGAATCAAACCCTGGAGGCAGAAAGGAACCGGCCGAGCACGCGTTGGGTCGTTGCGAACCCCGACCTGGAGAGGCGGCGGCGTGGCTTTCGGACCGACCAAAGACCGGAATTTTAAAAAGAAAATTAACAAGAAAATGAATGCCAAAGCGATCGCGATGGTTTTGAGCGGAAAACTCCGAGATAAAGAAATAATCATACTGGATAAGCTGGAATTGGCCAATAAAAAGACCAAAGAAATGGCAGCCGTTTTGAAAAAATTCAAATTGAAAGGATCAGTGCTTTTAAGTTTTGGCGAAAAGGAAAAGGATTTGATGCGCTTGAGCCGCAATTTAATGAAAGTGAAAAATATCGCGACCGACCAGCTGAATGTTTTGGAGATGCTCGACAGCAAAAATTTAATTATGTCAAAAGAGTCCATTAAATATCTGGAAAAAAAGTATGCCCGGTAGTGAAATTTTGACTGAATTTTCTACGGGAAAATTTTAAATAGTAATAAAAAATGTTTAGTATTTATTTGAATTACGATATTTTAAGAAATATAAAATGTCAAAATTCTACTACCGGGTATGCAAAATAATCAGCAAATTTTAATAGAACCCTGGATTACGGAAGCGGCTACCATCGCGCAGGAATTGGGCAAATATGTTTTTAAAGTTTCTCCGGATTCAAACAAACAGCAAATCAAGAAAGCGGTAGAGGACGCGTATAAAGTTAAGGTTACGGCAGTTAACACTGTGAACATTCCGAAAAAAATGAGAAACTACGGACGGACGCCGGGCTGGAAGTCTGGATTTAAAAAAGCGATTGTGACACTTAAAAAGGGAGACAGTATAAGTTTTTTTGAAGGAAAATAAATGGCGATCAAAATCTACAAAAGAAATCATGCCGGAAGAAGAAATATGTCGGTTGTAAAATCAGAACTGGTAACCCGGAAAAAACCGGAGAAATCTTTGCTGGGCGCGCAGAAAAGCAAGGCGGGAAGATCGTGGGGAAAAATTTCCGTGCGCCATCAGGGCGGAGGCCACAAGCAAAGATACCGAATAATTGATTTTAAACAGGATAAATTTGATATTCCAGGAGTGATTGCCGCGATTGAAAAAGATCCAATCCGGAGCGCTTTCATTGCGCTGGTGCATTATCGCGACGGAGAAAAAAGATATATACTGGCATCTGATGGAATGAAAACCGGAAACACCGTTATTTGTTCCGCCAAAGCTCCGATAAGAAATGGCAATCGGGCGCAGGTTAAAAATATTCCAGTGGGAACTATAATTTCCAATATCGAAATATTTCCGGGGCGCGGCGGGCAGGTTGTGCGCAGCGCTGGTTCGGGAGCGATGCTAACTGCGGTGGATGAAAAAAACGCGCAGGTGAAAATGGCTTCCGGAGAAATCAGGCTGATGAGCAATGTTTGTTACGCGACCATCGGGCAAGTGAGCAATTTTGAACATAACGCGATTAATATCGGAAAGGCCGGACGCAGCCGTTGGATGGGAAAAAGACCGGCAGTGCGCGGCACAGTTATGAATCCGGTTGATCATCCGCACGGCGGAGGCGAAGGACGGCAGGGCATCGGACTCAAGCATCCGAAAACTCCCTGGGGCAAGCCGGCGTTAGGCAAGAAAACCAGGAAGAAAAAAAGATATAGCAATAAGTTTATAATTAAGCGCAGAGAAAAGAGAAAATAATATGACACGAAGTTTGAAAAAAGGTCCTTATGTGGATCAGCGATTGATAAAAAAGATTTTAGATAAAAAGCCCGAAGACAAATCGGTGATTAAGACTTGGGCGCGCGCTTCAGTGATTTCTCCGGAGATGGTCAATTTCACTTTCGGAGTGCATAACGGCAAAGATTTTATCCCGGTATTTGTAACTGAAGAAATGGTGGGCCACCGGTTGGGAGAGTTTTCGCAGACGCGCAAATTCACCCGCCATGGAGGCAAGATGCAGAAGGAAATTGAAACGGCCGCCAAGCAAAAAGAACTGGACGCTTCCAAAGCCGGGAAAGAGAGCGTGGCGGCTAAAAAATAATATTTGAAATTTGAGAAAAAGTTATGCGTGTAAATGCTAAATTGAATAAAATTAGAATAGCGCCGAGAAAAATAAAACTGGTAACAGATTTTATTGAAGGTTTGGATGTGGCAGACGCTTTGAACCAGCTTGAGGCAACGGTCAAAGCTGGCGTGCAGCCGATTGAGAAATTGCTTTTGAGCGCGATCAGCAACGGAGAAAATAATTTTGGAATTGACCGGGACAACATGTATGTTTACAAAATAACTGTCGGAGCCGGTCCGGCGCTTAAGCGCTGGATGCCGAAAGCCTTCGGACGGGCCGGAAGAATTCTCAAGAGGACTTCTCAAATTGAATTGATTTTGGAAGAACGGGTTGAAGGCAAAGGCAGAAAAACTAAGGAGCAAATGGAGAAAGAAAAAAAGGCGCGGGAAACTAAGAAGAAAAAAATAGAAAAAGAAGCGGAGGAAAAGAGAGCTGAAGAAAAGAAGGAAGAAAAGAAAGGCGAACCGGCTTTTGAAAAAACTACTGAAAGCAAGGAAATAAAGAAAGCAGAGAAAAAAGGCGGCTTGACCAGCCGGATATTCAGAAGAAAATCAATGTAAATAAGCAAAAAATTATGGGACATAAAGTCAATCCAGTCGGACTCCGCATAGGCATTACCAATACCTGGAGATCCAGATGGATAGGAAAAAAAGATTATCAAAAAAACCTTAAGCAGGATATCAAAATCCGCGAGGCCATTATGAAAAAATGGAAAAACGCGGCGATTGCTGACGTGGAAATTGAAAGATCGGCGGCGATGGCGAAGATTATCGTGAAGACTGCCCGTCCCGGAGTTTTGATCGGACGCGGCGGCAGCGGCGTGGAAGATTTGCAAAAATACGTGAAAAGCAATTTTTTCCGCGCAGTCAAAACGGCGCTCAAGGTGGAAGTGCAGGAAGTCAAGAATTTTGAAGAAAGCGCGGCACTCATCGCCCAAAATATCGCGGAACAGCTGGAAAAAAGAATGCCCTTCCGCAGGGCGATGAAGACCATTTTGGAACAAGTGGCCAAAAACAGCGCGATCAAAGGCGTGAAAGTGGAAGTCAGCGGCAGGCTCAATGGAGCTGAAATGTCGCGGCGCGAATGGGCGGCCAAGGGAACCTTGCCACTCCACACCCTGCGTGCTAACATTGATTTTTCCAGAGGCACGGCGTATACGACTTATGGAACTATTGGCGTGAAAGTCTGGTTATATAAAGGAGAAGTATTTAATAAGTAGAAAAAATTGCCATGTTGATGCCGAAAAAGGTAAAACACAGAAAGTTGCATCGCGGAGGAAAAATCCGCGGGTTAGCTATGCGCGGAAATGTCGTGAGTTTCGGCAGTTTTGGCCTCAAAGCGACGGAGGGCAATCTGATTTCGGCTCGGCAAATTGAAGCCGCCAGGCGCGCGATGACCCGCTATGTGCAGCGCGGAGGAAAAATTTGGATCAGAATATTTCCGGATAAATCAATGACAAAAAAAGGCGCGGAAACTCCGATGGGAAAAGGCAAGGGAGCTGTGGATCATTTTGTAGCCAAAATCAAGCCGGGCAGAGTTCTCTTTGAAATGGACGGCGTTACGGAAAAAATTGCCAAGGAAGCTATGAAGCTGGCATCGCACAAACTGAATGTAAAAACTAAATTTGTTGTCAGATAATTGTATGCATATTAAAGAATTAAGGGAAAAAAGCCAGGGTGAGTTGGAAAAAATTCTGGACGAAAAACAGAAGGCAGTGCGCAAGTCCAGATTTGATATTGCTGCTAAACAAGTAAAAAATAACCGCGAGCTCAGAAAAGCTAAGCGCGATATCGCTCGTATTCTGACTCTAATTAACACAAGCGAATAAAATAATGGAAATGAAAAATAGAGACCTGCCTGCCGGCAGGCAGGAGAAAATTATAACCAGAAAAAAGGGAGTGGTCACGAGCGACAAAATGGATAAAACCGTTGTTGTGGCTGTGGTCAGTTTTAAGACGCATCCGAAATACAAGAAAAAATATAAAGTCACGAAAAAATATAAAGCGCATGACGCGGAAAATAAATGCAAGGTCGGGGATATTGTCGAAATTGCTTCCTGCCGTCCGGTAAGCAAGGACAAAAGCTATAAAATAGTATAATAGTATGATACAAGCTGAATCAAAATTAAAAGTAGCGGATAACACTGGAGCAAAGGTAATTGAATGCTTCAAGGTTTTGGGCGGAACCAGGCGCCGGTATGCTTCCATTGGCGATATTATTGTGGCTTCGGTAAAAGTCGCGATGCCGCGCGGAATTGTAAAAAAGGGAGACAAAGTGCGGGCCGTGATCGTAAGGCAGAAAAAAGAACTGCGCCGCCGGGATGGATCTTATATCCGCTTTGACGAAAATGCCGCGGTTATTTTGGAAGGAAAAGATCCGAAGGGGACGAGAATTTTCGGGCCGATCGCCCGTGAGATAAGAGAAAAAGGATACAGCAAGATAATTTCGCTGGCGCCGGAAGTATTATAATTTACGAAAATATATGAAGATTCGCAAAAATGACCAGGTAAAATTGATTGCAGGCAAGGATCGGGGAAAAACCGGGAAAGTCCTGCATGTTTTTCCTGAGGAAAAAAAGATAGTGGTTGAAGGGTTGAATTTAGTGAAAAAGCACGTGCGGCCGAAAAAAGAAGGGGAAAAGGGCCAGCGCATAGAAATTCCGAACAAACTGCAAATTTCCAACGCTATGCTGGTGTGCCCAAAATGCGGAAAAGCTACGCGCGTCGGATACGGCAAAAATGAAAATAATAAATTTAGGATATGCAAAAAATGCAAAGCCGAGGTATAAACACGAATTAATACGAATTTGAAAACGAATAATAGCGAATATATGAGCATTAAAGAGCAATACAATAAGGAAGTTGTGCCGGAAATGAAGAGGATTTTCGGATTGAAAAACAACCTTGAAGTTCCACGCATCAAAAAAGTCGTGGTCAATGTCGGAATCGGCAAATATCTTAAAGATGCCAATTTAGTGAAAGAAGTTACCGAATCAGTAACTCAGATTACCGGCCAAAAACCATTGGCGACAAAATCCCGTAAATCCATTGCCGGTTTCAAAATACGCGAAGGCTTGGAAGTGGGCCTCAAGGTAACGCTTCGAGGCAAAAGAATGTGGGATTTTTTGGAAAGATTGATCGGCGCCGCTATTCCGCGCATCCGGGATTTTCAGGGGATTAAAAAATCAGCTGTCGACGATGGAGGCAATTTGAATATCGGAATCAAAGAGCATATGGTATTTCCGGAAATTAATCCGGAAAGCGTGAAAAGCACGATGAGCCTCCAGGTGAATGTGGTGACGGATGCGAAAAACAAAGAAAAAGCGCTGGAATTATTCAGGCTAATGAAATTTCCAATAATTAAATAGGCAATTATGGCAAAGAAATCAACAGAAGCAAGAGCTAGAAAAAAACCGAAATTTTCCACTCGCATAGTTTTGCGTTGCTGGCGTTGCGGGAGAAAGCACGGATATATGCGCGAGTTTGGAATTTGTCGGATTTGTTTCCGCGAATTGGCCAGTACGGGGCAGATTCCGGGCGTAAAAAAATCCAGCTGGTAATTAAGATTAGTTTACAGTTATCAGTCGACAGTTCACAGTAAAAATAATTAAGAAAAGTCCGTGAACCGTTGACCGTAAACCAAGAACCAAATTTATGATCGATCAAATTGCAGACATGTTAACTCGAATACGCAATGCCCAGAAAGCTGGTCTTTTGGAAGTGAGTTTTAGCGCTTCAAAATTGAAACTGGCCATCGCTAAGATTTTGGAAAAAGAGGGTTTTATTGAATCGGTAGCGCGGGAAAAAAATAATGAGAACGACCAGATAAAAATCGGACTCAAATATTTCAAAATTTCCAACACGAAAAAGAATCCGGCCATAACGGAAATCAAGCGGATCAGCAAGCAGGGCCAGCGGATATATGTCAGGAATAAAGACATCAAGAATGTTAAAAATAAATATGGCATTGCCATCGTTTCTACCTCTAAAGGCGTAATGACCGGAGCGGAAGCGCACAAGAACGGCTTGGGCGGAGAATATATCTGCGAAGTCTGGTAATTATATAAATCACGAATCAAACTCGAATCCAATCACGAATGTTCGCGAATATTAGAGAATAAATTAGTGATTGATTAGAGATTTATATCATCATGAGTAGAATAGGCAAAAAATTAATAACCATACCGGCGGGAGTTGAGGCGAAGATGCAAAACAACATCCTGGAAATAAAAGGCCCGAAAGGAACGCTTAGCTTAACCATTCATCCGGAATCTGGAGTTGAAATCAAGGATGGAGAAATTCACGTGAGTAAAACCGGAAAGTCAAAAAAATCTCCGGCCTTGTGGGGGCTGACGCGCTCGCTTATCTCCAATATGGCTGAGGGCGTGACTAAGGGCTACAAAAAACAGATCGAGCTTCAGGGAGTCGGTTTCAGAATGGCGGTGGCTGGAAATAAAATCAATCTGGCTCTGGGGTTTTCTCATCCGGTGGTGGTGGATGTTTCGGAAGGCCTGGAAGCTAAGATAGAAGAGGTTAATATTTTAACAATTTCGGGAATTGACAAGCAGGCAGTCGGGCAGTTTGCGGCTGAAATCAGGGGACTCAAAAAAGCCGAACCCTATAAGGGCAAAGGATTTCGCTATGTGGGCGAACACGTCCGAAGAAAGGCCGGAAAGAAAGCGGCTACAGCTAAATAGCATATGAATTGTAAGACAAATATTATGGACAAAGTCAGCAGGAATAATTTAAGATTACACAGAAAGAGAAGGATTGAAGCTAAAATTCGGGGCACAGCCAAAAGGCCGCGGCTTTCAGTTTTTCGCAGTTTGAAAAGTATATACGCGCAGGTTATCAATGATGAAAATGGCAAGACTTTGGTTTCAGCCAGCCTGCAGGAAATTAAAAAAACAAAAAATGATATTTCCGGCGCCAAGGAAATTGGCAAGTTAATTGCTAAGAAATGTTTGGAAAAAAAGATATCCGAAGTAGTTTTCGACCGGTCCGGCTATAAATATCACGGCAAAGTGAAAGCAGTCGCGGACGGAGCCAGAGAGGGCAGACTTAAATTCTAGCACTCAAAAAGCGCGCTACGAATGCGCCCACGCGAATAAATAATTAAAATAGTTCGAATCGGTAAAAATATATGGGAAGAGACAATAAAAATTTCAGAGGGAAAAGAGAAAAGCCTGAATATGACCAGAAGCTTTTGGATTTGGCGCGCGTAACCCGCGTGGTCAAAGGCGGACGCCGTTTTCGTTTTCGGGCGACTTTGGTTATTGGCAACCGCAAAGGCAAAGTGGGCGTGGGAGTCGGCAAGGGGACGGATGTTTCCGATGCGATTAACAAAGCTTTTGCTGACGGCAAGAAAAATATGATTACGGTTTCCATGCACAAAAATACCATTCCGCACGATATCCGTTTCAAATTGGGGAGCGCCAAAATAATTTTGAAACCGGCGAGCGCCGGCCGGGGCATTATCGCCGGCGGAGCTGTGCGCGCCGTGGTGGATTTGGCCGGCATTAAAGATATTGTTTCTAAATCACTGGGGACGGCCAACAAGCTGAATGTTGCCCGCGCCGCAGTCGCTGCTTTGGCCACATTCGAAAATGTAAGAAACAGAAAAGCCCGCACGGGTGAAATAACTAACGAATAAAAATCGCATGCAAATAAATACTCTACAATTAAAAAACAAACGGAAGAAAAGAAAAACTATCGGCCGGGGCGGAAAAAAAGGAACTTATTGCGGCAAAGGAAACAAAGGGCAAAAGGCCAGATCGGGCGCGCATGTCGATCCGCTGTTTGAAGGCGGCCGTTCAACCCTGATCGATCATATGAAAAAAGTCCGCGGATTCAAATCACGAACTGCCAAAAAAGCAGTGGCCTCCCTGGAGATGATCGAAAAGAAATTTAAGGACGGAGAAGTGGTAAATAAAGAGTCTTTGATAAAATCCGGAATTATTGGTAAACTGGAAGCAAAGGACGGAATAAAAATTGTCGGTGGCGATAAGATCACAAAAAAATTAACAATTGACAAAAGCATTCTCCTTTCGGCCGCGGCCAAGTCTGCGATTGAAAAAGCGGGAGGAAAAATTGAAGCCGCAAAAGAAAGCAAATAAAAAAAGGGCGGCCAACGCCCTTTAATTCTTTAAAACAATATGCTCGAAAAACTAACCCAAATTTTCAAAGTCAAAGAGCTTAGGAACAAAATATTTTTTATTTTGGCGCTTTTAGTCGTGTTTCGTTTGATTGCCAACATTCCCGTGCCGGGCGTTGACCAGGAACAGCTGAAAAACTTTTTTTCCAACAACCAGCTGTTCGGGCTTTTGAATCTTTTTTCCGGCGGGGGACTTTCCAGCATTTCCATCGTGATGCTCGGCGTCGGACCCTACATCACCGCTTCCATCATTATGCAGTTGCTCACGATGATTATTCCGCGCCTCGAGCAGATTTACAAGGAAGAAGGCGAGGCTGGGAGGCAGAAATTCAACCAATGGACGCGCTGGATTACGGTGCCGCTGGCGGCCATGCAGACTTTTGGCATGATTTCGCTTTTCCGTTCGCAAAAGATTATTGGCAATCTGGATACTTTTAATATTTTTTCCATCATTGTGGTCGCGGTGGCCGGCACCATATTTCTGATGTGGCTCGGTGAGCTCATTACCGAAAAGAAAATCGGCAACGGAGTTTCAATGATTATCTTTGCCGGCATCGTCTCGCGCCTCCCCAGTTCGCTTTCGCGCATTTCCGCGACTTATGATTCTTCGCAATTTTTTACTTATATAATCTTGCTGGTGCTGGTGATTGCCGCGATCGCCGGAGTGGTAATTGTAACCGAAGGACAAAGAAATATTCCGGTCTCTTACGCCAAAAGAATCCGCGGCAATCGCATGTATGGCGGAACTTCCACGCATCTGCCGCTGCGCGTCAATCAAGCGGGCGTGATCCCAATCATCTTCGCGATGTCTATCATGCTTTTCCCCGGGATGATTGCCGGATTTCTGGCCAACGCCGCCAACCCTACGGTGGCGAGCATTGCCCGCTCGATGGGAAATATTTTTCAAAACCAGTGGTTTTATGGAATTTTATATTTCATTCTGGTAGTAGCGTTCACCTATTTTTACACGGCCGTGGTTTTTGATCCGCACAAAATTTCCGAGAGCCTGCAAAAACAAGGCGGGTATATTCCCGGTATCCGGCCCGGAAAAACCACTTCCGAATATCTGTATCGCATCATCAATCGCATCACCTTGTCTGGCGCGCTGTTTCTGGGAGCGATTGCGGTTTTGCCTTTCATCGTGCAGGGCGCTTTTAATATGAAATCCATCAGCATCGGCGGCACGGGGCTGCTTATCGTCGTTTCAGTTGTCATCGAAACTATCAAACAAATCGAAGGGCAATTAGTGATGAGGGATTACGAAGGCTTCTAATTTAAGACAATGAATATAATAATTCTTGGCCAGCAAGGGTCGGGCAAGGGAACGCAGGCTGAAATGCTGGCGCAAAAATACAATCTGGAGCATTTGGATGTCGGCGGAACGCTGAGAGAGTTATCCAAAATGGACACTCCTCTCGGAAAGGAAATTTATAATGTTTTAAATGTGACCAAGGGTCTCATCACGGATGAAATTCTGTTCAAAGTTCTGCGGCTTAAACTTTCATCACTGCCGAGGGAACAGGGAGTAATCTTTGACGGGGCGCCAAGAAATTTGGAGCAGGCAAAATATCTGGAAATCCTTTTCAGAGAATTTGGGAAAAAAATTGACAAAGTTTTTTTCGTGAATATCCCTGAAGAGGAATCAGTCGCGCGAATTTCCAAAAGATGGGTTTGCCAGAAATGCAGGCTGGTTCTTATTATGGGCAAGGATGTTCAAAGCGAAAAAGACCAATGTCCGGCTTGTGACGCGCCAATCACACAGCGAAAAGATGATACGCCGGAAGGCATCCAGATCCGCCTGCGGATTTTTCAGGAAGAAACTATGCCAGTCATAAACTTTTATAAAGAAAAAGGATTACTAGCGGAAATAGACGGAAAACAATCAATTGAAAAAGTTTTTAAAGAGATTGAAAAATATGTTTCCTAGATGTTTCCTAGAACGGGGTTCTAGGAAGTGGGCTTATGATTAGTATAAAATCACAAAAAGAACAGGACGCCATGCGTGCGGGCGGGAAGATTCTGGCCGGCATTATGGAAAAGATTGCCCGGGAAATTGCGCCGGGAAAAAATACGAAAGATTTAGACAAGCTTGCCGAAGAGCTTGTTTTTGCTAATGGGGGAACGCCTTCTTTCAAAGGTTACGGCGGGGATACGGAGCGTGGATTTCCGGCGACCATTTGCGCCTCCATAAATGACGAAGTTGTCCACGGCATTCCGGTAAAAAATAAAGTTTTGAAGGCAGGGGATATCTTAAAAGTGGATATCGGGATAAAATATAAAGGACTGCATACGGATATGGCCCGGACATTCGCCATAGGCGAATGTAGCGGGCAAGCGCGCAAGTTAATTCAAGTGACCGAACAATCTTTTTGGGAGGGTGTGAAAAAAATGGGTCCGGGAAAAAAGTTGAGCGAATATTCCAAAGCCGCGCAAAAATATGTCGAACAGAATGGATTTTCCGTGGTGCGCAATCTGGTGGGGCACGGCGTGGGCAAAAACTTGCACGAAGATCCGCAAATTCCGAACTATTACAATAAAAAATACCAAGATGTGAAATTGGCTCCCGGTATGACGCTGGCGCTTGAACCGATGGTCAACGCCGGCGAGTTTGAAACCGTGCTTGGCCACGACGGCTGGGTTTTTAAAACCAAAGACGGCTCTCTCTCCGCGCATTATGAAAATACGATTTTAATAACGGAAAAAGGAGTGGAAGTTTTAACAATTTTATAAAAAAAACCTCGAAGGAATGCATTGCATCACGCTTCGAGGCTGAGTCACTAAGCCATGGAGAACCAGTAGAGACAGACGATTGCGGCACAGCCCACGAGACCGATTGCCATCATGATGTATTCTGTCTTTATTGTTTCTGTTTGACTTTCTCTTTCAATACTAGCGCATGTCATTTTATTTCACCTCCTTAAAATAAAGATAAACTGAAAAAACTATGCCTCCGATTCCGCAGGCAATCACAAAGTAATTTGCCAGTGGAAGCAGGTCGACCGCCGGCCCTTTGTATGCTACCGGTTCAGGAATAATAAAATATATCACTGGACCAAGAAGGGAAAGCAAACCAATTTGTAAAGCATTTTTTTGTGCGGTTGTCATTCTATCCTCCAATGTATAATTTTTCAATGTGCTGCTTATTTATCTGACACAATGTGCCACGATATATAAGTCTAGCATAAAATAAGCCTTATGTCAATAGATAGTCAAAATTTACCTAAAATAAGCCACTATTTGGGCATAGATTTTGGAACTGCCAAAATCGGTTTGGCTTTGGCAGATGTGGAAATGAAAATGGCTTTCATTTATCAAAATATCGCCAATGACAGAAAAATGCTGGAAAATCTAGCGCAAATTGTGGAAAAAGAAAATATTAAAAAAATTATCATCGGCAAATCAGGAAAATTGCCAGGATCTAATGTCGCGCAGAAAAGTTTTGACATTGAGGAAATCGGGAAAAAAATTGAAAAAGAACTGGGCGTGCCGGTGCTGTATCACGAAGAAATGTTTACCACTAAAATGGCCGAAGATAATCTCAAGGAAAGGGGCGAGAAAAATATAAAAAAATATGACGATCGGGAAGCTGCGCGCATAATTTTACAAGATTGGCTGGATAAGATACAATTAAGCCAGGTCAAAGCTGGCTAGCTTTGTTAAATACTAAATTAAAACCATGGAACAAAAGCCGTATCTGTCAGTTATAATTTCCGCCTATAAGGAGGCGAAGAGAATAGGTGAAAATCTTTTAGAAATGGAGAAGTATTTAAGCACTAAAAATTTTACCTATGAAGTTGTGGTGGTTGTTGATGGATCGCCGGATAACACGGCAGAAGTTACCAGAGGTTATGCCAACAGGGTTAAAAACTTGCGGGTTATTGATAACAAGGAAAATCATGGCAAGGGATATGGCATACGACAAGGCTTGCTGGAAGCCAAGGGAGAATACAGGCTGTTCCTAGATGCTGATGGCTCAACCTCTATTACACATCTGGATGCCTTTTTGCCGGAATTTCAAAATGGCTATGATGTGGTAATTGGTTCGCGCGATATTGAAGGCGCTTTTGTTCAAATTCATCAAGCAAAGTGGAAAGAAACATTCGGCAATATGGGCAACTGGGCGATCAGAATTATTCTCGGCCTGTGGAGTTATCCAGATACACAGTGCGGATTTAAAATGCTTTCAGCTAAAGCGGCAGAAGCGGTAGCCAGCCGGATGGTGGTGGATCGGTTCGGTTTTGATTTTGAGTTGATAGTTTTGGCCAAAAAATTGGGTTTCAAAATCAAACAATTGCCGGTGCGCTGGCTTAATGAAGAGGGTTCAACGGTTACACTAACCGGACCGAACGGCTATATTCAGGTGCTTATCGATCTTTTCAAAACGCGGATGAGGTTGTGGGGAGGAAGGTATCATTTATAATTTCAAAAATCAATCCGCCAGCTGGCGGACAAAAATCAAAATTTAGGTGTCCCGCAAAAGCGGGACGACTATCGAATGGAAAAAAATACAAATGAAAAATTAACCGAACTGCGGCAGGATTTGGTGACCGGCGACTGGGTAGTTATTGCCACGGGACGGGCTAAGCGTCCGGAAGAATTTGCCAAACACAAGCGCGAAGAAGTTGTTGAAGATCCGGACAAGCCATGTCTTTTCTGTTTTCCCGAAGAGTCAGGGCAGGAAAAAGATGTTTTAATTTATAATACCGAAAATGGCGACTGGAGCTTGCGGGTTTTTCCGAATAAATACCCGGCCTTTTCCAGGGCCCGCGCACCAAAACATTTTGAAGAAGGGCCATATTTCGCGATGGATGGAACGGGTTATTGTGAAGTTATTGCCACGCGCGATCATAACAAGCAAATCGCGCTTTTGGATAAAATGGCGGTGGCGGAAATAATCGACGCTTACCAGGACAGGTATGTCGATTTGATGGGGAAAAAGAGCGTCAACTACATTGATATTTTTCATAATCACGGCAAAGAGGCGGGCGCTTCGCTGGTGCATCCCCACTCGCAGTTGTGGGCGATTCCGGTGATTTCTCCTTACATTAAAGGAGAATTGGACGGCGCGGAAACATATTATCGGAACAATAAAAAATGCGCGTATTGCACGATTTCGGAGTGGGAAATGGAGCATAAAAAAAGAGTAATTTTTGAAAATGATAATTTTTTAGCCTTCTGTCCCTTTTCTTCGCGAGCTGCTTTTGAAATCTGGGTGCTGCCAAAAAAACACAAGCCCTATTTTGAAAGAATAACGGAAGCTGAAAAAAATGAGCTGGCTGAAGCTTTGCAGGTATCAATAAGCAAAATTTACAAAGCAATGGGAGATCCAGCTTATAATTTCTATATCCACACTTCGCCCTGCGACGGCAAAGATTATCCGCATTTCCACTGGCACATTGAAATTTTGCCGCGCACGGCCACTTGGGCGGGCTTTGAACTTTCAACCGGCATTGAAGTCTCCACTATCCAGCCGGAAGTAGCCGCGGAATATTTGCGGAATATTTAATTTATGCCCGGTAGTGAAATTTCGATTGAGTCCAAAGGACTCTAAAAACCACTAGATATTTCTATAAAATTTAATTTCAATTTAACAAAACAATCTTGATAATTTATACAAATAAACTATCGAAATTCTACTACCGGGTATGCATGCAATAATTTTTTCCTGGTTTCAAGATTTCCCCGGCTGGCTGGCGACTTTTTTGATTGCGATGATTCCAGTCACGGAACTGCGCGCGGCGCTGCCTTTGGCGTATAAAGTTTATGGAATGGGCGCCCTTTGGTCCTGGTTTTGGTCAGTGGCGGGAACATATGTCGCGATGGTTATTATTGTTTTGCTTCTGGATTCGGTGGCCAAATTGTTATCAAACTGGTTTAAAATATTTAGAAAGTTTTTTGACTGGCTATTTGAACACACGAGAAAACGGGCTAACGGAAAAATAGAAAAATACGGCGAATGGGCGATTTTCATCCTGGCGGCTACGCCCATTCCGCTTTTGGGAGGGATGACTGGAGCTTTGGCGGCGTTTGTTTTCGGAGTGCCTTTACGCAAGTCGTTGCCTTTGTTACTATTAGGGACGATGGTGTCGGGAGGAGTAGTTTTAGCTTTAACAGTGGGAATTTAATATGCAAAAACTTATTGTCGGCAATTTAAAAATGAATCTGTTAAGTCCCCAGGATAGGGACAGATATTTAGCTTGGATGGATAAAGAGCTAAAAAGCAGGAAACTTAAAAATTCTGAAATTGTTCTGTGTCCACCGTTCGTACATTTGGAAGCTTTCAGGAAGTGGAATAATAAGAAAGTAAAATTGGGCGCGCAGAATGTGTTTCCGGAGGAAAAGGGATCATATACCGGTGAAATTTCGCCAGTGATGCTTAAAAATCTGGGCTGTGAATATGTTATCATCGGCCACAGCGAAAGAAGAAGATATTTTTCCGAGAGCGGACATGAGATAAATTTGAAATTAATTTCCGCGCTCAAAAACGGCCTCAAGCCGATTTTATGCGTCGGCGAATCGCAGGTGGAAAAGGATAATTATGAGACGATGAAAGTTATCACCAAGCAAGTAAAAGATGCTCTGGCTAATGTCAAAAGAGCCAAAGCTGAGCAGATTAATATTGCCTATGAGCCGATTTGGGCGGTGGGCAGCGACATTGTTCCGGCCGCGAATGAAATTATGGAGGCCAGGCTTTTGATCCGCAAAATTTTGGTTGAAATGTTTGGCAAAAAATACGCGGAGATGGTCAGGATTTTATACGGCGGCAGCGTAAGCCCTGTTTTTGCAAAACAAACTTGCATTGATCCCGGAATGGACGGGGCGCTCATTGGTAGGGAAAGTTTGGTGCCGCATGGATTTATAAAAACAGCGGAAATAATCAATAACAACTAAAAACATGATAACCAGTGTTAAAGAAATTTTGGCGAAAGCCAAAGAAGGCGGTTATGCTGTCGGGGCTTTTAACACGGTAAATTTGGAAACGACGCGCGCCATCGTGGAGGCGGCGCAGGAAATGAAATCTCCGGTGATTATCCAGATTACGGAAAAAACCATGGAATATGCCGGCGGACGCGGAATTTTTCATCTGGTGAAAAACGACGCGGAATTTTATGCGCCGGAAATTCCCATTGGAATCCATCTGGATCACGGAAAAAGCCTGGAAGTAATCGAACGGGCGATTGAAATCGGTTTTAATAATCGGAAGAGCGTCGTGTAGGGAAAGAGTGTCGGAATAC
>Ga0315286_10002028_pt1 | contig 18702 bp, 15 predicted proteins | sample YL17G10_0_MG_FD_205038 | JGI IMG/M metagenome (GOLD analysis project Ga0315286, IMG submission 205038) | Sediment microbial communities from Yellowstone Lake, YNP, Wyoming, USA - YL17G10_0 | ecosystem: Environmental > Aquatic > Freshwater > Lake > Sediment | place: USA: Wyoming | collected... | reverse complement strand
ATCTCAGCGGCCAGTTGTATGGACGCAGGCACAGCCACTCGTCAGGGAACCGGTAAAGCACACTTGTCGGCACAGCCCAGCCTAGCTTCCGCAAATCCAACTGTTGCGCTATCACTAAATGCCGACGAGCCAGTCACGAACCAAAATTGCCAGATCTAATTCGTTGACCGTATCGTCGCAATCCTCGAGATTGGCACTGCCGCAATCCTGCGCAGCGCAGTCAAATTCGTAATATTGCGCAAATATGCCAAAGTCAAAGAAATCGACACCGCCGTTGTGGCTCAAGTCGCCCTTTACTTCGGTAACCGATGCGTCATCGACATAGAAATTGACGCCCGCAGGCGGGCCTTCGAAATAGATATGCAGGTCCGTCAAAGACCCGTTTACATTAAGAACGAAAGTACCGTCAAGAAGAGTCCACCGGTCATTGTAAGCAGTCGCATTGTCTATGCCGTAATAATGTGCTCCACCCGAGTCGGTTTGTGAGACAGTCAGCGCCACATGATTGCTGTCGGCGTTCTGCAGACGGACCCAGCCGGAAATCCTGTATGTCTTGCCGTCATCCATAAGACCCATTACGGATTGCCACGCGCCTTGCCACGAAGCCGTCCTGCCGCTGGCCAAGCCGCTGTAACTGCCGCTATGAACTTGCTGAGCTGTCGCTGTCAGATTCCAACCCCAGTTTGTAATCCATCCAGTTGCATTGCCGGTTTCGAATCCGGGATTGACCAGGAGGTTTTGCTGCCTGTACCAGGTATGCTGAAATTCATAAGCGCCCATATCCACAATGGGCGGTGTTCCGCTGCCGGTATCGTTCCTGCACGAATCGACGAACCTGGATAGGCCGTTGAGGTCTGTCGTTATGCCGCTTGGTACGGCAGCGTTATTGCCTGCGTCGAGGCAGGGGGAATATGGTCTCAAATGCAAATCATTCGAACCCGCATTAATAAAACAGGGGTCGATATTAATATTGCCCGTGCCGGAATAGCCTCCCTTGATATCGCTGTAGGTTGCGGAGACGGAGATGGTATCATATACAATCTCAGTGGGGTTATTTCCCCACACGATGCAGTTGTACAAATGCGTCCCGCCGTAATAACTGTATATCCCCCCTCCTAATGAAGCGGAGTTGCCGCTGAAAGTGCAGTTGAAAATTTTTGAATAGCCTCCGGAATCGCAGTACCCGCCGCCGCCGCCCCCAGCTGTGTTTCCAGTGAATAAGCAGTTAATAATATTGGAATATGTAGAGTTGTAATTATCCATCAACCCGCCGCCATGAGCCACGGAGGTGTTTCCTGAGAAGCTGCAGTTAATCACAGTGGGACTGGCGTGTTCGTTGTGCATGCCGCCTCCATGAAGAAGGGCGGCATTTGAGATGAATCTGCAATTGATAACGGTAGGGCTGCTGTAAGAGTTGCACATCCCGCCTCCGCATTTGTCCAGGTTTGCAGAGCCGTTGGCATTGCCGCCTGTGATGGTGAAGCCCTCGATGATTGTATTTGCATCCTCTGAGGTGACGCACTTGACGACATGGTCGGCGCCGTTACCGTTTATTATGGTGGAACTTGGGCCGCTTATGCCGTAAAGATGAATCTCCTTGCCTTTTAAATCTATCGCCTCGACATATGTTCCAGCGGCGACATATATAATTCCTTCCGAAAGGACAGAGTTAATCGCGGCCTGAATTGTATTAAAAGCGTCAACATTCCACGTGTGCCCGCCGCAGTTACCCGAGGTGTAATCATCATCAACATAGGTTTCGCTGTAAGGCTCGGGCTCGAGACCCAAGATTGCGCCTTGTGAATATGAAAAGTTATAACTGCTGGGGGTAAGGTCATTCAAAGTGAACCAGCCGTCGTAACTTCCGTCCCAGCCCCAGTTGAAGTGGAAGTTGTTTGATAAATCATAACCGTCGCATACGAAGGCATGTCCGCTGGGGCCGTTGGGATCTCCTCGGTAAAAAATGGGACGGCCATCATTCAGGTCTGCCCTGAGTGCCGCAATCCAGCCTGGTTCATCACAAGGATCCTTATAAACCACGTCGCGATCTGTGTATCTGAAATAGTTGTGGAAAGCTGTCGCCGTGATAGAGGTACCTGCCCCTGAACCGCTTGGCGTGTAGTCCATTTCCACGGCAACGCCGATATCTCTCATAAGTATGTCAATTGCATCAGATGGACCATTTAACGGCATAGATGAGTCGCTCCAGTTATAACTTTGATTCGCGAAATTCACATAACGCCAGCCAAAACCGGAACATTCGTGAGTGCAAGTATATGTGGGCGGATCATATCCATGACTACCATTGCCGGATGGTGGCCATTGCCAGTATTTCATTATTTGCGCCATCGCCGTGGCCACGCAGCCTGTTGGACAGATATACCTGTATAAATGCGTCCAATCCGTATATTCCCAGGGGCAGTATTTGTTGTAGTCTTGAGTGTTCCACGGCCAACCTTCCTGAGGTCCACCCTGGCCCCAGTGCGATTGTATCAGCGGATCAACAAATGAGGTCAAAGCGAGACCGCCGAAGTCCGGTACGAAATTATCCGGCTCTGCGCTTAGCTTCTTCCATTCCAAAGCATCCTTTGGCCTTGCCTTGAGGTCTTGTAAAGCCGCATCGGCGATTTGCGACGCGGCGTTATCCATCCAGTCAATAAACGCCGGCGGCTGATTCGATACGTTCGGGTCATAGAAACCGCTCTCGCAATAGGCGATGACTGGACAGGCCGCATCATCTGCGGAAATTATTGTCCAGCCCTCCGTGGAAAAATTGAACACATAGTAAACGGAGATGTCTTTTTTCTTTGCGGTATATGAATGTGTCGCCTCTCCCAGAGTTATCTTTTTAGACACTCCCTTTTGGCCATGCCTAAGGGCCTTAATCTCGTTGTTTTTATTCATGCTGTTGACCGCGACCTTGCGTGCGGTTTCTACGGAAACGTGTTTGGCCCAGAGGATATTTGGGCACAGAATTAGTAAACCAACAAGATATAATTTGAGCTGCGTTCTAATCTTCATCTTAACTCTCCTTTATCTGGCAGCGTGTTGCTATCCCGACGGGCAAGCAGGGTGCGGGCACCAAAGTCAACACCGCAATTTTCAACGCTCCTGACCGTTCCATTTTTCTGCCCTCTCAAAAACTTGTCCGCCTTTGGCGGATTGGTTGTGTTTAACCGGCGCGCAACGCGCGCACCGGTTTCAATTGTCGAAATTAAACGAAATGAGAACGCCCTTGATGCATTTTCATCGACATCTTTTATTTCCTCACTGAGAAACCATTCTACTGTGGCTTATCGAAAATGTCAAGCAAAATCGGCAGGACTGCGGGCTTTATACCAGGGCGAGAGAATGGTAGATTAGAGGACGGTATGAAAAGCAGATGTCCAGTATGTCGCAAGGTTATGGATAAGGCGGGCCGGCAGAACAGCCGGGAGGGCGGATTTTATCCTTTCTGCTGCAACCGATGCAGGATGTTAGATTTGGGCAAATGGTTTGACGGGGATTACAGGATACCGGCGGAAGTGAGGCCGGAGGAGACGGAGGACATCAGCGAAGAAACAGTAAAAGGAGAGAACGACACATCGGAGCGGGATAAGGCCGAAAACGATTGACAAGCCGGGGTAACCCGCCAATAATACAGCCGCAGGATTGCAGCATTGATTCGGAGCGTGTTGCAGGTCAATCGAAGCTGTTTGAAAGGAATCGAAATGAGCAGCGAAAACCAGGCGGGCAGGATTCTCGACAGCTTGCTGTTTCCCAGGATATTGCAGAGCTTCCGTATGGCGATACAGCCGAGCAAATTGATAATCGCGTTCTGGATGATAGCGACGACGGGCCTTGTCGGGTGGGTTATGGATTTGCCGAAGACGGTGGTGACGACGCCGGGCACAAACGGGGCTGAGACAGAGCTTGCCCTCTTCCTGACCGCGCCGGAGCGGGTCGATTCATATATCGAAAGATACGCTGGGACCGAACATCACAGAGGGGTGTTTTCGACGATGTGGGGTTTCGGGATTGTGAAATTCCACCACTCGCTCAGGGCGATTTTCGCATTTGACCTGTTCGGGGTTTTGAATAACGCCGAGGAGTGCCTGGGGGCGGTAAAGTGGGCAATCAAATATCATCTGCTCTACTGCCTGATTTTCGCGGCGATAAATTTATGCGTTGTTTCGGTCGGCGGCGGCGCAATATGCCGGATAGCGGCGTTACAATTTGCCAGAGGCGAGAAGCCGGGGGTGACGGAATCGCTTCGATTCAGCATAAAGAGATTCACAAGCTTTTTAGGGACGCCCATAGTGCCTGTGATAATCGTGGCGATTGCGGGCGCCTGCGTAGTGGTATTTGGTCTGATAAGCAATATACCTTTGGGGTTGGGAGAGCTGGCAGTTGGGGTTTTGATGCTGCCCGCGCTCGCGGCCGGGGCAATTATAGCGGCGGTTGTGTTAGGGGCGATTGGCGGTTTCAATTTGACGTTTCCGGCGGTCGCGTATGACGGCTCGGACAGTTTGGACGCGGTCAGCCGCTCTTTTAACTATGTTTATGCCAGGCCGTGGCGTATGGGGTTTTATACGGTGATAGCGGTGATTTACGGGGCTATTTGTTATATTTTCGTTCGGTTCTTCGCGTTTCTGCTGCTGTGGTCAACGTATCGCGGGCTTCGATTTGGAGCGTTTGTGGACAGCTCTCGCGGGCTTCCGGACAAGATAAACGCGATTTGGCCTGAGCCGAGTTTCTCCCGGCTGCTGGTATACTCATCCGCCGCGGGCAACTGGTCGGAGTCAGCGGCGGCGTTTCTGGTATATCTTTCCGCTCTTGTAATCGTCGGGCTGGTGGCGTCCTTCATAATCAGCTTTTACTTCTCATCGAACACCGTGATATACGCTATGATGCGAAACCAGGTTGACGACACACCGCTGGAGCAGGTTTACACTGAGGCGGAGAAAACGAAGGGGCAGCCCGCCGAGATTGAACAGTAGCCGTCGCAATTCAAAGATGGTATGATGCTTCAAGCACCACACCAACTGTCCGATAAATATGCGAGCAGAGTTTCTTGACAGCCATTTAAGCGGCCAATAGAATCACCTCCGCAGATTATGCCTGGGGCTTGGCCTGCCGATAGTAAGTTATGACTGAATCAAACTCAGATATACAGACAAAATACAAAGCCACAAATCCGGCGGTTTCTCAATCTGCGCCTAATATTCTGCTGCGGTTTCGCAGGCCTTTGATAGTGCTGGCGCATCTTGCCGTGTTCGCGGTGTCACTGATACTGTCGTTTCTGGTGGCCTCGAATATGCAAATCAGGGTGGAGTGGCTCGTCGGGCAGTATCCGATTCTGCTGGCATTCGTCCTTGTCATCAAGACGGTGATTTTCGGGCTGTTCAAACAGTATCGCGGCTGGTGGCGGTACGTCGGGATATCAGATTTGACGGGTATAATCCGGGCATCGCTTGTCAGCACAATTTTGGTTTTCGGGCTGTGGGTAGCGGGGTTATATATTGGGCCGGTACGCAAAGGCGTATCGAACGTATTCGACGTAAGCCAAGCCGTATTCGTGGTGGATATGTTCTGCACGGTGTTGCTGCTGGCGGGATTGCGTATGGCAATCCGGCTGTACTACGAGGAATTCCGCACGGTCGAGTCAGGCAGATTAAAGCGTTTTTTGATTGTCGGGGCGGGCAATACAGGGGAGTCGCTTCTGCGTGAGATTCATCGAATGTCCGTGGCCGAGTATGAGATGGTCGGCTTTATCGACGACGACCCTGCCAAGCAGGGTATAAGGATACATGATATACCGGTATTGGGGACGGTGGAGCAGCTTGCGGAAATCTGCACGGAGAAAAATATCGAGGAGGTTGCCATCGCAATGCCATCGGCGACGGTGCAACAGCGCAGGCGAGTGGTGCAGGTCTGCCAGGGGACAAAAGTCCGGTTCAGGACCGTGCCCTCGATGACGGATATCGCATCGGGCAGATTCAGGGTCTCGCAGATACGCGACGTGGATATTAACGACCTGCTGGGAAGAGAGACAATACAGCTCGACACGGATTCTATTGAGACGTTTATCAAGGGAAAGACGATACTGATTACCGGCGCCGGTGGTTCTATCGGGTCGGAGATGTGTCGGCAGATATGCCACTTCGGACCGAAGCTGCTATTGCTTGTGGAACAGGCGGAGAATCCGCTGTTTTATATCGAGCGGGAGCTTCGCGAAAAATTTCCTGATATCACGATGACGGCAGTGGTGTGCGACATCACCGACCAGGGTCGGGTGGAAGGCATTTTTGACAAATACAGGCCCGAAATCATCATACACGCGGCGGCACACAAACACGTGCCGTTGATGGAGGGCAACCCGGGAGAGGCGATTAAAAACAACGTCGTGGGCAGCAGGACGGCAGCGGACGCGGCGGACAAATTCGGCGCAGACAGCTTCGTTATGATAAGCACCGACAAGGCGGTAAACCCCACCAGCATAATGGGTTCATCCAAACGGGTCGCCGAACTGTATGTGCAGGATCTCAACAGGACAAGCAAGACGCATTTTGTTACGGTGCGGTTCGGCAACGTGCTCGGCTCTGAGGGCTCGGTTGTCCCAATCTTCAAAAAACAGATAGCCCAGGGCGGGCCTTTGACGGTTACGCATCCGGATATGAAACGCTACTTTATGACGATACCCGAGGCGAGCCAGCTTGTGCTTCAGGCGGCGTCGATGGGTAAAGGCGGCGAAATTTTTGTGCTTGATATGGGCGAGCCGGTTAAAATTGTCGATTTGGCGAGGGAATTGATTACGCTGAGCGGCTTCCGCCCCGGCGAAGATATCGAGATAACGTTCACGGGATTGCGCCCCGGAGAGAAGCTGTTTGAGGAACTGTCGATAAAAGGGGAGGATATGCAGGAGACGAGACACCCGAAAATAGGTATATGGAAAAATATACCGATGGACCGGGATCACCTGCGGGCGGAAATCGCGGAACTCGTGGCTCTTGCGAAAATAGGGGAGCACGACGCGATAGCCGCAAAAATCAAAGAGCTTGTCCCCGAATACATCGGCGGCAACGGCAGCAAGACAGGTTAACCCGCCATAGCCAATCACCTCAAAAAAGCAAAAGGGCCGGCGAGAATCGCCGGCCCTTGTTTTTTACCAAATGTAAATTCCAATTAGTTGTCGGATTTCGGCTGTTCATTCTCCCTTGGGTGGGCGGCGGAGTAAACTTCCTTTATTTTGCCGGTTGTCAGATGCGTGTATATCTGGGTGGTGGAAAGTGACTGATGGCCGAGCAACTCCTGAACACTGCGGAGGTCAGCGCCACGGTTGAGCATATGGGTGGCGAAACTGTGGCGCAATGTATGCGGGCTGATGGCCGGGTCGAGGCCCGCCATTTTAAGGTATTTATCCATTTTCCGGCGGACGCTTCGGGTGCTGAGGCGTTTACCGTGCTTATTGACGAACAGGACTTTGCCGTCGAAGTTGCCGTTGAGCTGGGCGCGTTTATTTCTGAACTCCATATAGTGCTGGACGATTTGCAGGACGGAGGAACTGATGGGGCAGATTCTTTCTTTTTTGCCCTTGCCCCTGATGTGGACGACTTCGCCGAGGAAATCGACATCGTCGAGGTTTATCGCGACAACTTCGCTGACCCGCATACCTGTGCTGTAAAGAGTTTCCATAATGGCCCTGTCGCGGGCGCCGAGCCAGGTGTCGGACGGAGGCGTTTCAAGGAGACGTTTTATCTGTTCGTATTCGAGGAAACGCGGGAGCCGTTTTTCCTGTTTTGGCGTGCGGATGCCAACGACCGGGTTGGAACTTACGCGGTTTCTTTTGACGAGGAACTTGTAGAAACTGCGAAGGGTCGCCAGCTTGCGTGCGATGGTGGCCTTGGAGTACTGCTTCTCGTTCAAGACGACGAGATAGCTTCTCACGGCGTTGACATCGACAGAAGCCAGAAGATGGTCAACATCGACTTTTGGATGAGCCGCTACGGCCGTGGCTGTTCCGGAGTCGTGCGAACCAAGCGCATCGTCATGGCCGTGCATATCAGCCCCGGCGTCGCTGCGTCCGGTGAGGAACTCACTGAACTGCAGCAGGTCAACGCCATAGCATTTGGCCGTATGAGGGCTGAAACGTTTTTCGAACTGGAGGTAGTTGAGAAAGTCCTGGATAATTATGCTGTCTTCCATAATCTGCACCCGTCATCGCCAACAAAAAAATTGCGAGCTACCGAGAAGGCCTCGCGGTTTAGGGTTTATTGTTTCACATTTACCTTATCGCCGATGAGTTCGTCGGCCTGGCCGATAAGTGACTGGGTAAGCTTGAAGCTCAGGACGGCGGCGTCGAACCAGTCGAAGTCGGTGCGTCCGCTCCTTGCCTGCTCAACAAGGACGTCTAACAATTTATCTTCGGAGCCGCTTTCATAACGGAAGATAAACTTCTGTTTGCCCTTTTTGAGAATGAGTTGTTTGCTTACTTTGTTCACAACCACCAGACCCTTATTATGTTTTCCGCAACATACCGCGGGGGACGACGTCCCCCTTCACTTATCGGTCTTAATCCGGCCTACTTAAGATTTTTTTTGACCAGAGGCGATAATATCGCCGTTGACGGAAACGCTACAGGAGTTTTATCGGCCAATAGACCGGCGGTCTTTACGAATTAAGGATGAATGTTGTGAAATTTTGGAGGGATTTAACGGTCGGAATACATTACAGGGCAAGCGGTTAATGCGCCTTGAAGAAGGTTTTACCCTGCTTGTTCTCGGACCAGACGACCCCCTGCTCCTTGAGGGCGTCGAGATAAACAAGGGCGCTGCTGGCATCGAGGCCGAGGGCCGAGCAGATGTCGTTTAGGGAGCAAGGTCTCCGTTTCAGCATTGATAAGAGGGTTTGAGGGACATCGTGGGTGACTTTTTGGCAGTGGCTGGAGGCAAAGTCGGCAATGACTTCGCAGTTGGAGGCCAGTTGCCGGGCAATTGCCTGGAGCTTGTCGGGGGCGATTTTTTCTACGCCCTGTTCGGCTGTCGGTCGGACGGCGGTATTGAGATGAACCTTATCCGGGCGAATTTTTTTTATCGCTGAGGCGATTTTGGCAAGCTGGGGGCTATCAGCGTTAAAACGGTCGATACAGAATACCTCGAGCCAGATTTGGCCCGGGTATTCATTTTTCAAGGCGCACAAACCATCAACTAAGCGGTCGAAGGTAATCTGCTTGTGAGGGCGGTTTACCGTGTCGAAGGTCTGCTGGTCGCCGGCATCGAGTGAAGGTAGAATTACGTCGGCGGCCGCACAATCGGCCCGGACCTCGGGCAGATAAAAAAGTGTGCCGTTGGTCAGGAGAGCAACGGGAATGGAGGTAATTTTTTTAATCCCCTCGATTAGCCGGCCAAGGCCGCTGTGGAGAGTTGGTTCGCCTGAACCGCCAATAGTTATGTAGTCGGTCTGCAATCCGGCGTCGAGCAGTTGTTTTAGTTCCGCCAGAACGTCGCCAACGGGAACATATTCTTTTCGCTCGAGCGTTTTGCAGGTGGTTTTTCCGAGTTGGCAGTAGATGCAGTCGAGGGTGCAGGTTTTGAAGGGGACGATATCGACTCCCAAACTGAGTCCCAGCCGGCGAGAAGGCACCGGCCCATACAGGTATTGGTTTCTGTCAGACATTTTCCCGTCCGCTAATTATATCGAAGATTTTTCTGCAGTCGGTAAGCAGGTCTTCAACCCATTCAATGGGCATAATAACAGCGGAGTCGGATTTTGCCTTTTGGGGGTTGGTGTGGACTTCGAGAAACAGGCCATTTGCCCCGGCGGCAATCGCGGCTTTGGCGAGGATGGGGGCGAATTGACGCTGGCCGCCGCTGGTGTTGCCAAGGCCACCCGGCTGTTGAGTGCTGTGGGTGGCGTCGAAAACAACGGGGCAGCCAAGCTGCTTCATAGTAGTGATAGCGGTCATATCGTTGACTAAGCGGTTGTAGCCGAAGAATGTGCCTCGTTCGGTGAGAAAGATTTTGTCGTTGCCGCAGGAGCGAATCTTTTCGACAACATTTTTCATTTCGTCGGGGGAAAGAAACTGGCCTTTTTTGACGTTTACCGGCTTGCCGGTCTCGGCACAGGCACAGAGCAAGTCGGTCTGCCTGCACAGAAAAGCGGGAATCTGAAGGGCATCGACGACCTTTGCGACTTTTTCGGCCTGCTCAGGCAGATGAACATCGGTCATTACGGGTAATTTCACCTTAGCGCGTACGGCAGCTAAAATTTCAAGCCCCTTTTCCAGTCCCGGACCTCGAAAACTGGATGCACTGCTGCGGTTGGCCTTGTCGAAACTGGCTTTGTAAATGACGCCTATCCCGGTGCGCAAGGAAATATCAGCCAGACGATTGGCGATATCGAGGCAGATTTGTTTTGTCTCGATTACGCAGGGGCCGGCGATAAGAAACATCGGGGCCTTGAGGCCGACCTCTACCTGCGGTGAGCCTGTCGAATCCGCTGAACCGATTTTGAAGGTTTTAGCTCGCATATTTGTTATCTGTGATTGAGCGATTATCCTCGACAGGAAGCTATTTGTCAAAGGGCTACTTCAGCGCCCTTAAAATTTGCGCCCTGATGCCCGCCGGCTTGGCGCCTTCGGGAACCATTACCCGAACCGCTTTGGGAATAATGGTTATCCGCACCGGCACGGCCGGGCCTGGGTCGCCGTCAACCTCGGTAGCCAAATTGGGATTGGGAGAATCGACGGTGATATTTTTGCCCTGCCGATAAACAACGTCGCCGCAGCGAGGGTGCATCTGCAGGATGGTCAACGCGGAATGTTTGACCAAATGCGTCCGGCAGGCGCACTTGTAAACGCAAACGTCGAGAAGACCGTCGCTGTAATCGGCGTGCTCGAGGATATTAAGGCCAACGGCATACCTGGAAATATTGCCGACAAAGACAAGACAGGGGCCGTCGAAAATCTGTTCGCCATCGACCTCCACGGTCATTGGGGCAAACCGGTATCGCCAGAAAGTGCGCCAGAGAGGCCAGAAGTAATCGAAGTAATTTATGTGTCCGGTGCGATTCTGGCTGACCTCGGCAACGACCTCGCCGTCAAAGCCGAAGCCAGCTATCGAGGTGAAGCACCTGCCGTTGGCGTTGCCCAAATCAAGGGCCCGCGTAAAACCCGCTTCGAAGGTTCGTATCAGCGTCGCGAGCGTTTTTTCAAGACCCAGCTCATTGGCGAGGAGATTTTCGGTGCCGCCCGGGATGATAAGGAGAGGTTTATCGCTGCCTTCGAGGCCGTGTGCGACTTCCCTGATAGTGCCGTCGCCGCCCACGGCAACAACCATTGCGCAGTCGGTGTCGCCGGCGGCATTTGTGGCGAGTTCGCAGGCGTGTTCAAGTGAGCGGGTAAGATTCATACGGACGTCGAAGCCCCTGCCCGTCAGGTATTCCTCGAATCGCCAGCCGGGAAGTTTCTCGCCGCTGCTGGCGCCGGATTTCGGATTGACTATATAAGCGATATAGCCGTCGTCGGGTTTAATTGAGCTCATAATAATCGCTAAAAGAAAACCTTACTGCTTTTCCTTCCGCGTCGCCGGAGTTGCTTTTGCATCAATGCGGCGTAACTTTCGGTTATGTGCGGCAAATCCTCCAGGCCCAGTTTTTTCTGCACGTCGGCGATTTTCTTTTCGCTTGGCCCTTCTATTTCGACGAAACAACCCAGGAACGGCAGTTCATCAAGAGCGACCTCACAGCCGCCTAATCGCCAGACCTGGCGTTTCTTTTGATACACAAGCGTCTTTTTATATCCAATCGCGGCCAAAAACATCTCCGCAATATCAGCGTCAGATATCCCGAATTGAATTTCCTGCCTCTGTTTGAAGCGTCCTTTTCGCCGGGGACCTTTGAAGGTTATTACGCCGGGGTGCCGCGGCTCTCCCCGGTCCATAAGCTGTCGGCGAATCCGCAGCGCGCTGTCGGATTTTCTCAGCGACTTCCTGGCGTCGTCAAAATAAGTATCGGTATGAACGGCACCTCGCAGAAATTTGGCGTTACGGGCCTTTAACCGGCGGGCCACTTTTTTCAGCGAATCAACCTTCAATTTGGCTTCGATTTCGATATACATCAGGCAATCACAGAATACAAACCGGGTTCATTTATAGCCGGGCCTTTATTTCATCCAGCCGTTTTTTGGCGTCTGCCTCTACACTGCCAGAATCAAAAAGCTTGCTCAGTTTATCGCAGGCATATTCACTGCAATATGCGCAATTCTCAAAGCCCTTTTCCCTCGCACATTTTCTTATCTGGCACTTTTGGCACTCTGAGAATAGTTTCCCATCTTTCGTCGTGCAACCGTCACAGTCAGTTACATCCTCCAAGCGGGTTTCTGTGCCAAACTGTTTCGTGATATAGTTGGCAATCTGCTCCCTCATTTGCCTTTGTTTTTTAAGGTCTGTCTCTCTTGTCGCAAGATAAATTCGGCATTCGACACAATTTTGTCCACAATAAGCAATCAGTTCCGAATCTCCCTTTTCACTTGCCTCTTTTCTATACTGATTATTGCAGCCGGCAAGGCTGATGCACCCCATCGCCAATCCAATTCCTATACCTGCACTACGCTCAAGAAAGCATCTTCTGTTATATTTGTCATACATTGCGTTGACTTCTTCCTAAACAACTATGTTGACGAGCCGGGATTTGATTACGATTACCTTTTTCGGCTGTTTGCCCGCAAGGGCTGCAATAACCTTCTCGCTGGCCATCGCCTTTTGCTTTATCTGCTCATCATCCGCCTGCGCGGGGACAACGATTTTGTCTTTGATTTTGCCGTTGACCTGTATGGCCAGCTCTATTTCAGCTTCCTTTACAAGCTCCGGGTCAAACTTCGGCCAAGGTTCATAAGCAAGCGTCTTACTGTGACCCAGTTTTTGCCAAAGCTCCTCCGCAATATGCGGCGCAAAAGGCGACAAAATAAGCACTAACTGCTCAACAACCGCCTTCGGCACAACGGATTGCTTTATAAGATGATTAACGAGAATCATCATCGAGCTAATCGCGGTATTAAAACCAAACGTCTCGACGTCACCGCCGACTTTTTGAATTGTCTGGTGAAGCAATCGCGTTGTCGCCTCATCGGCTTTCGCATTCTGAATTGCAGCGTTAAGATTGCCTGTGTCCTCATTAATAATCAGTCGCCAGGCACGCTGCAAAAACCGGTGCACGCCCTCAACCCCCTGCATACTCCATGGCTTTGCCGCCTCCAGCGGGCCCATAAACATCTCGTAAAGACGCATCGAATCCGCGCCGTATTCGGCGACGACCTTATCGGGATTAACAACGTTGCCTCGCGATTTGCTCATCTTCTGGCCGTCTTCACCGAGAATCATCCCCTGGTTGACCAATTTTTTGAATGGCTCTTTGGTGCTGACATAACCAATATCAAACAGGAATTTGTGCCAGAAACGCGAATACAGCAGGTGCAATACCGCATGCTCTGCCCCGCCTATGTAAAGGTCAACGGGCATCCAGTATTTTTCCTTCGCCCCATCGCAGCAGCGATTATTACTGCCCGGGTCGATATACCGCAGATAATACCAGCAGCTCCCCGCCCACTGCGGCATCGTATTTGTCTCTCGCAAGGCAATCCCGCCGCATTGCGGGCAGGTCGTCTTGAGCCAGTCAGTCGCCTTGGCCAAAGGCGGTTCGCCGGTTTGTGGCGGGGTGTAGTCCTTAACTTCCGGCAACATCACTGGCAAAGCTGATTCAGGCAACGCCACTATGCCGCACTTGTCGCAATGCACAAGCGGTATCGGCTCGCCCCAGTAACGCTGCCTGCTGAACAGCCAGTCCCGAAGTTTATAATTAATCGCCTTTTTGCCAAGCCCTCTTTCCTCAAGCCATTTACTAATTCGCTCTTTGAAATCGGGCGTCTTCAGTCCTGTAAACTGACCGCTGTTTATCGCCGTGCCGTCGCCCGCGAAACACAACTTTCCCTCCTTTACAAGCTTTGTCTGCTCCGCGTCCGCCGGCTCAACCACTTGAATAATCGCAAGATTAAACTTCTTCGCGAATTCAAAATCCCGGTCGTCATGTGCGGGCACAGCCATAATCGCGCCCGTGCCGTAGCTGATGAGAACGTAATCACTAATCCAAATCGGGATTTTCATCTCATTAACGGGATTAATTGCGTAAGCCCCGGTAAATTCACCTGTTTTTTCTTTCGCCAGATCTGTGCGGTCGAGGTCGCTTTTGCGGGCCGCTTCCTCGCGGTATTTTTTCACCGCGTCCTTTTTGTCCTTCGTCGTGATTACATCAACAAGCGGATGCTCCGGCGATAGCACCATATAAGTCGCGCCGAAAAGCGTGTCGGGCCGAGTAGTAAAAACGCGGATATTATCATTGCGACCATCTATTTTGAAATCGACCTCCGCGCCGATGCTCCTGCCAATCCAGTTTCGCTGCATTTCCTTGATTGACTCAGTCCAATCGACTTCTACGAGGTCTTCAAGCAATCGCTCCGCGTATTCCGTTATCCGCAATAGCCACTGTCTCATCGGCTTACGAATTACCGGGTGCCCCCCTCGCTCGCTTACTCCCCCTACCACTTCTTCGTTGGCAAGCACTGCCCCCAAAGCAGGACACCAGTTGACGGGCATCTCCGACTCGTATGCCAATCGATGGTCGTCGATATATTTTCGCTTTTCAGCGTCGCTTAGCCCCGCCGGTATCGGCAACTCTTTAATCGGCCTTGCTTTTTGCTGTTTTTCGTCAAACCAGCTATTGAAAAGGTTCAGGAATATCCACTGCGTCCATTTGTAGTAGTTCGGGTCGGTGGTATTGACCTCCCTGTCCCAGTCGTAACTGAAACCAAGCGATTTGATTTGTTTGCGAATACCATCGATATTATTCTGCGTGGTCTCGGCAGGATGTGTTCCGGTTTGAATGGCATATTGTTCAGCCGGCAGCCCAAACGCGTCCCATCCCATCGGGTGCAAAACGTTGAAACCCTTCATCCTCTTATATCGGGACGATATGTCACTGGCGGTATAATTTTCTATATGCCCGGCGTGAATCCCCGCACCGCTTGGGTATGGGAACATATCCAGCACATAATACTTCGGCTTAGCATCGCAGTCGGCGGCTTTGAAGGTCTTGCCGGCCTCCCAACTCTGCTGCCATTTCTTCTCTATCGCGTTAAAATCGTAAATACCAATTTTCTCGTCCATTGTCTTTTTGTTACCTTCTCGAATGTGGACAACTGTTATCGCTGCACCCGAAACATTTCTTTGACTGACCCTCTTTGACCTGGGCAGAGAACACCGAAAGCTGTTTTGCGAGTTTGCCGCTGCCGCAGTGGGCGCATTTTCGCTGTGCCTTATTACTGCTGCTTTCCAGCAATTCGGTTATCTTGCCGCAGTCATCGCATTTATATTCGTAAATCGGCACGATTTTCCTCAATTCAACGGTTCTTTGGGTTCGTAAAGAGATTTATGTTATGATTATAAGCTCTAAATATCAATATCAATTCATATTCCCCAGGCGGGGTGATTGATAGAAGGCAAAGTGGTCGATTATATAACAATGGTAAAATGAGGTTTTTCAGAAAGGATGATGAGGCAAATATGCGATTTATGGCGCCGATAGTAATGCTGGTTGGTTCGAATTTGTTTATGACTTATGCCTGGTATGGGCATTTGAAGGATTTGAAGGGCAAGGCGGTACTCATCGCCATTGTGGCAAGCTGGGCAATCGCGTTTTTCGAGTATTGCCTCCAGGTCCCCGCCAACCGCATCGGCTTTCAATACTTCTCGCTGGCGCAGTTGAAGGTCATACAGGAAATAATAACAATGGCCGTCTTCGCGGTGTTTTGCGTCGTATATATGAAGATGCCGTTGAAGCTGGATTTCCTGTGGGCGGGATTGTGCCTGCTCGCCGCCTCGTATTTTATGTTCAGGGGCTTCGCATTGCCGGGCTAAAGGATAAATATGAGAACCGCTAAAATCAGAATCACAGTTTTGCTCTTGCTTATAGTCGGCCTTATCGCTGCCGGCTACTTCGCGAGAGGATACCTCCTGCGTGAAATGACCTTTCACCAACTGCTAAACGAAAATAAGCAGCTAAAAGAGGCAATCACAAACCTGACTGCCGAGGAGCAGATTGGATACGCAAAGGTAATCAAGCAGGAAACCAAAGACGGCAAGGTTTGGACTACGCTGCGATTCGTCGAGACGGCCAGAAGCGACAAACTTAAAAAAATCCTCGAAAAGGATTATACGATAGAAGGAGACATCGTTCACTTCGACGCGCTGATAGTGAAATTCGACAACAAAATGGTAATGGATGGCAAAGAGCGAGCGATGTACCTGTGGCGAAGAATTTACGGCGAAACTATGACCCCGCAGAATGGTTTGGCGATTGAATCACCCGGCACTGAGCCGGCAAGATACGCCGATTTGTTGAGTCGATTGCCAATTAAGCAAAGAGAGATGTTCTGGTCTAATATCTGGGATTTAGCCAACGATGTGGAGAAGCTAAAACAGGAAGGCATCACGGCTATTTACGGCAACGCCGTATATTCAAAGCTCAAAGAAGGCCTGATTTACGTCTTCAAAATCAGCCCAACGGGCCAGTTATATCCCGAAGTCGTCCCCGATATGTAGCAAAAAAGGGGTCAGGAGTCGTTTCGCCAGATTCCTCATTTTTACGCTAAAAACGGGTAAAAAGCAAAAAAGGGGTCAGGAGTCGTTTTTTGAAACACGAATCTGATTTTGATATTACAATCATAGGCGGCGGGATTGTCGGGCTGGCGACGGCATACAAAATCGCCACAAGCCATCCCCGTTTACGAATTGCCGTGCTGGAAAAAGAACCGACGCTTGCCGGCCATCAGACAGGACACAATTCGGGCGTCATTCACTCCGGCTTATATTACAAACCCGGCTCAGCCAAGGCCAGAACCTGCACCGACGGCCGCAAACAGCTCGTCGCCTTCGCGAAGCAATACGGCATCCCCCACGAAATCTGCGGCAAAATCATCGTCGCCACAAGCGAAAAAGAAATGCCCAACTTTGAACGCATCTTTAATAACGGAATCCAAAACGGGATTGAAGGCGTCGCAAAAATCAACCCCGCCCAAATCAAACAAATCGAGCCGTATTGCGCAGGTATCGCCGGAATAAAAGTCCCCTGCACGGGCATAATCGACTTTGTCGCGGTAGTGAATAAGCTGGCCCAACTAATACAAAAGCAAAACTCCGACAATAAGATATTTCTCTCCCGCAATGTCACCGGCTTCCAAAAAGAAAATGCCTGCACGCGAATACTAACGAATCAGGAAACCGTTTCGAGCCGATTCATCATCAATTGTGCGGGCCTCCAAAGCGACAGAATCGCCCGCCTCGATGGCGTAAATATCAAAATGCGAATCGTCCCATTCCGCGGCGATTATTACGATTTGAAAACAGAGGCACAGGGCAAGGTAAAAAACCTCATCTACCCCGTCCCCGACCCCACATTTCCGTTTCTCGGCGTCCATTTTACGAGAATGGTCGCCGGCGGCGTCGAATGCGGCCCAAACGCCGTATTCTCATTCAAACGCGAGGGCTACGGAAAATTAGATTTTAATTTACGGGACACTTGGGATTCGCTGACGTATTTGGGAACATTGAAGATGTTTATGAAAAACTGGCGCTATGGCCTCGGCGAATATGTCAGGGCATTCTCAAAGAAACTTTTTGTCAAACAATTGCAGCGCCTTGTCCCCTCCATTCAGGGCTCCGATCTAACTCCCGGCAACTCCGGCGTCCGTGCGCAGGCCGTCGGTGCAGATGGCAAGCCGATTGATGATTTTGTGATTGAGCCCCACGGCAACGCCATTCACGTTTTGAACGCCCCCTCCCCCGCCGCAACCGCCTCCCTCGCCATCGCAGACCACATCACAAAATTAGCCGCCGAACATTTCAAATTATAAATCACCCTCACCAGCCAAGGGCGTTCAAAATTTTACTTCGTTTTTTGTGGACGACGTATCGCCCCGCGGCGATAAGAAGGTTCTGCTGCGCCTTCGGCAACTGGTATTCGAGACCGTGCTTGCCCCAGAAGGCAGGAGCCGTCATCGTGATACTTCGCAGAAGATAAAACGGCGTCGCTCTGGGACAGTTTTTGGGCTTATCTGCGCATAGCTCCTTTTTATCCTGCTCGGTCAGACCAAATGGATACAGGTCATTGAAATCCGCATCGACAAGGTCATCGAAACTGATATAAACCGGCGTAATATTATTCTGCTCACATACCCGGTCGGTAATTTCGCGGTATCTTGCCCGCCAGGAATCGAGTCCCGTCTCCATAAGTCGTGCGGCTGTCGCTGATTCGGGGGGCGGGTCTTTGGCTTTTTCGAAGGGCGTAAGATTGCCCTGATACGAATCGATAACGACAAGCACCTTGTGCGGTATGTTCCCGTTCGTTTTATCGCCAAGCAGACGCATCGCGGTAATTACGCCGAGGTTATCTGCGACCCCGCCGTCAAGAAGATAAAAATACGGGTTGTTGGGGTCCATCTTGCTTGTGAATCGCAAAGGAGGCATCGCCAGCGGAAAATTCGCGCTCGATGTCACGCCCGCCGATAGCGGGACGCACAGGGCAAAATCATAGGGGTCGGTGTTACGTAATTTGCGTTCCTTCGTGCGGTAGTAATACCCTGCAAGATTATAGTCACGCAGGTTGCCGGGCGAAAAT